>ENA-OWPP01002229-OWPP01002229.1-human-gut-metagenome-genome-assembly--contig:-NODE-2229-length-13818-cov-4.970428_pt1 | contig 13818 bp, 10 predicted proteins | sample MGYA00248265_ERZ651848 | MGnify/ENA primary metagenome ERZ651848 (study PRJEB26924, sample SAMEA4378233) | human gut metagenome | biome: human gut; feature: human-associated habitat; material: faeces... | reverse complement strand
GGCGCTCCATGTCGCTGATGCCGGAGAGCGATAGAATCAGCTCTTCGCGCGCGACGGTGTTCTTCGTCAGCGCCTCGACCGCGCCGAGGCGGCGCTCGATGGCCGCAACATCGCGCAGCGGGCGCGTCAGCCACGCGCGCAGATTGCGCGCGCCCATGGCGGTCTTCGTCTTGTCGAGCACCCAGAGGAGGCTGCCGCGCTTTTCCTTGGCGCGGATGGTCTCGGTCAGCTCCAGATTGCGCCGCGCGGAGAGGTCAAGCTCCATGAAGCGGCCCTGCTCGTAGTATTCTAAATCCTTGATGTAGGAAAGATCGGTCTTCTGCGTCTCGTGCAGATACGAGAGCAGCGCGCCCAGCGCGAGCGACGCGGCGGGGTTGTTGCGCGGAAGGCTTGCAAAGCGCTCCTCGCCAAACTGCGCGCGGATGGCTTTTTCGCACGCTTTGAGCTCAAAGCGGTTCTCGCCGCGCTCGACCGCGCAGGACAGCTTATCGCGAAGGTATTCGACCAGCTCACCGTTGTCGTAAGCACCCGCGCTCAGCACCGCCTCGGCGGGGGAGAAACGGGATAACTCGTTATACAGGTGTTCTGCGCGGTCGTCGCCCGAAAAGGCGGTCACGTGCGTGTGGCCGGTCGTCATGTCGCAGAAGGCCGCGCCGGCGTTCTGCCCGTCCAAAAAGATGCCACAGAGGAAGTTGCCGCGCCGGTCGTCGAGGCATGCGCTGTCGATGACCGTGCCGGGCGTGATGACGCGGATGATATCGCGCTTGACAAGGCCCTTGGCGAGCGCAGGGTCCTCGGTCTGCTCGCAGATGGCGACCTTGTAGCCCTTGGCGATCAGGCGCGCGATGTAGGCGTCGCTCGAATGATAGGGAATGCCGCACATCGGCGTCTGATCCTCCGCCGCCTTGCCGCGGTCGCGGGTCGTCAGCGTCAAATCGAGCTCGCGCGAGGCGAGCTGAGCATCCTCGTTGAACATCTCGTAGAAGTCGCCCAAGCGGAAAAAGAGGATCGAATCCTTATTCTGTTCCTTGATCTCCAAATACTGCTTCATCATCGGCGTGATCTCGGCCATGATTCGTCCTCGCTTTCTTTCTCTCTAAAATCTAAAATTTACACGGTAAAGTCGGAGCCCGCGGGCATTTCACCGAGGCGGTCGCCGAGCTTACGTTTCAATCTTTCATAGGCTTCCTTGCCCGTGCAGTGGCCCGTGAAGTAGTGCGCGACCTTGTCGCCGCGCAGCTTTTCGCCCACGGCGTCGACCAGCTCGTCCGGCTCGCTCTTGCCGAGCGAGGGGTTATAGAGGTGGAAGCCCGCAAACACCGCGTCGGGCGCTCTGCCGAGCACGTCCTCGGCGCTTTTCAGGATATTCACGATGCCGCAGTGCGCGCAGCCCGCGAACAGCGCGGTCTTGCCGTTTTCCGTGACCAATAGATCCTGCTCGTGGCGGAACGTGTCGCGCGGATAGTCCTCACCGATCTTCTCGCGCAGCGTGTCGTTCGCGCCGCTCCACAGCTCGCGGCCCGGAACGGCGGAGAAAACCGTCAGTTCTTCGTCAAGCTTCTGCACGCCATCGCAGAGAACGAAGCGGTCCTCGTAATTCTTGAGCACCGCGTCCATGCCGATGTAGGCGCACTTGCTGGGCGTGACGACGTAGTACTGGCCCCAGACGGCCTTCTGCATATAGACCTTGGCGCGGTCGTTCAGCTTCAAGAACGCTTCGAGGCCGCCGCAGTGGTCGTTGTGCGCGTGGGACAAAAAGGCGATATCGACCTGCGTCAAATCGACGCCGAGCGCCTTGGCCCGTTCAATGAGGCTCAGGCTGAGCTGAGCGCCGCCGGGCTTGACCTTGCCCGTCACGAGGTGAGCGCGGGAGAGCATCGGCCAGACAAGCTTGGATCCGGCCGCGAAGTTGATGCCCGCGGACTTGTGCATCCACTCGAGCGTCTTGTCGGCGTCTTCGGCGACCTTGCGCGTCAACTTCGGATCGCCCTTGCCTTGAGAAACCTTCATCATGTCTTCGTAGAAGGCATCGACGCTGTCGGCGTCGTTTTTGCCCGCCTGGAACGAAGTGTGAACACCGAGGAGGAAGCCTGCGGCGTAGATCGTGTTGCCCGCAGAAGTGGACATCTTTTCAAGGAGCGTCACCTTGAGACCGAGTTCCGCCGCGCGCACGGCGCAACAAAGCCCGCCGCAACCCGCACCGAGGATGATGAGATCCCGATCGGCCGAGACCTTGGGCGAGGCGGCCATGACGGTTTCAACGGAAGCGGCGGCACCGATGGCGCCCGCAGCCGCGGTTTTGAAGAATCCGCGACGATTGGTGAGTTGACTCATCTGTTTTCTCCTTGATCATTGAAAGGCTTGCGCCCGATTCGACGTCCGCCGGACGATGCCCGTCAGACGTTGCGTACGTTCATTTTGCGTCTTGACGTACGTTCCGGCGAGACGCCGCAGGGACTTGACCGGGAGAAAAAATCGTGCTAGTCAGGGAGCTCTCGAAGATTCGGGCGTTGCGGTCCGTCCGCCGGACGCGGCGCACCCGCCCGCGACGCGTCCCATCGTAAGTGCCGCGCTCAGGCCGTTTCCGCCGATGCGATTCGCGCCGTGGATGTTCCCTACGATCTCGCCCGCGGCAAAGAGCCCCGGAATACGCTTGCCCTCGGCGTCAAGCACGGCACCTTCGGGGTCGATCGTCACGCCGCCCATCGTGGAGTGCACGTTGAGTACGACGCGGCTCCCCCAAAAGGGCGGCGTCACGATGGGTTTGCACGCCACGCGCGCGCAGGAATCCGTTTTGGAGCGCGTCATGTCGTTGTGAGCGTCGAGGCTCGCACGCAGCTTCAAGGGATCGAGCCCCAAAGCGCGTGCGAGCATCTCGGGCGTTGCCGCCCGTACGGCGTCCCCGGTTTCAAGCCCCCGGTAAATGGCCTTGCGGCTCACCGGATCGTAGGATTCGACGGCGGCGTCGTCGGTGAGCACGAAGGCACCGCCCCCGGGGGCGCTCAGAATGGCGGCCGAAAGCGACAAGCGCGAGCCCGCCGCATCCTTAAGGGCACGGCCGAAACCGTCGACGAGCACCGAACGACCGGCATCGAGGTCGAGACGCACCTGAAAGTTCCGATTGCGCTTGGCGCCGGGTACGGTCTGCACGCACTCGAGATTCGTCAGTCGCGCTCCGATGCGTCGGGCTTCAAGCATGACTTCGCCGGTACTGCCGGGGGCATTGTCCGAGGGGAGCTCCGCAAAGTCGGGGGCGAAGCGCCTCAAAAGCTCGGGATTCGCGCCGTAGCCGCCCGCAGCGAGCACCACGCCCCGGCGAGCGACGACACGCCTTGCCCTGCCCTGCTCGTCCGTGAAAATCGCCCCCGTCACGCGACCGCTCGCTTTGTCTCGCAGGATCCTTTCGACCTTGGCATTCGTCATGATTTTGCCGCCCGATGCGAAAATCGCCTCGGACAGCATTCTTACGTAGCTTGATCCTCGAGGCAGGAGCGGTTTGTGGCCGCGAGGCCATTCGGCCCCCCAGGTAGTCACCGTTTCGGGCAGGAAACGAATGCCGTGACGCTCCAACCAACGAAGCGTCACGGGCGCTTCGGCGGTGAATCGACGCACGACGTCGGCGTCGTTTCGACCCGCACCCGAGACCATCGTCTGCTCGAAATGCCAGTCGATCGAATCGCGCACGCCCATCGCTTTCTGTCGCTCCGGGTCGGCGGCATTGAAAAGCCCGCTTGCGATGAGCGTGTTCCCTCCGATCGCGGCTTGCTTCTCAAGAATGACGACCTCGACACCCGCTTCGAGTGCGCTCAGCCCTGCAGCAAGGCCGGCGCCGCCCGCCCCCACGACGAGTACGTCCGTAACCAAGGTTTCGGGTTCGAACCCGAACCACCGAGCAACGGTTTCAAGCGGTCCCGCCAAGACAAGCCCCGGCGCGAACGCGTACGCCCCCGAAAGCATCAAGACGCGTCGACGCAACGCGTTCGGCATGATCTTTGTTTTCGTCCCGACCGTCACGATACTTTCTCCATGTCCGATCGAGCGAGACGTTCGCGATCGATTTCGTCCGAAAGACGCTCGCGCTCGGAAAGGAAAGTCGCAAGCTCCGCGGCATTGTGCACCCCCAACTTTGCAAAGAGCGAGCCGCGCCGCGTTTTGACGGTATCTTCCGTAAGACCCAAAACCTGAGCGGTCTCACGATTGGAAAGCCCCTTGGCAACGAGCAGCGCCGTTTCGCTTTCCGCCGGTGAAAGCCTCGACCATTCGGCGTCGTTTTCGCGCCAGGCGCGCAGGACGGCCCGACGATGCGCGTGTTTGGCGCAGGCAGATCGCAAAACATCGACGAGTTTCTCGGGGTGAGGGGGCTTCACGAGAAAGTCGAACGCGCCCGCCTTCACGCAACTCATGGCCATTTCGATGTTCCCGTGCGCACTTAAAAAGACAACGGGCAGATCGCTTGCCCGGGCATTGAGTTCGGTTTGAAGTTCGAGTCCGGTCATCTCCGGCATGCGCACGTCAAGAAGCAGGCATCCTTCCCGTTCGGGATCGTCGTAGGCGAGAAACCGTCGGGCGCTTTCGTAGTGGCGGACCTGCAAGCCGGCCACTTCAAGCACGAACGTGAGGGATGCGGCGACCGTCAGGTCGTCGTCGACAAGCCGAACAAGCGGCGGAGTCGTGTTTTTCATACGTGATCCGTTTTCAAGTTCTCGGTCGGCCGAGCCGATGCCCCATCCGGCACCGCCAGCGGCAACGTAAGCGTCACACGCAGGCCTTGCGGGTGGCGGCGCTCGAACGCAAGGTGTCCCCGGTGGGCCTCCGCAATGGAGGTGGCGACGGCCAGTCCGAGGCCGAGTCCTTCCTTCTTGGTACTCGTGTGGGGCTTTCCCAAGTTGCAAAAGATTTCGTCGGGCAACGCCTCTCCGTTGTCTTCCACGGTGACGAGCGCACGATCGCCGTCCGCTCGAAGCGAAACTTCGAGCCTCCCGCCCCGAGGATTCGTGCGTTCAACGGCCTCAAGCGCGTTTTTGATGAGGTTCACGAGCACGAGCTCGATTTCGAGGGCGTCGACATCGACCCAAACCGGCGTGTCGGGTTGACGGCGTTCAATCGCAACGGACGACTTCAATGCGCCGGCGTGTTGCATGGCACAAGAGAGAATCGAGCACAAATTCGCGCGCTCCGGCACGGGCATCTGGCGCTTTGCGGACCGTCGAACGCGCTCCACGATGTCGGCCGCAAGATAGGCGGCCTCCAGCGAACGACCAATGGGAAACGCCTCGCGCACGGGGTCGAACGTACCCTGCGCACGCAACATCTTGATCCCCGTGAGATAGTTGACGATCGCGGTGAGGGGTTGCTTGAGCTCGTGTGCGAACATCGCGGAAAGCTGTGCGACCATCCCGGCACGCTCGAGATTGGCAAGCGCCTGACGGCTCGCGCGCAAGGCTTCGGCGGCGGCCTCACGACGGCGCGATTCGCGCATGAGCTCTCTCGTTCGACGTCGCACCAGCAAGTTTACGCGTACGACATGTACGGCGAGTACGAGAAGCGCCGCCGCCAGGGCCGCAAGCGGCAGCTTGTACCGCTCGACGAGCGCCGAGGGCGACATGTCCCGCAGATACGCCCAGGGGCCGAGTTGCAGACGCTCCATCAGTTCCAGAACACGCTGACGGTTGTTGTTCGACACCCAGTCGTAGCCGCGCCGATCGGGCGGCGCCGTAAGTACGGCCACCGTTACGTCGCGCACGACGTCGGGGTGTGCGTTCGGAAGCGACGCAAGCATCATGTCGGGAAAGAGTTCGGTCGATCGCTTGCAAGCACCCGCACTTACGGGCGGTTGCTCGTGCACAACGCGAAGAGCCTGCGGATCGATCGCGCCCGCTGCTACGGCTTCTTCCAAGGCGCAGGTGGAAAGGATTGCAACTTCGGTTTGACCCGAGAGTACCATCGTAGCGGCGTCGGGAACGTTCCACTCGGAAAAGAGCGCTTCGGAGAAAAAGTGCTCGGGGTCGAACCCCGCTCGTGCGATTTCGTTCATCGGGACGAGCCAGCCCTCAAAGGCGGCGGGACTCGTGGTGGCGACGCTGCGCCCCTTGAGGTCCTCGAGTGTTCGGATCGGACTGTTTGCAGGCACGACGAAGACGGCGCCGATCGTACGATCGACATTCGCGCTCCCGGCAACCCTTCGTGTGGCGATCTCCTCGAGGCCGAGCGCGTCAAAGCGCACCGCGTCTCCGCTCGAGAGAATCAAAAAGGTATCGGGCTTGAACTCGACGCGCTCGAGATCCGTCCCTCGCGCGAATTCGAAGGTTCTCACCTCGTACTGCGGGAGCTTCGCACGCAGTGCTTCGACAAGCGGCACGAAGCTGTACATATAAAAATCGGGCTTGAACGTATCGACCAACCCGATCGTGATGACCGGACGCTCCGGGGACGACTCGCCCCGAACGACTCCCTCGGTTTCACGGGCTGCAACCGGAGCTTGGCTCCGTGCCGGTACTGCGAGCGCAAGCCCGAGCACCACGCCGAGCGCAGCGAAGAGAGCCCACAAACAAAGCGGTGGAGTGCGTTGGGTCATGCGGGACGGTGCGAACGATAAAAGGCCGAATGCAAGGAGCGCAGGGCGGATGACTTTGACGGAGCATTTTAAGCCGTGCGTCTTGCCCGTAGGGGAGAACAAGCCCGGTGACCGCACTTGAGAGCGCCGACGACGGCCCGACCGTCTGCGATTACGTCGGCACACGCAGAAAGTTCGGAGAGCGACGCCTTCGAGCTCGCACCCAAGCGTTCCGAGAAAGAGCGTGATCTACCCCCGCATGAATGCGGGGGCTTCCTGATTCAACGCCGACATGCCGACAAGACCGAAGTCTTGTCGGGGGGAGTCAGCTCCACAGGCATTACATCGGCCCGATCCGGGCCTAGCTTCACCGAAGACGGCTTCGCCTTCTTCGTGCGAAGAAGCTTTTTCCTCGTTTTCGGCTTGTAGAGGCCCGACAGAAGCATGTCGATCCCGCGATCACGAATGTTGATCGCGGCGGCATGGTCCGCGTTGTCTTCAAAGCCGCATCGCACACAATGGAAGACCGCCTGCAAAGGACGGTTCTTCGGATCTATGAACCCGCAAACGGGACATCGACGCGAGGTGTTCTTAGGGTCTACCTCAAGGACAAGCTTTCCGGCCTTGAGGGCCTTGTATTTCAAGTAGGTTCTAACTTTCCCCCAGCCGCTCTTCAAAATGGACTCTGCCAGGCCCGCATGCTGCGACGCGCCGTTCTTGAGCGCTCGCCCGGTTTTGTCGTCGTACTTCGGAGCAGGATGCTTGACCATGTTCTTGATCTTCAGCGCTTCGAGCACGATGAGCCGGGTGTCTTCGAGCGACACGAGCGCATGGCTCGTCTGATGAGCGAAGTCCTCCAGGACGTTGCGTTGGTACTGATAAGTTCGGCCCAGACGACGCTTCACTTTGCGGCGGTTGTTGCTCCCTTTTTGGGTCCTGGCAAGCCGGCGCTGCAGACGCTTGCGATGGCGTTCCTGACTCTCGATTTTTTGGAGCTGCTTCTTCGTAAGGCCGTAGGGGGCCTCGCGGTGGCTCGACTGCACGGGACGCGCGACGCCGCGGTCCACCCCGATCGCCTTCTTCTGCAACTCGTCCTTCGAGTATTGCATCAGACGTGCCGCGATCTCTTCTTCCGTTTCGGGAAAGCGCTCGAGATCTTTGGGTTCTTCATAACCGAAGGAGACCGACAGCCCGCGAGCCGTGAGCTTCACGAAAACCATCGCGGGCATCATGAATTCACGATGCGCCTTGAAGAGGATGCTACCGCCGGGCTTCTGTTTGGAGCCGAACTTCAGGACGAACCACCCCTTGCGCGTGTGCGGCTCGATCGTGAAATAGTTCCGAGTCAGTTGCAAAACGCGATCCGACTCCTTGATCAGATGCACCTTCGGACGGCCGGCGATCCCGGAGAGCATTCGTTTGGATGCTTGATAAAAGCGATACCCCCCGATACCGAGGATGGCCGAGGGCACCTCTCGGAGCCAGGGCATCGCCTTGAAGTCGATGAGGTGGGCGTATTTCTGATCCGGCTCCGGACGATCGACGCAACACTCCGGACGAATCGGCTGGCAGTGCCGCTTCGTCTCGTCGATCAGCTTGTAGAGGCTGTCAAAGTAGCGTTGCTCGCGCACCTTCTCGTTGTAAATGAACGACTGGGCGGCTGACCACGTCAGATAGCCGTACCTGGAGGCGTCATTCGAAAAGCGTGCGGAAAATTTGCGTCCGTTGGTCATGGGTGAAATTTTATCGAGGATATTTCGAGAGCTCGGGGGTCCCCGCATTCCTCCCCCGCATGAATGCGGGGGAATCCTGCGGGGTTCATGTTGAAGGCGAAATTCAAACGAGGATCCCTACCGACAACCGACGCGCTCGAAAAAGGCCGCCCTCCCACCGGGAAAGAAGCGGCCTTTTGCTCGAACTCAAGCGCCCCGACCGTCACGCGAATGCCGTCGCGCACGGTCACAAGGCGCCGTCGGGCGGAGGAAAACGCCCGCAGCTTACTTTTCTTCGGCCGCGTACCCGCCCGCGATGCGACCCGACGTGTAGGCGATGCCGAGACCCGTACCCGAGGTATAGACGCGGTTGTAGTACGGGCGGTTCTGAACTTCGCCGCCCGCGTAGAGGCCCTTCACGGGCGAGCCGTCGGCGCAAACGACCAGGAACTTGTCGTTCACCTTGACGCCGCCCATCGTTCCGCCCGTCTGCGGCACGACGCGCACCGCGTAGAAGGGAGCCTTGAGGAAAGGCTTCAGGTAGGTCTTGGGTTTCATGAACCATGAAGCCGTGCTCGGCACGCAAACCTGAAACCCAACCAACGAGCCCCTCGGTTAGCAGGTCCGAAAAACGCACCCCACCCCACTTCCCGGGCACGTTAGCGTAGCAGAAGGAGCCGAACATGTTCGTGTGACCTACCCTGCGGGGTTCGGTTGAATCCGGACGGGAATTTTGCAGGAAATCTCCGTTACAAACAGCTAAAATCTAAAGGAATTAGCTGACTATAACGGAGAATTCCTTCATGAAGTTCATCGATCGTTTGTTATTGCCTGCCGTTGCAGGCCATAAGCCGCCCAAGGCACTGGTGATTTTCGGACCTCGACGAGTAGGCAAAACGACACTGCTGCGCCAGGCGGACAGCTCGGTCGCGGCAACGTGGTACACGGGGGACAGCGCCCTGGACGTCCAGTCGTTGCAGGTCCCGGCCACCGATGATTTGCGAAATCTCCTGCTCCAAGGCAACGCAATCGTAATCGACGAGGCGCAACGTGTTCCCGATATTGGGATGCTCCTCAAGCGACTGGTGGACATCAACGTCACGCTCGAAGAGCCCGTCAAAATTTTTGCGACCGGTTCGTCGTCGTTTGAGTTGGCTGCCGGGGTGAAGGAGTCTGCGCTCGGACGCATCAAGACGTTACAGTTGTGGCCGCTCTCAACGCAAGAACTCGCCAATGCGAATAGTTGGGGACACGTGACGCAGAACATCCATTGGCACTTGGTTTACGGTATGTATCCGGAGATTTGTATGGATCCGGAAAGTGCCAAAGAGAATCTGATGGACCATTGCAACGCACTGCTCTACAAAGACATCTTTTCGCTCGCCGGTATTCGCCGGAGCGATAAATTCGAGAAGTTGGTGCAGTTCCTGGCGTACAACGTTGGCTCGCTAATCAGCTACGACAGTGTCAGTCGTGAGGTCGGTCTCAACAAGAACACGGTTGCAGACTATATCACCCTCCTTGAGCAATGCTTTATCGTGAAGGTTTGTCCCTCCTACGCGAAGAACCTTGCCAACGAACTCAAGAAAAGCAAAAAAATTTACTTCTGCGATAACGGGATTCGGAACGCCGTTTTGGGCAACTTCTCGCCGATAGCCAATCGTTCGGACGCCGGTGCATTGTGGGAGAACTTCGTGTTCACGGAGCGTTTGAAGCTGCATAGCTACCGGAACGACTACGCTCAGATCTATTTTTGGAGAACGCAAAATCCTCGTCCTAGGGAGCTTGATTTCATCGAGATCGTAGACGGAAAAATGACAGCTATCGAGTGCAAACTCTCGAAAAATGAAGTTGCCAAGCCCGGGGATTCGTTTGTCAAAGCCTACCCGGACTGCGAGATCCGTACGGTGTCACCGTTGGATGTGCAGCGACTCTGGCAAATCTGACTGCTCCCCGTCCAAGCCGACGCTTGGGCGAGCCTTCCTGCTTCTGCGCAGCCGGCTGGGCACGTCCGAGCGCGAACCGACAGACCGAGCTCGTCTCGTTTGAACCCGGACGGGGAGTTTTGCAGGAATTCTCCGTTATAACCGGCCGAAATCGAAAGAAATTAGTCGGTCATAACGGAGAATTCCTGCATTAGGCTCCTCAACACGACGCCTGCAGGATTCCTCACGAAGGCGTGCTTCGTCGGCCCGACGACCTCAAGCGCCATCCCGTTCCAAGGCTCTTTCGTCACGACAAAGAGCACGCTGTCCCCCGCGAGCGGTCTCGGGCCCCCGACCGCAATGAAATTTTTCGCCGGCGTTTCCTTCCCGTCTTCGTCGTGCTCGCACCGACGCTCGAGCCGCCGAACGCGATCGCCCGGCCGCAGCGGCTCCCGACCGACCGTCTCAACAACCCGCCAAAAGAAGCCGTTCGCATCTTTCGACCAGTCAGCCGAGTCGATGAGAAGGTCATATATTTGTCAATTGGGAGCTACTCACATAGACAACAATATTTACGGGAAATTCGTAATATGCAAATTCGGCTTTATTTGCATTTTTCCACCTGAAATGCAGTCATGATAGATGTGGTTAGCCACAATGTCTGCCGCCCGAATAAGAGTGTTGGCTTTCGAGTCGCAAAGCCTCAACGAAACGTTTTGAATATTCGGAAATATCGGAGGAAAATACTGAGTCCACATGTAGTTAAACGTTCCTACCTTAAAACTTGTGCCTTGATCCGATCGACGCTTCGACGATGCCGCAGATGTCGATGCCTTCCCGTCGCACGTCGATTTCGTCGTTGACGCAGGAAGCGACGACGCAGACGGACGTACGCTTCGAGAAGAAGTATTCGCAGGCGGCAGAAGTCTCGCACTTGAGAGCCTCCCGCGAAGCAGACTTCCTCCGGGAGGCGTCCCAAACCCGAAACATGATCCGAAACGGGCCTCGATACGGGGACCGTGTCGAACCCCGATCGGAAACCCCGTCGTTCTCCCCGTCTTTTCCCGCCCGAAAGCCCGTGTCTAAAATGGTCGAACGCGAGTCCCCCCCGCGATCGCGCGGCGAGCTCGCGGACAACCGGACCAAAGGAGAAAATTCATGCAAAGACGAGAATTGCTTCGGAGCGGAAGATCCATCAATTGATCACGGTCGGATTCAACGCATCAAGGCCACCATTCCGTTGACATGCATCCTTTTCAAGGCGCCAACACGGTCCGTGATGTTTGCCGGAGAAATTCTCATGCCCTTCCCTCTCATTACAAAAGGAGCTCGCAACGTTTGTGACGCGCTCCAACGCATAGCTCGGGACAATCCTCGCATCAATGCCTTCGGCCTCGTCGTCGAAGCACCGAACGAGGCCCTGCCCGGTCCTCTGGCCGGCATGCCGGTCTCCGTCAAGGACAACATCAACGTTGCCGGCCTTCCGACGACGGCCGGTTCGATGTCGATCGACCCGCATCCCCAGGAGTCGGACGCAGAAGTAGTGCGGCGCCTGCGCGCGGCCGGTGCCGTCATCGTCGGCAAGACGACGCTCTCGGAAATGTCGGGCTTCGTGTCCACCACGCTTCCGCCCGGCTATTCGGAGCGATTCGGGCAAACCGTCAATCCCCGCCGTCCCGGTGCGAATCCCGGCGGATCGAGTTCGGGGCCCGCAGCATCCGTAGCCGCAGGCTTCGTCCCGGCGGCCATCGGCACGGAGACGAACGGCTCCGTGCTTCTGCCGGCGCTCCGACAGGGCGTAGTCGGCTTTAAGCCGACGCACGGATGGATGCCGCTCGAAGGCATTCTTCCGATCTCGCACCGCTTCGACACCGTCGGAATTCTCGCCGACTCCATCACCACGGCGAAGGCCGTCTGGTCGGCAATCCGCGACCACGACGACCGGACGGGAACCGATGCCGGCATGATCCGGATCGGCAGCGCCGCCGCAGATGCGATCCATACCGACATCGAACGCATTTTCGGCACCGTTCCCCGCCTTCAGCTACCGGATGGCGAAGGCGGCTACAAGGTGCTCACGAGCTTCGACATCCGACGGGACCTGTCCGACTGGCTTGAACGCTACGGCGGCTCCGGTCCCCGCAACTTCGACGAATTCTTCGAACGGGCCTGCCGCCGGGGGCACCCCTGGGGGCTTGACCGCCTTGCCGGTGCTTCGGTACTCGACGCCGCCTCGGAAGAGGATCCGCGCATCGCGGAAGCCATCGCGCAGCGCCGCACGCTCATAGAGCAACTTGCGAGCGCCCTGGACGAAGCCGAAGTCGACGTCGTCGTCGCCGGACGCTTTTCCAGTGTCTGGGCTCTTACCGGCTGCCCCGCCGTCGCGATCAACGGCATCGTGCTCGGCGCTAGACCGGGTTATGAGGTTGCACTGCTCGCGTGCGCACGCCGTCTCGAAGAGGCCGGCACGGGCGTATGGCCCGTCTTCGAGGACTGAAACCTGCCCGCCCCGAAGCGCTCGCCAAGGCCTACGGCATGGATCCCGCGGCGTTTGAGGCGGGCATCCGCGACTACAACGCGCTCGTGCGCGCGGGCAAAGACACCGCTTTCGGGCGGCCGCTCGAAAAAACCGCGAAGGAACTCGCGCTCGATCGCGGTCCCCGGTACGCGTCCGTCATGAGCCCGAAGCTTCACCATTGCATGGGAGGGGTCACGGTCAATGCCGCAACCGAGGTGCTCGACGTCGTGACCGACCGCCCGATCCCGGGGCTCTACGCCGCAGGCGAATGCACGGGCGGCATCCACGGGGCCGTCCGTATCGGTGCATGCGCCGTCATGGATTGACTCGTCAACGGTCGCAAGGCGGGGGCCGCCGTGGCCGCGCGGAGGGCCTGACACGTACTTTGCCGGGGGGAGCGGCCCGAAGCGCTCGGGCCGCACTCACGGGTCGCTCACGATGCACGCACGACGCACGCGCGACGGGCTCTCGGCAAACCATGAAAAAGCCCGCGGGCAGGAACGGTCGTTCGAATCGAGCGATGCTTGACGGACGTCCGTTCTCGGCCGTTCTCCTGGGTTCTCGTTACGGCCGCCGCTTCGGCGGGCGGTCAGAGGAAGTAGCCGAGCTCCTTGAGGCGGCACCACAGTACGTGCGACGTCACCCCGAACGCCTCGCGCAAGGCTACGGGATCCCGAACCTTGCGCACTTCCAGCATGGCCTTCACGGCGATCGCCGGAAGGAGAAGCGCGGCGGCGAAACGGTTCTCCTCCTCGTCCTCACGAGGATCGAGCCCGAGAAGGCGCAACGCCGATTCGTTCCGCGATCCCTCCGCCTCCTTGAGACAAAAGCGCCCTACCTCCCGCGCGAGCGCAAAGCGTCGCCGTTCGTCGGGAAGGCCGGCAGCCACCCGAATGCTCTTTGTCTCCGGATCGAGCGAGGCCGACCGAAGGGTCAAGCGTCGAACCTCGTCGGCATCGTCGACCTCAACGATGCGTAGCCCGAGCTTTTCCGCGAAATCTTCGGGCGACACGGGAATCTGCATGTCCCAGTACGCTTCGACGAGCGTACGGGCAAGTGGGGTGGGGCGCGAAATCCGGACTTGTTAAGCCGGTGAGATAGGCGTGAAGC
>ENA-OWPP01002223-OWPP01002223.1-human-gut-metagenome-genome-assembly--contig:-NODE-2223-length-13846-cov-2.831484_pt1 | contig 13846 bp, 11 predicted proteins | sample MGYA00248265_ERZ651848 | MGnify/ENA primary metagenome ERZ651848 (study PRJEB26924, sample SAMEA4378233) | human gut metagenome | biome: human gut; feature: human-associated habitat; material: faeces... | reverse complement strand
AGTTCTGTATTAACAGATGTTATTCCGGAAATGATCAATTCAGTGGCATTTGGAAAGTCTTCTGTGGATGAGGCTTTGGAAAAGGCACAGAATTCAGCAGATAAGATTGTAGAAAAGTACAATAAATAGAATGCTGTTAAACGGGGAAATGAGGCGGCTTAGATAAGTCGCCTTTTCAAATGAGATTGGAGGAAAAAATGGAGAAAATAAGACGATACTGGAATACACCCTCCAGAAGTGCGTATGTTTTTATAGCACCATCCGTTATTTTACTGTTATTGTTTAACGTTATTCCGCTTGTTATGGCGTTTGGATTGAGCTTTTTTGATGTCCCGATTACGCTGAATACAGCAAGCTTTATCGGTTTTGATAATTTTATTGAGGCTTTTCATGATGCGCGTTTTCTTAACAGTTTGAAAATCACGGCAATATTTACAGGACTTGAAGTTCCGATTCAGGTGCTTGGAGCTTTAATTGTTGCAGCTGTGATCAGCAAGAATAATCTGAAAAACAAATTTTTACGTGCTGTATACTTTTTACCGGTCATCTGTTCTGCCACTGTAATCGGAATTATGTGGAGAATGATCCTTCATTCTAATATTGGTTTTATTACAGCAGCATTGCAGTCTATGGGATTTGGGAAAATAAATTTCATGAATACACCGGGACTTACTATATTTGTTGTGTCTTTTATTTCTATCTGGAGAAGTTTTGGAATATCAGCGATTATTTATGTGACTGCAATCCAACAGGTATCGCCTTCGCTTTTTGAAGCTGCTGAGATGGATGGAGCAGGGAAGATCAGACAGTTTATCCATATAACAGTGCCTTCTATCAGACCAACATTCTGGTATATTCTGATGACAAGATTTGCAGGGGCATTACAGATTTTTGATATTATTTATGTTACAACAAACGGTGGTCCAAATTATACAACAGAATCAACAGTAAGTTACATTTATTCAAGAGCATTCTCATCTAATTCAAGTATGGGATATGCATCAGCGATGTCAGTCGTGTTGTTTGTTGTTATTATGTTTATAACGACTTTGATGTACAGAAGAATGAACAAGGAGGATTAGCGGAATGAAAAAGAAAAAGACAATAAAGATCAAGAATGTCGTTTTGGAAATACCGGTTGCCGTGATGTTGATCATTCTGACACTTCTGGTTCTTGTTCCGGTAATCTGGATGGTATTCAGTGCATTTAAACCTGAAAAAGAAATTATTTCGTGGCCGCCTACATTTATACCGAATTCATTTACTTTGGAAAACTTTACAGATGTACAGGACCGTATTGATATTCTTCGATATATTTTGAACTCTGTTATTTATGCGGGAGGAACGACAGCACTTGCGGTTGTTGTAAACTGTATGGCTGGATATGCGTATGCATTTTATGACTTTAAAGGAAAAACGGGAATGTTTTTGATGACTCTTGCAACCATGATGGTTCCGTTTCAGGTTATTATGGTTCCGCTTTTCCTTGTTGTATATAAGATGGGAATGTACGATTCTTATTGGGGACTGATTATACCGAGAGTTGCAGTGGCAGGATCTATTTTTATGATGAGAGCTGCATTTACCGGAATTCCCAAGGAAATGGCAGAAGCGGCGAGAATTGACGGGCTTTCAGAATATGGGATTTTCTGGAAAATTATGATGCCACAGGTAAAACCGGCGGTTATTACTTTAATTATTCTGAGTGTAAATGGCTCATGGAATGATTTATTATGGCCTATGATAGTAACAAGTAGTACAGAAATGCGTACATTAGCAAATGGACTGGCTTTGTTTATTGGACAAAATACGATTGAATATGGAGCGGCATTTGCCGGAGCACTGATTTCGTTATTACCAATGTTTGTTCTTTATATGTTTGGTCAGAAGTACTTCATTGAAGGCATGAGTAGTGGTGGACTGAAAGGATAGGAGAATTATTTCATATGGAAAACACAAAAATAATATGTAATAAAGAATTTGCGATAGGCAAAATAGATCCCAGACTTTATGGTTCGTTTCTGGAACACATGGGAAGAGTTATTTATACAGGGATATATGAACCAAATCATAAAAGCGCAGATGAGGATGGATTTCGTAAAGACGTGTTGGAACAGGTGAAGAAGATGCATGTAACAGCAGTACGTTATCCAGGTGGAAATTTTGTTTCTGCGTATCATTGGGAAGACGGGGTAGGACCAAAAGAGAAAAGACCTCGTAAACTGGATCTTGCGTGGAAAGCGATTGAAACGAATGAATTTGGGACAAACGAATTTATGAAATGGGCAAAAAAAGCGGATGTACAGCCGATTTTTACAGTAAATCTGGGTACAAGAGGCGTTGAAGATGCAATACATTATCTGGAATATTGCAATTTCCCGGAGGGAACACAGTACAGTAATCTGAGAAAAGAGCACGGTGTTGCCGAACCTTATGGAATTAAAATGTGGTGCCTTGGAAATGAAATGGATGGTAGCTGGCAGATCGGACATAAATCAGCGGAAGACTATGGAAAGCTGGCAGCAGAAACCGGAAAAGTAATGAAGCTGATGGATCCGACAATCGAACTGATTGTGTGTGGAAGTTCTTTGTCAAATATGAAAACTTATCCGGAATGGGATATGGAAGTCCTTGAAAAAACATATGATGTTGCGGACTACCTTGCGCTTCATCAGTATTATGCCGGGCAGGATAAGGGAACCAAAGGATTTCTTGCGCAGACGCTGGATATGGAAGAATATATCCGTACGATCCGTTCGGCAGCACAGGTTATCAAGCAGAAAAAGCGGTCTAAAAAAGAGATGAAGTTCAGCGTGGATGAATGGGGAGTATGGGCAGTCCCAAGTAATACCGTAAATGCAGAAATTGACCAGAAACCATGGGGAATCGCACCTGCGATCAGTGAACAGATTTATACGCTGGAGGATGCACTCCTATTTGCGGGGATGCAGATGGTGATTCTGAGAAATGCAGATGTGATCAAGATTGCATGCCAGTCATTGCTTACAAATATCAGTGCATGTATCATGACTGAAAAAAATGGGGAATACTGGCTTCAGACGATATACTATCCGTTTCATTATTTTGCAACCTATGCGAAAGGGACTGTTTTGAAAACAGCAAGTATAGGACCGTGTTATAGTTGTGCAGAATTTGATGGGGTTCCATATGTGGACAGTCTTGTTGTGTGGAATGAGGAAGATCAGGAGCTTGTCATCTTTGCAGTAAACCGAAGTGAAGAAGAACTGCAGAAAGCAGAAGTAGATCTGCAGGATTTTGAAATACAACACGTGATAGAAAGCATTTGTATGACAGCTGAAAATAAAAAAATGACCAACATGGAACAGCATGATGCAGTAATCCCGAAGAAAGAAAAAAATGTTGAGATAGAAACAGGCAGATGCCAGATTGCGTTACAACCATTGTCATTTAATATGGTACGGTTAGCTGTCTGAGAAGAACAGGAGAGACAGAAGAGATAAGAAGCGAACCTTCATTGCCGATACAGGGAGATTATGATATACTCGGAGTAGAATCAGGATCGGGGGTGTAATTATGGCGATTACAGTAAATCAAATTGCAGAACAATGTGGGGTTTCAAGAACGACGGTGTTACGTGCACTAAATGGTGGCAGTGTCTCAAAAGAAACAAAAGAAAAAATCCTGCAGGTCGCAAAAGAAAATAATTATCGTCCCAATCTTCTGGCACGGAGTTTGAATCATGGCAGAACAATGTCCCTTGGTGTTGTAACAATCAATATTGAGAATATGTACTTTGTACAGTCGTTGAATACGATTAACAAAGAGGCAGACAAAAGAGGTTATTTTACGAATATTGTTGTCTGTGACGAGAGCCTGGAATGGGAAAGAAAACTGATACAGGGGCTTGCAGAGAGGCAGATGGAAGGTATACTGATCAATCCGATCAATAAAGGAAAAGAATTTGAAGAATTTCTTTTATCATTACACATCCCGATCGTATGTATTGGAAACCAGGTGTCCGGGAAGATCACTACGGTACAGGTGAATGAGATGGCAGCAGCGATGGATGCGGTAGAACTTATTGTATCAAAAGGATATAAGAAAATTGTATTTGTCTGTCCGCCGCTGGAGATGGAAGAAACACAGAATATTTATGTACATAAGCAGAGAGAAAAAGGATTTAAAGCTGCAATGGCGATTCACCCGGAACTGAAAATGAAAATGATTGGGAAAACAGAGTTTCTCCCGGAGGTTGAACGAATCTGTGCAAGAGGATTGCATGAAAAGACTGCTTTTTTGTGTTCGGGTGACAGCTATGCTTTGTCTATTATGCAATGGGGCACAAAAAAAGGTCTGATGATACCAAAGGATTTCGGATTAATGGGGTTTGACGATATCAGTCTTTTGCAGTATATCACGCCGAAACTGACAACTGTTTCAACAAATTTGGAAGGTGTTGCATCAACGGCGGTTGTGGAATTGATCCAGCAGATTGATTCAAAAGAATACTCGCCAAAATCTATTTATCTGAATTATCATATTCTCGACCGGGACACATTGTAAGGTTTCTTCTATATCTTCTGTATTTTGAAATAATGTGAAGTAAGATCGCGAAAATTGCAAGGCAATAGAGCAATCAGAAACAACGGTGAATTGCAAAAAAATTTTTGACACTTGCAGTGAAAAGATAAGAGGATACGATTATGGATAAAACAAATTACAGACAAACAGAATACAATAAACCATTTATTATACAGCGGGCAGATCCTTATGTTTACAGACATTCTGATGGAACCTATTGGTTTACTGCATCTGTACCGGAATATGACCGTATTGTACTTCGCAAAAGCAATACGGTCGACGGATTGGCACAGGCAGAAGAAGTAACCATATGGAGAAAGCATGAAAACGGAATTATGAGTGTGCACATTTGGGCACCGGAAATTCATTATGTGGATAATAAATGGTTTATTTATTTTGCAGGTGGAGATATTGAGGATATTTGGGCAATCAGACCGTATGTGTTGATGTGTGAAGGCGACGATCCATTGAAGGATCCGTGGAAAGAGATGGGAATGTTAAAGCGAAAAGACGCGTTTTCATTCCAGGACTTTTCTTTGGATATGACCGTGTTTGAAAATATGGGACAATGGTACTGCGTATGGGCAGAAAAAGTTAGTGTTGGAAAGAAGATTTCCAATTTATACATTGCCAGAATGGATTCACCAACAAGTCTTGCGACAGAACAGGTTCTTCTGACTTCACCGGATTATGACTGGGAAAGAGTGGATTTCTGGGTAAATGAAGGACCGGCAGTTGTACATCATGATGGGAAAATATATCTGACTTATTCGGCAAGTGCTACAGGAGAATGCTATTGTATGGGAATGCTCAGCATAGAAGAGACAGAAGACCTGCTGAATCCAAGGGCTTGGAAAAAAGAACGATATCCGGTCTTAAAAACAGATGCAGAAAGAGGAATCTACGGGCCGGGACATAATTCTTTTGTAAAGTCGGAGGATGGAAAAGAAGATATTATGATCTATCATGCAAGACCATACGATGAAATAATCGGAGATCCACTGTATGATCCCAACAGACATGCTTACCGCATGCGCATAAAATGGAATGAACAGGGAAGACCTGTGTTTGATTATTGTAATAATTACTAAATGCTGAAACAATTAGAGGACTCAAAAATTTGGAAGAGCGATTCAAATTTCAGGGTCCTTTGTTATTTGAGGTTGTGATATTAACATACTGCTTTATTTTCAGAACATTTGCTAATTGAAGACGGACTGGGACCATGTTATAATCAGGCAACAAGATGTGGAGAAAAGAACAGTAGAAAATCTAAAAATCAAATTATAGTCATATAACCAGCAGCTTATGGAAACTCATATCTGAAAATGCTCCTGATAAAAATTGTAGCGGGAGGAAATATATGAGAACGAAATTACAGAAGTATTTCCCAATGATAAAGACCAGGCAGGCGATTCTGGATGAGATTGATGGGAATGCAAAAATGCATAGTGTTTTTTACAGCTGGGAAAAGAAACAGAAGGAAGAATTTTTAGATTTTTGTACAGGTGTAAAAGGAGTAAAATTACTGTATGATTCATTTTTTAAGCAGATTATGAATCCGGAGACAGCACCGAGGCGGCTGGAAGAGTTTATTTCAGCAGCAATAGGGGAGAAAGTGAAAATCCTGCATGTGTTGCCAAATGAATCTGCGAGAATTGCAGCAGAGGATTCACTTTTAATTATGGACATGGTGATACAGTTGACGGACGGAAGTCTGGCAAATGTGGAAATCCAGAAGCTGGGATACCGCTTTTCAGGACAGAGAAGTGCGTGTTATTCGGCTGATTTGCTTTTACGGCAGTATAAGCGACTGCGGGAAGAAAAAGGAAAGAGTTTTACATATAAAGATGTCAAGAACGTATATACAATCGTGTTATTTGAAAAAAGTGAGAAGAAATATCATGATTTTTCAGAGCAGATTTATATCCATCATATGGAGCAGAAAAGTGATACCGGAATCCAGGCAGATCTGCTTCAGAAATACACGTTTATATGCCTTGACATCTTCCGGGATGTCATTCAAAATAAAGATGGAGAGATTGAGAATAATCTGGAAAAATGGTTATTATTTCTAAGTGAAGATAATCCGGAGAGAATCATGCAGCTAGTCGAAAAAGTACCGGAGTTTAAGGCTCTTTATGAAGAAGTATATACCATGTGTCAGAATGTAGAGAGGATGATGGAAATGTTCTCAAAAGAGCTGGAGATATTGGATAAAAATACAGTACGGTATATGATCGATGAGATGCAGGAAGAGCTTGAAGGGCAAAAGAAAGAGATTAAAGGACAGCAAAAAAAGCTTGAGGATCAAAGCAGGATCATCCATGAAGATGCAAAGCGTATGGAAGAAATGAATCAACTTCTTAAAAAAAGAGAAGAAAAGATTCGGGAACTGATGGAGCAGTTAGAAAAGTCATCCAGATAAGAGAAGGGCGTACTGGTTACTGGCTATAATAAAAGATGAATACCGTCGCATTGGAAATGAGATCTGATGCGGCGGTGTTTTTGCGTTAGAGGATAAATAAGGTTGTGACACCAACGCCCCAAAAAGAAAGTTAACACGATTCCCGCTTTCAGGGGTTCATCGGAATGTTTTGCCGAGAGGAACCGGAGTACATATATTTGGAAATCCGCCGCCCACCAACCTATAAAATTTTCCCCACACCAGTTGGAAATCCCCCTCATTTCTGCTAAAATGGAACACAGAGAAAAGGAGCGAACACAATATGAATTTTGCGCATTTGCACGTCCACACGGAATACAGCCTTCTGGACGGTTCGAATAAAATTAAAGAATATGTTGCCAGAGTCAAAGAACTGGGGATGACAGCGGCTGCGATCACAGACCATGGTGTCATGTATGGCGTCATTGACTTCTACAGAGCCGCAAGAGCGACAGGAATCAATCCTGTACTGGGATGTGAAGTCTATGTGGCACCGGGATCCAGATTCGATAAAACAGCCGTAGGACGCGATGAGGACCGATATTATCACCTGGTACTTCTTGCCGAGAATAATACAGGCTACGCCAATCTGATGAAGATCGTGTCACGTGCATTTACGGAAGGTTACTATTATAAGCCAAGAGTAGATTATGAGCTTCTGGAGACCTATCACGAAGGAATCATTGCCCTCAGTGCATGCCTTGCCGGAGAGGTACAGAGAAACCTGGCGAGAGGGATGTATGAAGAAGGAAAAAAAGCTGCGCTTCATTATGAACAGATTTTTGGGAAAGGCAACTTTTTCCTGGAACTGCAGGATCATGGGATTCCGGAACAGCGCACCGTTAACCAGCAGTTGATGCGTCTGTCGCAGGAGATTGGAATCGACCTTGTGGCGACAAATGACGTGCATTATACTTACGCAGAAGATGAAAAGCCACATGATATCCTGCTTTGCCTTCAGACAGGGAAAAAGCTCGCAGACGAGGATCGGATGCGCTATGAAGGCGGACAGTACTACGTGAAGTCCAAAGAAGAGATGGCAGCACTTTTCCCATATGCACCGGAGGCGCTGGAAAATACACAGAAGATTGCAGACAGATGCCATGTAGAGATTGAATTTGGTGTGACAAAGCTTCCGAAATTCGATGTGCCGGAAGGATTTACCTCATGGGAATATTTGAATAAGCTCTGTTTTGACGGACTGAAAAGACGATATGGAAAAGACCCGGATCCAGCTCTTGTGGAGCGCCTGAATTATGAATTGGGCGTTATCAAAAGCATGGGTTACGTGGATTACTTCCTTATTGTATGGGATTTCATTCATTTTGCAAAAAGCAACGGAATCATGGTTGGACCTGGGCGTGGATCTGCGGCGGGAAGCATTGTGGCGTACACACTTGCGATCACCAATATCGATCCGATCCGGTATCAGCTGCTGTTCGAGCGTTTTTTGAATCCGGAACGTGTGTCCATGCCCGATATCGACGTGGACTTCTGCTTTGAAAGAAGGCAGGAAGTCATTGATTATGTTGTGCGTAAATACGGCAAAGACCGGGTAGTGCAGATCGTAACCTTTGGTACACTGCAGGCGCGCGGGGTGCTGCGGGATGTGGGAAGAGTTATGGATCTTCCGTATGCTTTTGTGGATTCAATTGCAAAGATGATTCCGAAAGAACTGAATATTACACTGGATAAATCCCTGAAGATGAACCATGAGCTGAAGAAGCTCTATGATGAAGACCCACAGGTAAAAGAGCTGATCGATATGTCAAAGAGGCTGGAAGGTCTGCCACGGCATACATCCATGCATGCCGCGGGAGTCGTGATCAGCCAGAAGGATGTGGATGAATATGTTCCGCTGGCACTTGGAGCGGACAACAATGTAGTCACACAGTTTACCATGACCACACTGGAAGAACTGGGACTTCTGAAAATGGATTTCCTTGGGCTTCGTACCCTGACCGTCATTCAGGATGCGATCAGACTGGTTGAAAAAAGTACCGGTGTGAAGCTGGTAACAGAAGAATTAAATTATAATGATAAAGCAGTGCTTGACTATATCGGAACCGGCAAGACGGACGGTATTTTCCAGATAGAAAGTGCAGGGATGAAGAGCTTCATGAAGGAGCTTCGACCACAGAGTCTGGAAGATATTATCGCCGGAATTTCTCTTTACCGGCCAGGTCCGATGGATTTCATTCCACAGTATATCAAAGGAAAGAACCATCCGGAGCTGATTACTTACGAATGCCCGCAGTTAAAGCCGATCCTGGCACCGACCTATGGCTGCATTGTATACCAGGAACAGGTTATGCAGATCGTGCGTGACCTTGCCGGATATTCACTTGGGCGAAGCGACCTTGTACGCCGTGCCATGAGTAAGAAAAAGGGCGACGTGATGCAGAGAGAGCGTCAGAATTTTGTATATGGTAATGAAGAAGAAGGCATTCCGGGCTGTGTCAAAAATGGAATCGATGAAAAGGTTGCGAATAAGATCTATGATGAAATGATCGATTTTGCAAAGTATGCGTTCAACAAATCACATGCGGCAGCGTATGCGGTTGTCTCATACCAGACAGCGTATCTGAAATATTATTATCCGGTAGAATATATGGCAGCACTTATGACTTCTGTCATCGACAATCCGGGAAAGGTTGCCGAATACATTTACACTTGCCGACAGATGGGAATTTCTATCCTGCCGCCGGATATCAATCGTGGGGTTGGTGATTTTTCTGTAGATAACGGTAATATCCGTTACGGACTTGCGGCGATCAAGGGGGTTGGAAGACCGGTGATCGAGCAGATCATCCGGGACAGAGAAGAGCATGGCACGTTTCGTGATCTGAAGGATTTTCTGGAACGGCTTTCCGGTAAGGAAGTCAATAAACGTGCGGTAGAAAACTTTATCAAATCCGGCGCATTTGACAGTCTGAAAGGGACCAGAAAGCAGTTTATGATCATTTATGTACAGATCATGGATCAGGTAGCACAGAACAAGAAAAATTCGCTTGCCGGACAGATGTCGCTCTTTGATATTGTAGATGACGAACAGAAAAAAGAATTTGAGGTCACGCTTCCGGATGTGGGAGAATACCAGAAGGAAACGATGCTTGCATTTGAAAAAGAAGTACTCGGCGTGTATATCAGCGGACATCCATTGGAAGAATATGAAGAGAAATGGCGCAAGAGTATTTCCGCAACGACATTGGATTTTCAGCTTGATGAAGAGACCGGACGGACAAAAGTGCGTGACGGGTCAAGGGAGATCATCGGTGGTATGATCACATCGAAGACGATCAAATATACAAAGAAGAATCAAACGATGGCATTTATTACCATAGAGGATCTTCTTGGAACGGTAGAGGTTGTCATTTTCCCGCAGAGCTATGAGAAAAGCCAGCAGTATCTGCAGGAGGACAGCAAAGTATTTGTGCGGGGACGTGTATCGGAAGAAGATGATAATGCAAGTAAGCTGATCTGTGAAGAGGTGATTCCGTTTGATATGACGAAAAAAGAACTGTGGATCCAGTATGCCGACAAACAGAGTTACCTTCTGGATGAGCAGAATCTGTTCCGGATGCTCGCGGAAAGTGAGGGTGAGGACCAGGTTGTAATCTTCTGCAAAGCGGAGAGAGCGGTAAAAAGACTGCCTAAAAACGTAAATATCCAGGTAGAACCTGGAATTTTGAGCAGATTGACGAATTATTTTGGAGAAGATTGTGTAAAAGTAATAGAAAAACCCATTGAAATGAAGGGGTGAATATTATACAATAACGTGTGAATTGAGATAAATTAAGCAAAAGGATAGTAAAGTTACAAAGTAGAAGAGACGGAGGAGACATATCATGGCAGAAAAAGTAATCAGAACTATCGGCGTATTGACCAGTGGTGGAGACGCACCGGGAATGAACGCTGCAATCCGTGCAGTTGTAAGAACCGCATTGGGAAAAGGACTGAAGGTAAGAGGAATCAGAAGAGGTTATTCAGGACTTCTTAACGAGGAAATTATTGATTTAAGTGCCAGAGATGTATCAGACACGATCCAGAGAGGTGGAACGATTCTTCTGACAGCCCGTTGCGAGGAAATGCGTACACCAGAAGGACAGCAGAAAGCAGCAGCAATCTGTAAGAAATATGGAATTGACGGTCTGGTAGTTATCGGAGGAGACGGTTCCTTCAAGGGAGCACAGAAATTATCTGATTTTGGAGTAAATACAATCGGACTTCCGGGAACGATCGATCTTGATATCGCATGTACAGAATACACAATCGGATTCGATACAGCGGTTAATACAGCGATGGAAGCAATTGACAAAGTACGTGATACATCTACATCACATGAAAGATGTAGTGTTATCGAAGTTATGGGACGTGATGCGGGATACCTTGCACTGTGGTGCGGTATTGCCAATGGAGCAGAGAAGATTCTTCTTCCTGAGGAACATGACTACGATGAAGCAAAGATCATTGCAGACATCAAAGAAAGCAGAAAACGCGGTAAAAAGCATTACATTATCATCAATGCCGAAGGTATCGGTGATTCTATGAATATGGCAAAGAGAATCGAAAAAGAGACGGGTATGGAGACACGTGCTACTATTCTTGGTCATATGCAGCGTGGAGGAAGCCCGACAGCAAAAGACAGAGTTTATGCATCTATCATGGGATCTCTTGCTGTAGATCTTCTTCTTGAAGGAAAGACAAACCGTGTAGTAGGATACAAACATGGCGAGTATATTGACTTTGATATCAACGAAGCACTGGCAATGCAGAAAGGAATTCCGGAGTACCAGTACGATATCGCAAAACAGCTTGCCATCTAATAACAGACAGATTGGATGACGTGTATGACACAGGATGTATTATTGACGATTTCCGGACTACATGATATGGCATTTGCAGATCCGGAAGAAAATGAAGAGAATGAGCCGATTGAAGTGATCACTCCGGCGAGCTATTACTGGAAGAACGGAAAGCATTATATTCTTTATGATGAAGTAATGGAAGGGATTCCGGGGGTGGTTAAGAATAAGATCAAGATCACCGGTGAAGATTCGATGGAGATCATGAAGAGCGGAATTACGAATGCACATATGGTATTTGAGAAGAATCAGATGAATGTCACATATTATGATACACCGTATGGGCAGCTTCATGTTGGAATTCATACACGGAAGCTGGATGTGAATGTGGATGATGAGCGAATTGATATTGCTGTGGAGTACGGGCTTGATGTGAATCATGAAGCGACGGCAGACTGCCGGATCGCAATGAGCATAAGACCGAAAGCACAGGCAGAGGAAGCAATTTCAGGAAAATAAACAAAAAGGGTAAATGATTCAATTGGCTCAGAATCATTTACCCTTTTTATTGTTACTTGTTCCGCAGTCTTGCCCAGAATCCTTTTTTCTTAGGTGGAGCCTCAAGAGAACCTCTGACTCCTTTTACTGCAGTGATGTAAATACCGCTTACGGTTGCTTTTACTTCTTTTTTGACTGGAATAAGATCATAGATGCTTGCATCACACATCAGAGTCATAATCTTTGGTCCGACTTTTGCCTTGACAACCGGTACCTTTGAACGACGAAGATACTTAGGTGTATTCTCAAGAACAACTGATGGGAAACCGGCATCTTTAAGCTTCATCTTGCCTTTGTCGATAATCAGGATGTTGACCTGCTGTGCAGCAGCTGCAATCATCTCTTCCTGTTCTGCCTGCTTTTTCTGCGCTTTCTTACCGAGGAAATACAGAACAACCAGGGCGATAAGCAGTACGGCAAGAATTACCAGTAATACGATCGTTATCTTACTCACGGGTTTTCCTCCTCAAATCATATTTACACATAGCTTATTGTAGCATTGTTTGTAGACAAGTGCAAGTAATTTGAAGTTTTTGGCGGCTTTTTGAAAGTAATGGAAAATCTGAAATAAATGTGAATTTTGGGAAATCCCTTTTCAATGACAGATTATGTGTTATAATCATATGTAGCGCTCTGATGTGGGTGATTCAGACAGTCAGAGAGAATGAAGATATAAGAGGTGTAAAAGAAAATGAAAAAGAAATTAACAGTACTGGCAGCAGGTATCTGTGCATTGTCATTACTTCTTACCGGATGCTCCAGTGAGATTTCCAATGATTATGTTACGATTACAAAATATAAAGGTGTGGAGATTGATAAAGTAGATGCGGATGCGATATCGGATAATGATGTAGAAACACAGATCAACAGTGTGCTTCAGTCTAAGTCAACTACAACAGAAGTTACAGACCGTGCAGCACAAACTGGAGATACAGTAACGATCGACTACGAAGGAAAGAAAGATGGTGAGGCATTTAAAGGCGGAACAGCGACAGATGCACAGCTTACATTAGGAAGTGGTCAGTTTATTGATGGATTTGAGGATGGCGTTGTCGGACACAATATTGGCGATACTTTTGATCTGGATCTGACTTTCCCGGAGAACTATGGAAATGAAGATCTTGCAGGTCAGGCAGTTGTATTTACCGTTACACTGAAGGGAATTAGCCAGACCGATGTACCGGAACTTACCGATGAATTTGTACAGAGTGTATCTGATACTTCCAAGACGGTGGAAGAGTACAAAAAGGAAATCAAAAAATCTCTGACCATCATTTACGATGCACTCAGACAAAAAGGATACAACCCGATCAATCAGATCGTCGGCTATATTCTTTCGGAAGACCCGACCTATATCACCACCTACAACAATGCCCGCAGCCTGATTCGACGAATCGACCGGGATGAACTTTTGCAGATTCTGGTAAAATCCTATCTGGGAGAATAATTCTGCCAGGATCATCTTGGAAGCTGG
>ENA-OWPP01002219-OWPP01002219.1-human-gut-metagenome-genome-assembly--contig:-NODE-2219-length-13881-cov-8.733401_pt1 | contig 13881 bp, 10 predicted proteins | sample MGYA00248265_ERZ651848 | MGnify/ENA primary metagenome ERZ651848 (study PRJEB26924, sample SAMEA4378233) | human gut metagenome | biome: human gut; feature: human-associated habitat; material: faeces... | reverse complement strand
CAAGATGGTTCAAGTCGAAACCAGATCCAACGCTATATCCGTCTCACCGAGTTAATCCCGCAACTGCTGGACATGGTGGACGAGCGCAAGATTGCGTTCAACCCGGCCTACGAGCTGTCGTTTCTCACCAAGGACGAGCAGACTACGCTACTCGACGCGATGGACAGCGAACAGGCTACGCCGTCGCTGTCACAGGCGCAGCGATTGAAACAGTTCAGTCAGCGCGGTGAGCTGGATGCCGCTGTCATGCGTGCTATCATGTCCGAAGAGAAAAAGGAAGTTGAGCGCGTCACGCTCAAGGGCGACACGCTCCGCAAGTATTTCCCCGCTTCGTACACGCCGAAACGCATGGAAGAGACTATTATAAAGCTGCTGGAACAGTGGCAGAAGCAGCAGAAGCGGCGGCGTGAGGCTGAACGCTAATTGAATACCAAACTACAAGCCGGGTTCCATCCCGGCATTTTTAATTGGAGGGGGTGACCAACTATAAGAAGTCAAGAGGAAATTGAAGAATTTTTATCTGGTCAAAAAGGGTGCACGAAACCAAGCCCTCTTCCGAGGACTTCAAAAACAAACTGGTTATGGATCAGCGAATGAGATCCGGGTTATAGGGAAGTTCTTTCGTCTGGAGAGTATAAATAACCCGCAAAAGTTTCTTGGCAACATGGGTCAGAGCGATGCGGTGTTCTTTACCCTCGGCGCGTTTCTTGGCGTAGTAGGCAGCAAATGTTGGCTCGTTATTAATTACCGTCTGAGCACAGTTCATAATGGCGTAGCGCAAATGAGAAGACCCGTGCTTTACCATTTTGCCCACGCTTTCCGAAATGCCGGATTGAAAATATCCAGGTTCCAGTCCGGCAAAGGAAAGCAACTTGGACGGACTGTCAAATTTGGAAAGATCCCCGAATTCAGAAAGGATAACGGCTGCAGAGGACACACCGATTCCAGGAATGGTCAGCATGGGTGGATCAAGCACGAGGACGCAGTCGTTTATCAGCTGCTCAACTTCCTCCACCTTGCTTTGCAATTGGTTGTAGATGTCGATGATGATCTCCATTTCCTGAAGCAGATAATCTCTGGTTGAACCGACTGTATTTCTGGCCAGAGTTTTGAGTTCTACAAAATCCACCATGGAGAATTTACCCCGAGAAAGGCGTCGCAGTGATTCATAGGACTTGGAATTCATGTTGGATATTTTCTCCGGTGAAGTGTAATGGGAAAGAATATACAACAGGGAAGACCTTGTCAAGGACGTTAGTTAACTCCACCAATTGCTTGCTCCGCTGCCGAATCAGACTGTCTCGAAATCTTGTTAGTGACTTTAGCTTTTCGAGCGTGTAAAATGACGGTGGATAGGGCTTGTACTCTACCGTCATCAAATATTGGGCTATCATGAGAGCGTCTATGGAATCCGTCTTTGTTTTTCTGAGCGATTTGCTGCGAACAAATCGGTTGACCAGAAGCGGATTGAACTCCATGAAAGAGAAGCCGTTGTTTTCGAGGAACAGCTTTAGGTTTTGCCCATAATGGCCGGTAGATTCAAGCCCTATCTTCTTTTCTCCCTCGAGGGCATCAAGCAGTTCCCTAAGCAAAGAAAATCCCTCGCGGTCATTCTGGAACGACCACGAGGGTGTGATGACATCGCCAAGTTCATCAATGATGGCGCAGTCGTGCTTGAATTTCGAAATATCGATTCCTACAAAGTACAAATGGTTTCCTCCTCTTGTTTGTATTTTAGCACTGCTGTTTCCACAGAAGGCTTGTCCATGTATTCACGCAAATAAAACGTCAAGCGTTACCCAACTAATCACCAATTCAGACAAACCACTGCGGTCTGAGTCACCCCCAAACAGTCTGAGCTGTAATTCTATAGATACAAATCCGCAGTGCTTGTTCTGATTATAAAGCAGGTAGCTACTCCTGCAATATAACTTTTCGAGGAAAGGAGAAATAATTAAAACCACCCCTTTCGAGATGGTTTTAATTATACGTGATCTATGATTGTACCATTACAAACCTGCTGACGTAGCCTGCGAATACTGCGTCAACAGCCGCAGGCGGCGATGCCGCGTCACGGGCTGTCCATGGCTCGCCGAGCGCATTGAGGCTGGCGTTGTGAGCTACGCTTCTGCCGTGCGCGAGCTGTTCTGGCGTGTCGAGAACGATGCGTTTATCCAGCGGCTCGGCTCGCTCGTGCTGCACTTTCGCGGTTCGTTTTGGCTCAGCGCCGAGCACGAATTTAATACCCGCCTGCTGCTGCGAAGCGTGGGATACCAAGCGTGGAGAAATCCACGCTTTTTTGCTTCTCTTTACCTGTTCGGCTCCAACCGTGGGCTGCTCAAACGGGCGTGGAACGCCTGTATGCCGGGCGGTTTTGAACCGGTGTTCATAGTCATGCGCGGTGTTTCGGAGCACGACTATAGCGGCCTTGTCTCGGACTATACGCCTGTTGCGGAGGCGAGCATCCTGTTACCGACCGGGCGCGAGGTTGTAGGCAAATGCCCGCGCTGCGGCTGCGTGGTCAGTGAGGCGAAAAGCGGCTATTTCTGCGAGAGCCTTGACTGCAAGTTCGGCCTGTGGCGGGATAACAAATTTCTCGCCGCTACTGTGCATCGTTCAGTACGGCACGGCGATTATAAGAAATACCAATACAGTTATGTGGGGCGACTCCTGGATGAGCCTGCTTGTCATATTTTTCTGCATACCCAATATTTTTATTGCAACATATGTCTACAGGTATCTGTTCAAATCCACAGGAAAAGTGTGGTTGGGAGCGATGGTGAACACTCTTGTAAATGTCGTAATGACAATGGCTGCCACTGACCTTTATGGTGTCTTTGTCTGAGACATTTGCAAGTTCCTTGCCGGACGAAGAAAGCTGATGACCGCAATGATGCGGCGATATTATACGGGGCTTTGAAGGGAGGTGCTTAAAAAGTTTGCTCCGTTAAACAGTGAATCAATTCAGTAAAATGGAGCTGTTCTGTTCGCTAAACTTCCTATCAAGGTGTTTTTTATGCTGAACGCGCAAGAATGTTGATTCAGAATACCGTTGCCTTTTTATCCTTAACCGGGGGCGTTGCCCTCGCTTAGCTTCCAGGCCAGCAGCGAGAGCTTGAGCGCAAGGATTGAATTCTCGTTGTCCAGGTCAAAGGAGAGCATATCCTGAATTTTCTGAAGACGGTATTTAAGCGTGCTGCGGTCCAGAAAAAGCTGCCGCGCTGTTGCGGAGATGCGGCAGTTGTTGTCCAGCCAGACCGAAAGCGTTTGCAGCAGATTTGTGTGCTTTTCCTCATCCTGCTTCGCGAGCAGAAGAATATCCGAGAGAATAAATGCGTCCGCACTGAGCATTTCGCATATTTCATGCATTATTATCTCGCTTATGAGCTCATCTGAACGCCGCAGGCCTGCGGCGCTTACGCGTTCATTCGTGAGTTCCCAGGCAATGTGCGCCTGATGCTTAAATTTATAGCGCTGCGAGAGGTCGCGGAAGGGAAGAGAGACCCCGCAGCAGAGCGAATGCTGCCTCATAAACTCGTCGAGCACCGAGTACAGCGGCTCGATGTCTTCTCCGAGGCGGCATATTATTGCGGAAACGGTGCCGCTTGTTATGACGCTGTAGGCATCAGGGAAGGAGTGCTCGAGCAGCTCGGATGTTTTACGCAGAGTCGAGAGGGGAGCCCTGGGCCCGGTTGTGTGTATATCCAGCATGATATATCGGCCGTGCAGGTTGAACATGCCGGGGTAGTCGACGCCATATACCGAACTGAAGAGACCGTCGCCACGCTTGCCTTCGTGCAGCAGCGCGTTGGCGAGCCCACTGCGTAGGCTGTCCACGCCGAGCGCCGCCTCGCGGCCGTTGAGATAATAAGCGCCGTAGACCCGGGAGATAAGCTTCGCAGCCTGCTCTGCTGTTTTGAGATGCAGCTCGTCTGAACTGACGGCAATTACGCTGTGCGTTATACCCGTGCGTACCGAGCATTGCAGCAGCATTAATCTGCCATCGGGGCAGCGGATAGTGCCGCAGAGCTCTCCGGCCAGAAAACACCGCAGCTCTGTTCTGCGTATTGAGCGCACCCAGTCTGGGAGAAGTTCTAGCACATCAGATGCAATGAACAACGCTTTTGCACCCGGAGAGCAGCCGATGCAGTTCATATGCATGTCGAACACCGCACAGGGACATCCGCAAGCCTGCTCGGCCCCGACGAGCATGGCGTCGAGGTCTCTGTCCTGCGCCAGAGCGGAGAAGATAGAATTATTAAGAGATGTCAGCGCGTCCATTTTTCCTCCTCTCGCATAATTTCGTCACGCGTACAGGCTGATTTAAGAAGTTTGAGTTGGAGCGCGACGCTTTCGGATTTTTGCGTGTCATGCAGGGATAGCCCGGTCAATTCCTCTACCTTCTTCAAACGGCCAAGCACTGTGTTCGTATGCAGCCCAAGCCGTTTCGCACACTCAGAGCTGCTGTTCCGGCAGTCCGCGTAGCAGCTGAGAGTCTCTATGTACGAGCTGCCGGTCTCGCGGTCTGTCTGTATGAGCGTCTTTATCTCAGGCAGGATATAGGTCGAGAGCCCTCGCTCGGATATACACTGCGAGACCACGTCGAAAAGACAATCGCGGAAGAGCAGCAGTCTTTCTCCACGTCTGCGGTCATAGCCCACGGCCAGAGCCATGTAGGCCTGAATGCGACGCGTCTTGAGATTGCTTAGATCGTTGAACCAGTCAGAGACGCCGGCGGTCAGCTCGTAGCGTTCCAGCGTCTGGCTGAGCTGCGAAAGTGTTCTCGCAGATTCCGCCCCGGCGACAAGCACATGGAGATAACACTCGCCGTTGAGGCAACTTAAAACGGGTTTGAGACTTTCACTCAGGTGTTTTTGAATATACAACAGTGTTGAAGCAGACTCAGTCTCACGGCTTATCAGCACATATACATAGGGGGCGGGATAGGTCTCTGCGAACAGGCGGCGGCTCGCGGCAGGGATGGAATCCTGGAGAAGCATGTCCTCCGGAAAGCCCCCGGGAGCCGCGGAGGCGGTTTTCATCTGCTTGCGCGTGAGGACTACGATGGCCTCTGTCATAATATCGTTGAAGCGGAGGACGTCATCTCTTTCCGCATCCTCTATCATGGTACCCATATAGCCAACAAGCCTGCCGTCGACGGTAACCGGCCCACATGCCTGGGGATATCCTTCCGTTGTACCGTAGTCGAATATACTCGAACGTTTGCTGCGATACATTTTTTCCTGATACCACAGATAGTTCTGAGAGGCTATTTCCTCGTCGGGAAAGGTGCCGTTTTCGTCCATCTTGCGCCACTTATCAAAGTAAAATGGCCGTTCAAAGGCATTGGCAATCAGTCGAAAGGAAGTGTCAAAGTAATTCATCGGTAGCCGGACGAGTTTGTATACCTCATCAAAGAAGGCTTGCATAGGCAATTCCTGCAGCAGCAGTTCTAGCAGTTGCTTTGTTATTTCGTCAAAATCCAATCTCCGCAAAATTTAACCTCCTTATCTACCAAACAGCCACACTAATATTTTTTTACAATAAATTATATCATAAAGTCGCACAAATGACAAAGAATTATCAATTGCTGACTATGTGATTCTGAGGGAAAATCTTTGCCTGTTTTCAAACAATCATCACATTTAACGTCAAAAAATACACGTGAGCCCCGTAAATATGCGTTTTTAAAACGTTTGCCGAAAGCGATTGTTAATTTTGTTGCAATCGGAGATGGGCGCTTCCACCGCTTCACACATTGTCAAGAGAATGATTATCGGTTATAAGTGAGATACAGGTTCTGCTAACCAGAAATTTCATTTCCGCAAAGAAAGGAGCTAAAAATGAAAAGCGTAATTGTTGACAAACTCAAATCCTTTAAGAACGTTGAAGGCCCAATTCCGCCTCTGGAAGAAGGGAAGGCATTAATCAAGGTGGTCTACGCAGGCATATGCGGTAGCGATGTTTCCATGTATGCCGCCGAGAGCGCAATTGGCATGGCTATCGGTCATGAGTTTTCCGGCATAATTGAGGACCCGGGCACGACCGGCTTCAAGAAGGGCGATAAGGTAATAGCCCCCGAGACCAACCCATGCGGCAAATGTGAGTACTGCACCAGCGGCAGGGACTATCTCTGCCCGCAGCTCCTTTCCGACAGCCCTGGCATAAGCCGCCCCGGCGCTTATGGCGAGTACATCCAGGTGCGCGGCGACCTTCTTATAAAAGTGCCCGACGACTATGACATGAGACTTGGCGCCCTCGTCGAACCCGTAGCCATCTCCCTTCACGCGATGAACATGATTAAAATTCCCAAGGGAGAGGACTTCCTCATATGGGGCAATGGCCCGGTTGGAGCCTATGCCGCCTTCGTGGCCAAGAAGCAGGGCGCGGGCAAGGTATATATGGTCGGCCGCAACCAGCCGCGCGTTGACTTCTGCAACAAGCTGCCCTACGTCGATGAGTGCTTCAGCATGAAGGATCCCGACTTTGACGCAAAGCTGAGAGCAGTAGCGCCGGGCGGATTTAACTACATTATGGACGCTGTTCTCGCTCACGGCGGACAGGATCAGGTCCTGACATACCTCAAGGGCGGCGGACACCTCTCCATAGTCGGCGCTCACTCTCCCACGCTTGAGTATGCTATAGGCCCTACTCTCGCAAAGGGCGTCATAATGTACTGCGCTAACTTCTTCACCGTGCAGGAGTTCCACGACGCCTACCAGTATACCCTCGATTACCCCGAGGAGCTTGCGATGACAATCACGAACACAGTTGCGCCTGACGCTGACGCCCTGCTCGAGATGTTCGATACGCTCTTCTACAAGAAGGACAACAGCGAGTATAAGGTTCTCATCGACTACACGAAATAGTAAAGGGAGGAAAAGAAAATGTTTGATCTTCACGGAAGAGTCGCTGTCGTTACCGGAGCTTCCTCCGGTCTAGGAGCCCACTACGCCGAGGTTCTCGCCCGTGAGGGTGCAGATATCGTGATATGCGCGCGCCGTGTTGAGAAGCTCAAGGAGACCGCAGCGAAGTGCCGCGCATATGGCCGCGAAGTACTCGCGATGTACTGCGACGTCACAAAGCTCGAATCCGTCCAGGCGCTTGTCAAGGCGACCATGGAGAAGTTCGGCAAGGTTGATATACTCGTCAACAACGCTGGCGGCGGGAACGGAGCACCGCTTGTTGACATCACCGACGAAGCCTTCCAGGCTACACTGGAGCTCGACGTTATGGGCGTTGTGCGCTGCACCCGCGAGTTCGGCCGCGAGATGATTAAGGCGGGCTACGGCCGCATAATCAACATCGGTTCCAGCCTCGCCTGCGGAGGCTCCATGGACTTAGCAATCAGCGACTATGGCACAGCCAAGGGCGCTGTCGTGAACTTTACCCGCTGCGCTGCGGCCGAGTGGGCAAAAACCGGCGTCACTGTCAACTGTATGTGCCCCGGTTTCCACGAATCTGGCGTCAATACGCGTGAAGCCATGGACGCCATGACACCGATGATTCAGAACCGCACTCCGATTGGCCGTGAAGGAGACCCCAGCGAGCTCGACAGCACGCTCATCTACCTCGCTGCTGAGGAGTCCGGCTACATAATCGGCGCCATTGTCCACTGCGACGGCGGATGGTCCTGCATCTGATTTGGAAGGAGAGAATTAAATGAATGGATTTGTTGTTCATCAGGAAATAACCGATTGGAAAAATAAGAAGATAGACTACTCAAGGCTCTGGCAGCCGATAACCATCAAGAACATGTCGCTGCGCAACCGCATAGTCATGTCCCCGATGGGCACCTATACCCCGATGCAGGACGGCACCGAGAGCGAAGAGGGCATGAGGTACTACGAAGAACGCGCTAAGGGCGGCGCTGGTATGATAATGACTGGTGCGATTTTCGTCTCTGAAAAACTGGCTCAGGGCCTTCCGTCTATAGCCGTCTGGGACTTCAGAGCTATTCCGAAGACCACCGTCATGGTCGAGCGTGTACATCGCTGGGGTGCAAAATTCTGTTTGCAGCTGAGTCCCGGCACCGGGCGCAACCAGACCCTTGGCAGGGACAATGAGGATATGCTGATTTCTGCGTCACCGAACCCGTCCTACTATAACCCCAATATCATATGCCGTGAGATAACGAAGGAAGAGATTAAGCAGTCTCTGGAAGACTACAAGGTCGCCGCCGACTTTGCGCTTAAGTGCGGCTTCGACGCGATAGAGATACATGCGCACAACGCTTACCTTATCGAGCAGTTCCTTTCCCCGAAGTGGAACCGCAGAACCGACGAGTACGGCGGCTCTGCCGAGAACCGCGCCCGCTTCGCCACGGAAATAGTACAGGCTGTCCGCGAGGTAGTAGGCGAGAACTTCCCGATATTCTTCCGCATATCCCTTGACCACCAGAACCCCGGCGCTTTCGACCTGACCAACTGCTGGGACGTCATTCCATACATCGAGGCCGCGGGTGTCGACGTTTTCGACACCGACGCCGGCTCCTACGAAGCCAATGACTTCATCTTTACCACCAAGTATGTCGGCGACAACGTCTTTGAGCACGTCTCCAAGGCCGCCCGCAAGTACATCTCCAAGCCCATGATAAACTCCGGCGCGCTGACCATTGAATCCGCAGTCCGCCAGCTCGAAGAGGGCACGCTCGACCTCGTGCAGTTCGGCCGTCAGTGCATAGCCGACCCGCAGTGGCCGAACAAGATTCGCGAAGGCCGCCGCGAGGACATCCGTCCCTGCATCCTATGCACCGAGGAATGCATAGGCCGCATCTTCGGCCGCTCCACTCAGCTCTCCTGCGCTGTCAATCCTAACACCGGCTTTGAGACCCATATGGTTATCACGCCTGTGTCCAGGCCCACGCACGTCGTGGTAATCGGCGCCGGCCCCGGCGGACTGGAGGCCGCCCGCTGCGCCGCCGAACGCGGTTGCAAGGTCGATCTGCACGACAAGGGTGACGTTTTTGGCGGAACCTTCCGCGTCATATCCACCGGTGACTTCAAGCACCGCATGCGTGAGCTCGTCGACTGGTATCAGGTGCAGCTCGAGAAGCTGGGTGTCAATGTACACATGAACAGCGAGGTCACCCTCGACGACAAGATTCTCGAGGACGCCGACATGATAGTCGTCGCCACCGGCTCTCTGCCTCTCGTTCCCAATATCCCCGGCATCAACGATCCCCGGGTCATCGAAGTCTATGACGCGCATAAGAACGGTCTGCCCGAAGGCAAGAACGTCGTCATCTGCGGCGGCGGCCTCTCAGCTATCGATACCGCGCTTGAGCACGCCCCCGAAGGCAAGCAGGACTTCACCATAATCGAAATGCGCGACAAGATAGGCTCCGACGTCAACGCGCTCAACGCCTACAGCATCGAGCGCCTTATCCCCGAGTACGGCATTAAGACCATGGTCAACAGCAAGGTCGTCGCCATTGTCCCCGAGGGTGTCAAGGTTGAAAAGACCGACGGCAGCACCGAGGTCGTCCCCGCCGACGTCATTGTCGCCGCCTTTGGCCGCAAGCGCAACATGGAGCTTGCGGACGCCATCCGCAACCGCTATCCGATGAAGACCACCGTCGTCGGCGACTGCGACAAGCCTGGCAAGTGCGGCAACGCCATACGCGAGGGCTACTACGCCGCGATGAGCATCCTTTAATAACTCTGAACTAACAAAGAGACCCTGCCCGGCAAATGCAGCCGGGCAGGGGAGAGGAAGAAAGGGGCTAACATGGAAAACAAAAAATTCTTCGGCTATAAGGCCGCTATAGGCGCCTTTATCGTCATCTTCGTGAACCTGGGCGGCGCTTCTACACTGGGAGTGTTTTTGCCGTCCATGTCTGAGTACACCGGCTGGTCAGTTCCGACGCTGAGCTATAACGGCACCTTCAATACGATAGGCAACGTGCTTCTCAGTCTGATCTGCGTCAAGGCTCTGAGCAAGCTAGGCCCGCGCAAGCTGATGTTTATCTCCATCCTGGGTATCTTCGTGAACTTCCAGCTTTACACCTTTGCCACCGACGGACAGGATACATTGAGCCTGATACTTATATATCTCGCCGGCCCCGCCGCGTCCTTCGCCATCGTCTTCGGTACTCACGCCGTATGTACCTCCTTCATCTCCGAGTGGTTCGTTGAAAAGCGCGGCAAGGTAATAGGCATGGTGCTCTCCGGCGCCAGCTTTGGCACAGCAGCATGGGTTTTCGCAGCCGGCCAGATGTTCAAGTACATGGACTACCGTCAGTGCTACCGCATCCTTAGCTTCGTCATTCTTGCTATGGGCATGTTCGCCGTGCTGTTCCTTATCCGTGAACCTGCGAAGATGGGCCAAAAGCCTCTTGGTTGGGAGAAGGCTAGTGAGGCTGAGACCGACACCAAGAACCAGCCCGGTATAACCCGCAAGGAGGCCATCAAAACCGCCTCTTTCTGGTTCTTTGCCGCGGCACTCCTGCTCGGCGGCATGGAAGGTGCTGCATGGCTGACATATTCTCCTACCTGGTGGACAATGTGCGGACAGACTGCGACTCAGGCGGCCAACTGGAACGCCATTTACACTGTTATCGCCGGCGTGGTCATGCTCGGCGTGGGATACGTGTTCAACAAGATTGGCTCTTCGCTGTTCTCCATCTTCACATGTGTCTCCTTCTCGATATGCATGGTGCTGCTCATAGTCTATGGTTCCACTCCGACGACCGTAATAATGATTCTCACTGTTGTATTTGGCGCACTGGCCTATCCTCTGAGCGCCAGCATCCCGAGCGTCGTTGGCCAGTCCGTGTTCGGACCGAAGGAGTTCAGCGCGATTTCCGCTACTCTTATGACCGGCGTTTATCTAGGTCAGGCACTCTACGCTCCCTGTATGAACGTCTTCATAGGTTCCAACAATAACTACATAGCGGGCTGGACTTTCCTCGCCGTAACCGGTATACTTACTCTTGTGTTCCTGCTTTTGAGCATCACCACATCCCCAATGAGAAAGCTCAAGGTCGAGAAAGTAAACAGGTAAACGAAGCACTTTTTACCGCAACCCCTAATAGCTGCAAACGCCCCCGAATCGGTAGGTTCGGGGCGTTTGTGTTATGCCTGTCCGATTTAAAGAAAGCTGAAACAGCTTATACGGACATAAAGCTACGCAAAAAGTGTATTTGCGGTGAATACGCAGCCAATGCTTTAACCGCGGCGCATGCAGAGCTGCGACAGGCCCAGAATGATCTGTAAAGGTGAATCCCTTGAACTTCTCACCGGTATAAGTGGACAGAAACCGCGTCAGATCCGGAAATCGCTGCGGCGCATATATGCGCTCCTAGGATGATTCCGCCAATGAAACGGCCAAAGGCTGTCGTATGCCTTTGGCCATTCTGCTTTACTGGCATGCCCCGGTACGGTGAGAAATTAACTGTTGCCGAGTCAAACTCCGAAGGAGATGGTTCAACCTCTGCCACCCACGCGAAGGGGGCATAACGGTTATTAATGTCCACGTTGGTGCGGTGATTAAAATTTCAATTCCCACCCCCGCGTGTGGGCGTCGCCATCTATATCTACCAGCCCCCTGGAAGAAAATAGATTTCAATTCCCACCCCCGCGTGTAGGCGTCTTCCACTTGCTTGTATTGTAATCGAACATAATGAATTTCAATTCCCACCCCCGCGTGTAGGCGTCATATATGGGGCGAATACGCTTCCGTGCTCATCCATATTTCAATTCCCACCCCCGCGTGTAGGCGTCCGAGCTGTTGGCGCTGGAAAACTACTTGCCGCAAATTTCAATTCCCACCCCCGCGTGTAGGCGTCTGCATGTTCGCACAAAAGCGAACCGCAGTTTATGTATAACATGACGAAGATAGAGACCAGAATGAACTGCTCATCATTCGTCCATATACACGATATACAATTCGCACTACATCAATTTGTGATATTTTACAAGTATTCAGCGGTCAACAGTGCGCCAACCTACCGGGATATTCTGTATTGCCGAGGTTGGCGCAAACGCTACAGAATCATGGGCGCTCCTGTTTGGATAGACTTTGAAAACAACACCATCACCATTCGCCACACTGTGACGTCCTGCCGCATCGATGGCAAAAAGGTAATGGTCGCCGCCGACAGGACGAAAAACAAGTCCAGCATGAGGACGCTACCGCTGGTGCCATTCTTCAAAGAACGGCTGCTCTATCTCCAAGACCAGCAGAACAAGCATAGGCGGTTGTGCGGCAGGAGCTATTGCCGCGAATACATCGGTTACATCTGCGTAGATGAGATAGGAGTGCTGATAAAGCCGGATTACATCTCGGCGGCGTTTCCGAAGCTGCTCGACAGCCATGGGCTGCGGCGAATACGCTTCCACGATTTACGTCATAGCTGCGCCAGTCTGCTGCTCGCCCACGGCGTACCGATGAAGCAGATACAGGAGTGGCTCGGCCACAGCGATTTTTCGACAACGGCCAACATATACACGCACTTGGACTACGCGACGAAGCTCAGCTCTGCCGAGACGCTTGTCAACAGCCTTGACTTCGCGCCTGAGCCAAAGCCGCTGCCAGGATAACAGCGGCAAAAAGGCATTAAAAAGCGCTGTTTCGGCGAAACATCGCACAAAACAGCGCTTGTGGCGGAGCGGGTGGGATTCGAACCCACGTGCCCTTGCGGACAACTTGATTTCGAGTCATTCAGCTCTATTGGAGCGTGCTGGAATTTACCAGAATGCAGAGGAAACTACAACAGGTAAAAACTCCTGATTTTTCAGGCATTGCAACCGTTTTTCGGCGTCATTGCTGGGCAATCGGGATGTAAATAAAATGCAGCCGATTTTTCTGTTTGGAGAGACATCGGAGAGAGTTAGGAGAGAACTGGCCCTGCTTAGAGTTCGTATTACCCGCCGTTGACGGCAGAATAATACGGAGGTTCTGACATGGCCAGTTCTAATTCTTATCAGCAGATACTCGACGAATACCCCGAATACATCACCAAGGAGCAGCTCTACCAGATATGCCACATAAGCAAGAAGTCTGCGCAGAACCTCCTTGAAAGCGGGGAAATCCCCTGCATAGACAGCGGCAGAAAGACGCATCGTTTCCTCATAGCTACAGCCGACGTGGTGGATTACCTGCAACGCCGCGACAGCGCTCCGAGGCCCGCTGCGGATGAAACGGCAGTCGAGAAAATTCGCGCAGCTCTTGCGCTATACCCCGATGTGCTGAGCGTCGCTCAGGTCAGCGAGCTTACGGGGCGACGTTCCTCGACCGTGACCAAGTGGTGCCGCTTGAATTACATTGAGAACATCTATGCGGGCGGCAAAAACCATATCCCTAAAGCCTCACTTGCGGATTTTCTCGTTTCGCGGTGGGAGGAATTTCAGAACATTGGGGAAAAGGAGGCGGTTGCCGTCGTTGAAAACACTTCTGCCTCCGGGCAGATAAGCGACTTGCAGCTTTCCGTCTTGCAGCCGTTCAGCAGGCACCCGTACAAGGTGCGAGACGACGAGGCGATGCAGGATATGGTCGAGAGCATCAAGCAGTACGGAGTGCTCTCTCCCGCAATCGCTCGGCCTATGCCAGACGGTGGGTACGAGCTTGTTTCAGGCCACCGGCGCAAACGGGCTTGTGAGCTTGCTGGGCTGGAGACAATGCCGGTCATTGTGCGCGAGCTGGACGATGACGCGGCGGCGATCCTCGTCGTGGACAGCAATTTGCAGCGCGAGGACTTGCTGCCGAGCGAGAGGGCGTTTGCGTACAAGCTGAAGTTGGAGGCGCTACGACATCAAGGAGAACGCTCGGATTTAACTTCGTCCCAAGTTGGGACGAAGTTAAGAGCTGATGAAATAATAGCCGAGCAAGATGGTTCAAGTCGAAACCAGATCCAACGCTATATCCGTCTCACCGAGTTAA
>ENA-OWPP01002206-OWPP01002206.1-human-gut-metagenome-genome-assembly--contig:-NODE-2206-length-13958-cov-3.253542_pt1 | contig 13958 bp, 10 predicted proteins | sample MGYA00248265_ERZ651848 | MGnify/ENA primary metagenome ERZ651848 (study PRJEB26924, sample SAMEA4378233) | human gut metagenome | biome: human gut; feature: human-associated habitat; material: faeces... | reverse complement strand
TGGTGGAGAAGCTGCGGGCCGCGATCCCGCCGCAGATGGTGCTGGCTCAGGTGAGCGGGTATGACTTCGCGATTCTCGCCGATGGCCTTGCCGAACCGTGGCAGGCGGTGACGTTAAGTAAGCAAGTGCTCACTATTATTAATGAGCGTTTGCCGCTGCATGGGCTGCAGCTGCGCCCCTACGCCAGCGTCGGGATCGCCATGTTCCACGCCGGGCTCAGCGCCGAGCAGTTTTACCGGCGCGGTGTCGGCCGCCGTCACCGCACGACGTAAAGGCAAAAACCAGATTGAGTTCTTCGATCCCGAGCAGATGGAAAAGGCTCAGCGCCGTCTGATGGAAGAGCACGACATTATGACCGCCCTCGACAACCAGCAGTTCGCTATCTGGCTGCAGCCGCAGGTGGCCTGCGCCAGCGGCGAGATCTGCGGCGCCGAAGTGCTGCTGCGCCAGCGGCAGGCGGATGGCAGCTGGTCGCTACCGCCGTCGCTGATTGAGCGCATTGAGTCCTGCGGGCTGATTATCCCGGTCGGCTACTGGGTGATGGAAGAGGCCTGCCGCCAGCTGGCGGCCTGGCAAAGCCAGGGGATTATGCTGCCGCTGTCGGTCAATGTTTCCCTGCTCCAGCTGCTGGAATACGACCGTGGCGAGGAGATGCTAAAGCTGATCGCCCGCTACCGTATCGCCCCTGGCACCCTCATCCTCGAGGTGACGGAGAGCTGCCGGATGGACGATCCGCAGGATGTGATGGCGCGGTTGCGACCGCTGCGCGAGGCCGGGGTACAGATTGCGCTGGATGATTTTGGCATGGGTTATGCCGGGTTGCACCAGCTGCAGCAGATGAAAGCTCTGCCGGTGGATATTCTGAAAATCGATAAAGTATTCATCGATATGCTGCCGGAGGATGTCAGCATGGTGCCGGCGATGATCCAGCTCGCGCGCGGCCTGTCGCTGCGTATCGTGGCGGAAGGGGTGGAGAACGACGCCCAGTACCGCTGGTTGCAAGCCGCGGGCGTCGAGGTGCTCCAGGGCCATCTGTTCGGTTGCGCTTTGCCGCTGGAGGCATTCAGCGCGCGCTATCTCTCCCCGGTTCGTGAGGATGAAAATTTGTAAATGTTTTGTTGACTTGTGCGAGTCAGCTCAAAGATTTTAACAATTGCGTTGCACTTTCGGCGTTAGTTATTTCTGAAATGTTTCCAGGGTGTTATTTTTAAGCCACAGACGTCAAATATCCCTTCTTGCTCTGTGGTTATTCCCAAAGGACACCCTATGAAAACCTCTATCTTTAAAAGCCTCTATGTCCAGGTTCTGACGGCCATAGCGATCGGTATTCTGCTGGGCCATTTTTACCCGGAACTGGGCGCGCAAATGAAACCCTTCGGCGACGCCTTCGTTAAGCTGATTAAAATGGTGATTGCTCCGGTTATCTTCTGTACCGTCGTGACGGGGATCGCCGGGATGGAAAGCATGAAAGCCGTCGGCCGTACCGGGGCGGTGGCGCTGCTCTATTTCGAAGTGGTCAGCACCATCGCGCTGATTATCGGTCTGATTATCGTCAACGTGGTGCAGCCTGGCGCCGGGATGAACGTCGACCCGTCAACGCTCGATGCGAAAGCGGTGGCGGTGTACGCTGAGCAGGCGAAAGACCAGGGGGTGGTGGCCTTTTTACTGGATGTGATCCCGGGCAGCGTCATTGGCGCCTTCGCCAGCGGCAACATTCTGCAGGTGCTGCTGTTCGCCGTCCTGTTTGGTTTTGCCCTGCACCGTCTGGGCAGCAAGGGCCAGCTGATTTTCAACGTCATTGAAAGCTTCTCCCAGGTTATCTTCGGCATCATCAATATGATCATGCGCCTGGCGCCGATTGGCGCTTTCGGGGCCATGGCCTTTACCATCGGTAAATATGGCGTCGGCACCCTGGTGCAGTTGGGGCAGCTGATCATCTGCTTCTACATCACCTGTATTCTGTTCGTGGTGGTGGTGCTGGGGAGTATCGCCCGGGCTACCGGCTTCAGCATCTTCAAATTTATCCGCTATATCCGTGAGGAGCTGCTGATTGTGCTGGGAACCTCCTCGTCAGAATCAGCGCTGCCGAGAATGCTCGACAAGATGGAGAAGCTGGGCTGCCGCAAATCGGTGGTGGGCCTCGTGATCCCGACCGGCTATTCGTTCAACCTCGATGGCACCTCCATCTACCTGACGATGGCCGCGGTCTTTATCGCCCAGGCGACCAACAGCCATATGGATATTTTCCATCAGATCACCCTGCTGGTGGTGCTGCTGCTCTCCTCGAAAGGGGCGGCGGGGGTGACCGGCAGCGGCTTCATCGTGCTGGCGGCGACCATCTCCGCCGTCGGGCATTTGCCGGTGGCGGGCCTGGCGCTGATCCTCGGTATCGACCGCTTTATGTCCGAAGCCCGTGCGCTGACCAACCTGGTGGGTAACGGCGTCGCTACGGTGGTGGTGGCTAAATGGGTCAAAGAACTCGATGCCAAACAGATGGATGATGTTCTGAATAACCGTGTTCCAGCGAACAAATCGCACGAATTATCCTCTTAAATCCTCCTCTTAGGCCCGTACTCCCTTGCTGGAGTACGGGCTCCTGCGCATAATTAGAGGTCATTTCCGCTTGGCGGAAATGACACGAAATGATTATTTTGCGTTGTCATGCGACATTTTCGTCTCCGTGTGGTCTAACCGACGTATTTCACTCTCACTTTTTTTCGGCAGCCCGTCAGTGGGGTGCTGTTGTAACCAGGAATGTTCATCAGGGGTTCACATGCAGGGCACAACAATTAAACTCTTAACGGGCGGTTTGCTGATGGTAGCGGCGGCCGGTTATGTGCAGGCAGAAGCGCTCCAGCCTGATCCGGCCTGGCAACAAGGGACCTTAGCGAATGGTTTGACGTGGCAGGTGCTGGCCACGCCGCAGCGTCCCAGCGACCGTATTGAAGTCCGTCTGTCCGTGAATATTGGCTCGCTGAGCGAAAGCACTCAGCAGAGTGGTTTCAGCCGCTTTGTTCCTCGCCTGGCGTTGACGCAAAGCGGCAGCCTGCCGACGATGCAGGCGCGCTCTTTATGGCAGCAGAGTATTGACCCGAAGCGTCCTCTGCCGCCGGCCATCGTCTCCTACGATTACACAATGTTTAATCTCAGTCTGCCCAATAACCGCAACGATCTGCTGAAAGAGGCGCTGAGCTGGCTGGCGGACGCCAGCGGTAAGCTGACCATTACGCCTGAATCGATCAATCATGCGCTGCAGGGCAGCGACATGGTGGCGACGTGGCCGCTGGATACCAAAGAGGGCTGGTGGCGCTACCGCCTGAAAGGGTCCACCATGCTGGGCCATGATCCTGCCGCGCCGCTGAAGCAGCCGATAGACGTGGCGCAGCTGAAAGACTTTTATCATAAATGGTACACCCCCGACGCCATGACGCTGATTGTGGTCGGTAACGTCGACAGCCGCAGCGTCGCTGAGCAAATCAGCAAAACCTTCGGCGATCTGAAGGGCAAGCGGGAAACGCCCGCGGCGGTGCCGACCTTATCGCCACTGCCTACCGTGCCGGTCAGCATCATGACCAGCGCGGTGCGTCAGGACAAACTGTCCATCATGTGGGATGCGCCCTGGCAGCCAATCCGCGACTCCGCGGCGCTGCAGCGCTACTGGCGCGACGACCTCGCCCGCGAAGCGCTGTTCTGGCACGTGCAGCAGAGCCTGAGCAAAAATAACGTGAAGGATATTGGTCTTGGCTTTGACTGCCGGGTGCTCTATCAGCGCGCGCAGTGCGCGATCAACATCGAATCGCCGGGCGAGCGTCTGAACAACAACCTGAGCGTGGTCTCGCGCGAGCTGGCGAAAGTGCGGGACAACGGCCTGCCGCAGGAGGAGTTTGACGCGCTTATCGCCCAGAAAAGCCTCGAGCTGCAGAGGCTGTTTGCCACCTATGCGCGCACTGACACCGATATTCTGATGAGCCAGCGCATGCGCTCCCTGCAGAATCAGGTGGTGGATATCGCGCCGGAGCAGTATCAGAAGCTGCGCCAGGAGTTCCTCAACTCCCTGACGGTAGACATGCTGAATCAGTACCTGCGTCAGCAGCTGTCCCAGGATATGGCGCTGGTGCTACAGCAGCCGAAAGGCGAACCGGAATACAACATGAAGGAGCTGCAGGCCACGTGGGAAAAACTGATGGCGCCGAATCCGGCGGCCGCGGCGGTCAGCGGCAGCGCTGATACAGTTGATGCCCACAGCGAGGCCAGCGACATCCCGCCAGGGCAGTAACTAACGCCTCTCCGGCGCGCCAGCGGCGGCCGGAGAGCGCTTCCTGCGGAGAATTACTGCGGCATCGCTTCCCGCGGGATGATCGCCCCGCGATACTGGATCACCGTGCTGGCGGTCAGGTGTCCGCGTTTGGCGGCGGATTCTGCATCGCCGCCGGTCAGGCGAACGGCCAGGTAGCCGGCGCTGAAGGAGTCTCCGGCGGCGGTGGTATCCACCACCTTCTCTTTGGCCAGCCTGACAGCCGGCACTTCCTGTAGCGGTTGCCCGCTAACCGAGACCAGGCAGGCATCCGCCCCGCGCTTCACCACCACCTCTTCCACGCCGGCGGCATGCGTGCGGGCGATCACCTCAGCAACCGGTTTTTCCCCCCACAGCGCGTCTTCATCATCGAGCGTCAGAAACGCGATATCGGTGCAGGCAAGCATCTCCTGATAGACCTGCTGCGTCTCCGCCTGGCTGGCCCACAGGCGTGGACGATAGTTGTTGTCGAAGATCACCTTGCCGCCGTTGGCGCGGCACTCACGCAGCAGCGTGAACAGCTTGTCGCGGCTGGCTGGGCTGAGAATGGCGAGACTGATGCCGCTCAGATAGAGATAGTCGAAAGTGGCCAGCTCTTCGCAAATCGCCGCCGCGCGATCGCTCTCCAGCCAGAACTTTGCCGCCGCCTCGTTGCGCCAGTAGTAGAAGGTGCGCTCGCCGGTCTCGTCCGTTTCAATGTAGTAGAGACCAGGCAGACGGTCAGCCATGCGCTGAATCAGATCGGTTTTTACCTGCTCACCCTGCCAGGACTCCAGCATCTGCTGGCTGAAGGTATCAGTACCCAGCGCGGTCACGTAGTGCACGCTAAGGGCATCCGCGCTGGTCTGGCGCGCGATGTAGACGGATGTGTTTAAGGTATCGCCGCCGAAACCGCGCTTAACGTCCGCGCCTTTCTCGGAAAGCTCAATCATGCATTCGCCAATAACGGCAATTTTTTTAGACATAGCCAGAACCTGCAATGGAATCGATATAAGCGCTAGTGTGCGCTGCGCTGTTTTGCTGGTCAATCATATTAAAACATCGTTCCATTATTTTTTTGACCTGACGCGCGTAATGTGACGAAAAGCGCATTTCCAGGATAAACGCCGCGTTTTGACTATATTCAGGACTGACGTGATGCAAAAGGAGCGGAGTAGGGATGAGCAGAACCCGTAAAACGTTGGTTATCATCACAGGAACGATACTGTTGCTGATCGTTCTCTTCTTTATCGTGCTGGCCACCTTTGACTGGAACCGGCTGAAGCCGACGATCAATCAGAAAGTGTCCGCCGAACTTAACCGCCCGTTCGCCATCCGCGGCGATCTCGGCGTGGTCTGGGAGCGGCAGCCGGACGAGCGCGGCTGGCGCAGCTGGATCCCGTGGCCCCATGTGCACGCGGAAGATATCGTGCTGGGCAACCCGCCGGCCATCCCCCAGGTGACCATGATCCACCTGCCGCGGGTGGAGGCGACCCTCGCCCCGCTGGCGCTGCTGAGCAAAACGGTGTACCTGCCGTGGATCAAGCTGGAACAGCCCGACGTGCGGCTGATCCGCCTGGCGGAAGACAATAATAACTGGACCTTTCAGCTGGCTGGCGATCAGCGTACGTCGGGCGACAGCGCGCCCTCCAGCTGGTCCTTTCGCCTCGATAATATTCTCTTTGACCGCGGGACTATCGCCATTGATGACAAGATCACCCGCAGCGATATCACCATCCTTGTCGATCCCCTCGGCAAACCGCTGCCGTTCAGCGAAGTGACCGGCACGAAGGATCAGCATAGCGCGGCGAAAGTGGGCGATTACGTCTTTGGCCTGTCGCTGAAGGGCCGCTACAAGGACCAGCCGGTCACCGGTAACGGTAAAATCGGCGGCATGCTGGCCCTGCGCAGCGCAAGCACGCCTTTCCCGCTGCAGGGCGACTTCCACTCCGGCAACACCCGGATAGCGTTTAGCGGCACAATCAGCGATCCGCTTAACGTCGGCGGGCTCGATCTCCGGCTGAAATTCGCCGGCGACTCGCTGCGCGATCTCTACGACCTGACCGGTGTGCTGCTGCCGGAGACGCCATCGTTCTCTACCGATGGCCGCCTGCGCGCCGACTTTAAGCAGAAAAACCGCATGCGTTTTGACTACCAGGATTTTAATGGTCGGATCGGCGATAGCGACATTCATGGCTCCCTCACCTATACCACCGGCAAACCGCGGCCGAAACTCAGCGGCGATATGGAGTCGAAGCAGCTGCGGCTGGCGGATCTCGGGCCGTTAATCGGCGTCGATTCCGGCAAAGGGACGAAGAAAGGCGCTGCGCGCCAGGCGGGCGACCGACCGCAGCCGGCGGGTAAAGTGCTGCCGGCAGACCGTTTTGAAACCGATAAATGGCAGGTGATGGATGCCGATGTACGCTTTAAGGGCCGGAGAATTGAGCACGGCGGCACCCTGCCGATCAGCGATCTGTCGACCCATGTGATCCTGGAAGATGGCGACCTGCGCCTGCAGCCGGTGCGCTTTGGCCTGGCCAACGGGTCGATTGCCGGCAGCGTACACTTGCAGGGCGATAAAAAGCCGCTACAGGGTGAGGCCAATCTGCAGGCGCGACGCCTGAAGCTGAAGGCGCTGATGCCGAACGTCGAGATGATGCAGAAAACCCTCGGCGAGATGAATGGCGATGTTCAGCTGCGCGGCAGCGGCAACTCGGTGGCGGCCCTGCTCGGCAACAGTAATGGCAACCTAAAACTGCTGATGAACGACGGCCTGATCAGTCGTAACCTGATGGAAATTCTCGGTCTTAACGTCGGCAACTACCTGATCGGCCAGATTTTTGGTGATGAGGAAGTTCGGGTGAACTGTGCGGCGGCCAATATCGACGTGACCAACGGCGTCGCCCGGCCGCAGATTTTTGCCTTCGATACGGAAAACGCGCTGATCAATGTGACCGGAACCGCCAGCTTCGCCTCCGAGCAGCTGGACCTGACCATCGATCCGGAAAGCAAAGGCTTCCGGGTGATCACCCTGCGTTCACCGCTGTATGTACGGGGCACCTTTAAATCGCCGCAGGCGGGAGTGAAGGCCGGGCCGCTAATTGTCCGCGGCGCGGTAGCGGCGGCGCTGGCGACCCTGGTGACGCCGGCTGCCGCGCTGCTGGCGCTGATCTCCCCGGCGGAGGGCGATAGCAACCAGTGCCGGACCATTTTGTCGCAGATGAAAAAGTAGGGGAGAGCCCTGACGCCAGCGGCGTCAGGGCGAAGGATCACAACGACTGGTGGCGGGTCTCGTGGGTCAGCAGCAGGGCGATCAGCGTCAGCGCCGCCATCGCCGCCAGATAGGTGCCGACCGCCGCCAGGCCGTAGTTGCCCTGCAGCCAGGCGGCAATGTACGGCGCGACCGAGGCGCCGAGAATCGACGACACGTTATAGGAGAACGACGCGCCGGTGTAGCGCACCTCCGTCGGGAACAGCTCCGGGAGCAGCGCGCCCATCGGGCCAAAAGTCAGTCCCATCAGGCTTAAGCCCAGCAGCAGGAAGGCGAAGACCAGCAGCGGGTTACCGGAACCCAGCAGCGGTTTAAAAGCGAACAGGGCGAAAAAAATAATCATCGTGGTGATGACAATCATGCTCTTGCGACGGCCAAAGGCGTCCGCCAGCAGGCCGGCGACAGGCACCATCACGCCGAAGCCAATCACCGCCATCATCAGCATCCACAGCACTTCGTTACGCGGCAGGCCCAGGCCATTCGGCGCGGCGCCGGTGCTGAAGGTCATCGAGTAGACGGTCATGATGTAGAACAGGGTATAGGTTGCCAGCATGATGAAGGTGCCCAGCACCGTCACGCGGACGTGTTTGGTCAACAGGGTACCCAGTGGGATTTTGACCTGTTTTTTCGCCGCTGCCACTTTGGCGAAGACCGGCGTTTCGTGCAGCGAGACGCGCACGTACAGACCGATGATCACCAGCACCGCGGAGAAGATAAACGGCACGCGCCAGCCCCACTCCATAAACTGCTGATCGGTTAACAGCCAGGAGAGCAGCAGGAAGGTGCCGTTGGCGAAGAAGAAGCCGATCGGCGCGCCCAGCTGCGGGAAGGAGCCGTACAGGGCGCGCTTGCGCGCCGGGGCGTTTTCCGTTGCCAGCAGCGCTGCGCCGCCCCATTCCCCTCCGAGGCCAAGCCCCTGACCGAAGCGCGCCAGCGCCAGCAGCATCGGCGCGACAATGCCAATGCTTTCATAGCCGGGCAGCAGGCCGATCACCACGGTGGAGATCCCCATGGTTAACAGCGAGGCCACGAGAGTGACCTTGCGGCCGACGCGATCGCCAAAGTGGCCAAACAGCGCGGAGCCGATCGGCCGGGCGACGAAGGCGATGGCGAAGGTGGCCAGCGACTGCAGGGTGGCCGCGGCGGCATCGCCCTGCGGGAAAAAGATATGCGGGAAGACGATGACCGCGGCAGTGGCATAGATGTAGAAGTCGAAAAACTCAATGGCGGTGCCAATGAGCGAGGCGACAACGACTTTGTTGCGTGAGTTGACCGGGGCCGTTTCCTGCGAGTTTTCGAGTGTGGTGGCTGTGGCTTGCATAGATCTTTCTTATTTTTGCGCGAACGAAAAGCCATATAGCCACAGCCACAGGGACATTTCAATCTGTAACAAACGCCGGGAATGGGTAAAAAACAGGCAAAAAGCGGATAATTTTTACACCAGTGAAAATAGTTCTATGAAATGCTTCACACAATTAAAAAGATAGAGGATAAAACCAGTTTTGAGTTAAATAAAAGTTAATGGGTGGATTTATCTACTGAAATAAAGCGCGAGGATGAATTTTGCCTCTTCAATTCATCCTCGCAATGCGTTAACGGTGGGTTTTGCCAGGCATCCGCCGGTCGTCTTTATACTCCGCGGTGGCGATCCATGCGGCGCAGAATAGCGTCAGGCGGGCAAAGAAATAGAAAAAGGCCATCAGCCCCAGCACCGAACCGAACGCCGCCCCGGAGGGGGATTTCACCAGCGCCGGCAGCGTCCAGGTCATGACGATTTTGATGATTTCAAAGCCAATCGCCGCGATAAGCGTGCCGCGAAACAGGGCTTTGCGCCGCGGACGATGGCGCGGCAGCCGCCAGAAGATCCAGAAAAAGAGCAGATAGTTGGCAAAAATCGAGATGGCGAGGCCGATCAGCCGCCAGGCGGGCTTCAGCCATTCAATGTTGTCGAGATACAGCGCGGAGATAATCAACTGCTGGGCGGAACCCGCGACAGAAGTGATGGACAGCGTAATAATCAGCGCCACCAGCAGACCGATCAGCGAGATAAGATCGCGGAAGTATTTTATCCAGATTTTCTCTTCGTCCTGCGGCCGGCGCTCCCAGACGTCGCGCGACTGGGCGCGGATCGCTTCGCGCAAATTGCCCATCCAGTTAATACCGGAATAGAGGGCGACCAGCAGGCCGACCAGACCGACGGCGGTGCGCTGCTGCACCGCGGTGTTGATGGTGTTTTTCAACGTCGCCGCCAGCGTCGGGTCGCTGACGTTTTGCAGAATCTTGTCGAAAATGTCCTGCAGCAGGGTCGGGTGCCAGGCCAGCACGAAACCGGCGGCGGCAAAGGAGACCATCAGGATTGGGATCATCGACAGGAACGAGAAGTAGGTGATGGCCGCGCCGAACTGATTGCCCAGCCGGTCATTGAAACGTTCTGCGGCGCGCAGTAAGTGGGCGATCACCGGGTTGCGCTGCACTTTGGCCGCCGTTCCGGTGACGGTCTTCAGCGCCTGGCTGGCTTTTTGCCCGACGGCCGTGTCATTGAGAGCGTCGAGGGGGCTTTTGTTTTTCTCCGGCTGCTGGCCCGTTTCCTGTGGCGGTTGGCGATCGTCGTTTTCCGGCGTCATACGTGATTTCTTCCTTTTTTACCGCGAGATTCAGCAAAAAGTATACCTTAAATGGCGTATCCTGCAGGAACGCCTCTACCCGCCACCCGTTCACCATCCGCGGGGATCAATCGACATACGCTTTCATCAACCCGCCCAGCCACTCCATAAACAGATGTACGCGACGGGAGAGATTGCGCCGATGGGGGTAGATAAGCGAGACCGGCAGCGGCTCGGCGCGGTACTGGGGCAGGATCTCCGTCAGGTCGCCGGCGCGTAACGCCTCGCGCACGCCGGTGCGTGGCACCTGAATAATCCCCAGCCCGGCGATACAGGCTGCCTGATAGGTTTCCGTACTGTTGACTGTCAATATGCCGCCGGTTTTTATCCAGCGCACCGCGCCATCGATCACCACCTCAAAGCCGGGGGGACGGACCCCGAGGGTGCTGGCGTAGTGGATCAGGGCATGATCCGCCAGATCCTCAAGGGATTGCGGATAGCCAAATCGCGCAAGGTAGTCCGGGCTGGCGCAGTTAATTTGCGTCAGCTTGCCCAGCGGCCGGGCAATCAGCCCTGAGTCTTTGAGCGCGCCGACGCGTACCACGCAGTCAAACCCCTCGCGGATCACGTCCACCAGCCGATCGCTGCTGCTCAGCTCCAGTTCGATGCCCGGATACTGCTGTAAAAAAGTCGGCAGATGAGGGATCACCAGTTTTTTAGCAAAACCGACCGGCATATCCACCCGCAGCCGGCCGCTGATGCTCGCCGGATCGTGCTGGAACATGCCGTCCAGTTCATCGAGGTTGCTCAGCAGATCCTTCGCCCGCTCGTAGTAGACCATCCCATCCTGGGTGAGCTGAACCCGGCGGGTAGTGCGGTGCAGGAGCCGCACGCCAAGATGGCTTTCCAGGGCCTGAATCTGCCGCGAGACGCTGCCTTTCGGCAGCGCCAGGGTCTCGGCGGCGCGGGAAAAACTCTCCAGATCCGCTACGCGAATGAATAACTGCATTGCATGAATTTTATCCATGCCGATCGCCTATTGTTGTTATGAATGAAACAGTAAAACGTAATGTAGCGTATTTATTGTTTCACTGGCAGTTAATAAGCTAGAACACAATCACAACGCAACCTGAAAGGGGTCTTCTGATGACACAACGTATCGCTTTAGTGACCGGCGGCAGCCGCGGTCTGGGTAAAAACGCCGCGTTGAAGCTGGCGGCGAAGGGAACCGATATTCTTCTGACTTACCACAGCAACCGCCAGGCGGCCCTCGACGTGGTGGCGGAGATTGAGCAAAAAGGGGTCAAAGCGGCAGCATTAGCGCTGAACGTCGGCGATTCTTCAACATTCGACGCTTCCGCCAGCGAGGTGGCGCAGGTGCTGGCGCAGAAGTGGGGGCGAACCACCTTTGATTATTTACTGAACAACGCCGGGATCGGCCTTAACGTCCCCTTCGCCGAGACCAGCGAAGCGCAGTTTGACGAGCTGATGAACATCCAGTTCAAAGGGCCATTTTTCCTGACCCAGCGGCTGCTGCCCCTCCTGCAGGACGGGGGACGGATCCTCAACGTTTCCAGCGGCCTGGCGCGCTTTGCCCTGCCGGGCTATGCGGCCTACGCCGCGATGAAGGGGGCGATGGAGGTCCTGACCCGCTATCAGGCGAAAGAGCTGGGCGGGCGCGGTATTTCGGTGAATATCATTGCGCCGGGAGCCATCGAGACCGACTTTGGCGGCGGCGTGGTGCGCGATAACGCCGAGGTGAATCGGCATATCGCCGCCCAGACCGCGCTGGGGCGCGTCGGGCTGCCGGATGATATCGGCGACGCCATCGCCGCCCTGCTCAGCGATGAGCTGGCGTGGATGAACGCGCAGCGCGTGGAAGTCTCGGGCGGGATGTTCCTCTGAGCCAGACTGACGCCGGGCGGTGCGCTACGGCGCATCGCCCTCCCCACGCAGCCGACCGAACAGCCAGTCATTGTGCCAGCGCCCGTTCAGCCAGTAGTTCTCCCGCAGCTCCCCCTCCAGCCGGAAGCCGGCTTTGAGCAACAACTGCTTAGACGCCTCGTTGCCGGCGGTGACGCTGGCGGTCAGGCGGCGGACGCCGCCGGTGGTAAAGGCGTAGTCGCACAGCGCGCGCAGCGATTCGTAGCCGTAGCCCCGGCCCTGCGCCGCCGGAGCGAAGAGAAAGCCGACCTCGGCAATCTCGCGCCGATGATGCTGGTAACCGGTCAGGCCGAGCGGGGTATGGGTGAGCCTGTCGCGCACCACCAGGCACAGCCAGTGTTCATCCCCCGGCGCCCACGGCGGCAGCCGCGAATCGAACGCCTCGCGGATGGCCGCCTGCGGCCGGGGGTCGGCGACGTAGAGCATGACCTGCGGATCCTGCTGCAGGGAAAGAAAAAACGACCAGTCGTCCAGCTGCAGCGGTGAGCAGCGCAGGCGCGGCGTCAGGAGTTCAGGCATAAGCGTCATTCCAGGCAGGGCGAATCCTCTGAACATAGCAGGAGAAAGCCGCCGGGAACAGCCCGACTAGGTTGGCTCACCGTACAGGCCAATCAGTCGGCGCACCACGCCGTTGGTCCAGCCAAAGCCATCCTGCAGGGGATACTCCCCGCCGCCACCCTCATGCGGGACGCCGGTGGCAATATGGTATTTCTCAATCAGCTTGTGATGCTGCTTGTAAAAGTGATTGACCGTCTGCAGCCAGCTCCAGGCAATCTCATCTCCCAGCGGATCCTGGCCGTAACGTTTAAATCCCTGGATCGCCATCCACTGCAGCGGCGCCCAGCCGTTAGGTTTATCCCACTGCTCACCGCTTTCATATTCGGTGGCCATGATCCCCCCGGGGGTGAGCAGGCGGGCCCGCACCGCATCGGCAAGGCGTTCTGCCTGCTCGTGAGTCGCCAGGCCGACGTAAAGGGTGACGATGCTGGCCGCGGAAAACAGCGCCAGCTGTTCACGGCGCCAGTCATAATCGCGGAAACAGCCGTTCTCATCATCCCACAGATAGCGGTTGACCGCCGCCCGCCGATCCTGAGCCTTCTGGCGGAAGGCCGCCTCTGTCTCGCGATCGCCCTTCAGGCCGGAGAGATTGGCGATGGTCGTCTCCAGCTTGAACAGGAAGGCGTTCAGGTCGATGGGGATAAACTGCGTCGTGCGGATGCTGGCCAGCCGCGTGATATCCCGCAGCCAGCGGCTGGAGTAGTCCCAGCCGGACGCGGCGCCCGCCCGCAGGTCGCGGTACACTTCATTGGCGGGCCGCCCGGAGTGTCGGGCGGTCTCCACGTCCTCGCGCCAGGACTCATCCCGCGGCGTGTCCCGGTCGTCCCAGTAGCGATTGAGCAGGGAGCCATCCGGCATACGCACCACGTGGCGATACGCCTGGTGCGGGATCAACGACTCGGCGCCGTCCATCCAGAAGGCGTGCTCCATCTTCAGATGGTCCAGATAGCGCTTCGCGCCGCGCACCCCATCCTCTTCAAAGAGTTCGACCATCAGGGCAAACACCGGCGGCTGCGATCGGCTGAGGTAGTAGGTGCGGTTGCCGTTCGGAATGTGGCCGTAGGTTTCAATCAGCCAGGCAAAGTTATCGGCCATGCATTTCAGCAGATCTTCCCGGCCGCTCTCCGCCAGCCCCAGCATGGTGAAATAAGAGTCCCAGTAATAGGTTTCGCTAAAGCGACCGCCAGGCACAATATAGGCCTGCGGCAGCGCCAGTAGCGACGACCAGGGGATATGATCCTGAGGCTCGCGGGTCAGCACCGGCCTTAGGACGCTTTGCGCCGTACTTGGAGCGGGCCTGATTACGGCC
>ENA-OWPP01002204-OWPP01002204.1-human-gut-metagenome-genome-assembly--contig:-NODE-2204-length-13961-cov-2.267798_pt1 | contig 13961 bp, 8 predicted proteins | sample MGYA00248265_ERZ651848 | MGnify/ENA primary metagenome ERZ651848 (study PRJEB26924, sample SAMEA4378233) | human gut metagenome | biome: human gut; feature: human-associated habitat; material: faeces... | reverse complement strand
GCGGGCAATCTCCTGCAACGGCAGATCATCGAATATGAACTCCCCGTGGCGCCATGAAATTTCATCTCCGGCATTCTCCAGTACCTTGCGAGTAAGCTTTTGTTCCACCTTATTATATATAGCCACCTCATTCGGTTTCAGCACCATGCGTACTGAGTTGTTTTTATTGCTGACTGCAACCGACCCTGTTAATAAAGTCGTCTTTACATCCGGATTATCGGGATAGGCGTCCACATTGAAGTGAGTGCCGAATCGTTTCTGTCTGCACTATAAACGGATGCTTTGGGTCTTTACTTACTTCAAAATAGGCTTCTCCGCTCAACTCCACTTCCCGGTCATCCGATTTGAACCGTTCCGGATAGGAAAGGGAAGAATAATGGTTTAGCGTGACGGAAGTGCCGTCGGGCAGATGGACGGTACGTGTTTCTGCCAAAGTGCTAACAGTCTGTATGGTTGCCGGCTGCATGTACAGATAAGCTGTCCATACCGATAGACACAGTAAAACTACTGCTGCCGCTGCCGCAAATGTGCGTGTCAGATACAACCGGCGGTTGCGGAAATTCAGCTTTTTCTCCAGCTGCGGATAGCTGGATGCTGCTGAAAAACGTCCTCTCGGTGAGCGGGTGGAAGCGATGAGCTTGTTCAGTATGTCTTCTAATTCTCTATCGGTATATTTCATATCTTTTTCTATTTAGCTTTCTTTCTAATTCCGTTTCAGCAGAATCGTCAGCTTGCTTACACTGCCTTCTTTCCACTGGGGAGTACAGGATAAGGTAATGTTCTGCTGTTTCAGTACCATCTTTTTGGGGTATAACTTAATGGTGGTCGTTGCCGATTTCTGTCCCGCCTTGATGGTGACTTTGGTTTCTGTTAGTTTCATAATCGGTGCCTGTCCCGCCGGCAAAGCAGGAGTGGCAAGTAACACTGTCCTGTCTTCTTTGGATTTGTCGGTGGCAATAATTTTAATCTGCAACTCACTCTCGGATTGATTCTTATCACATTCTACTGTTCGGGTAGATTTTTCAAATCCTACATAATTCTTAGGATAATTGTCATTGTCGTTGTTGCAGGAAAATAGGCTCAGGCATGCTGTTAAAAGGACAAAGAGTCCAACGTTTGCGTCATTAAACTTTTTCATCATTCAATCTTTTTTAGTGATTAATCGGTTTATTTGCTGATAAAGACCGGAGATTGACAGAAACTCCCTACGCCTTTTGTGCAAATAAAAGTTAATATAAAAAAGAAGTGCTGAACGGTTCGGGTGATCTCCGGTTATCCGCTGGACGAAATCATCTCTTTCAGCCGGGTGACAGCTTTCTGTAGCTGGGCATCAACTGTCTTTATGCTGATATCCAATTCTTCTGCTACTTGGGCATAACTTTGTTTTTCTTCACGGATACGGATGAATATTTCCCGGCAACGTTCCGGTAAGTTATCAATTGCACGGCAGATCTGTTTTTCTACTTCGTCTATCGACATTTGAGAGTCATCAAGTAGTTGCAGACTATAAAGTTTCAGTTTAAACTCCTGCTCCATAATATCAGAAAGCGGCTGCCTGCGGTCTACTATAGAAAGTTGTGAACGAAGGAAGTTCAGACAGCGATGCTTGACAGCGGAGAAAAGATATGCATCGGGTTGTTGCAGTTCCGGAAGTATCTCTTTACGTTCCCATAAATAGAGGAAAAAATCTTGTACTATATTCTCTGCGTCTCCCATAGCTCCTACATAAAGGGAAGCGAAACGAACCAAACGGGCATAGTAGGAAACATAAAGCTTTGAGAAAAGCTTTTGTGCCGTCAAGGGTTCGGAAGATGGAAGAGAATGTATCATAAACCTCATATTAGATGCACAAAGGTAACAAAAGAAACAGCAAAGACAAAGCCTGGCTTTAAATTCCTATTGTATGACCGATACAGATCAAATCAATTAAGATTCTCTCCGTATCGGTCAATGAAAAGTATACTAAAACCTATTGAAACTACTTGGAATAAGAATATGGGAAGTCTGCCGGTTGGGTACCTCTTTGCTGATTCGGTACGCTGTCCATCGACAGATTCAGTTCTCCGCCCTGTTTCAGTTCATCATGCGTCAGATAGTTGCGTGTGAATTCTTGTCCATTCAACAGAGCTTTCCTTATGTATGGACGGTCTGCCGCATTATCTGCTGCTGAAACGACGAAGTTTTTCCCTTCGGGAAGATGCAGAGTTACCTTTTTAAATAATGGAGAACCTATCGCATATTCAGGCATTCCCGGACAAACCGGATAGAAGCCCATAGCAGAAAATACATACCAGGCAGATGTCTGCCCGTTGTCCTCGTCGCCACAGTATCCTTTACTTCCGGAATTGTAAAGTTTGTCCATAACATTACGGAGATGGTACTGTGTTTTCCAGGGCTGACCGATATAATCATACAAGTAAATGGCATGCTGCACCGGTTGGTTGCCATGCGCGTATTGTCCCATATTCAAGGCAACCATCTCAGCTATTTCGTGGATAACGAAACCATAGGTTCCATAGTTATAGGTGTTCGGGGCCACAAACATAGAGTCGAGTCGGGCTATCATCGGTTCATGTCCGCCCATCAATTCGGATAAGCCTTCCGGATCATGAAACACACTCCAAGTCCAGTGCCAGGAACTTCCTTCTGTGAAAGGGCCGCCCCATTCCGTAGCATCAAAACGATCACGCCAGTTGCCTTTGGCATCTTTTGTCCACATAAAGCCATGTTCCGGATAATAGAGATTGCGGTAATTCTGGGCTTTCTGATAATACTGGTCTGCGATATCCTGTTTGCCCAGCGATTCCGCAAAACGGGCGATACACCAGTCAGCATAAGCATATTCAAGTGTTTTGGCTGTAGCTTCGGGAACTTCCGGATAAGGCACATAACCGAGCTTATCATAATACTCGAAGCCGTCACGTCCTACAGAAGCTATTTCCGCGTGGCGGGCCTGTGTCTGATGAATCATCGCTTCCAGAGCTTTTTCGGCATCTACCGTTTGTATCCCCTTCATCCATGCATCGACCAATAAGGAAACAGAGTTATTGCCAATCATACAACCACGATGACCGGGACTCGCCCATTCGGGCATAAAGCCACTTTCATTATAAGCATTAATGATAGATTGCGTCACACGTTCCGAAACTTCCGGATATAGCAATGTGAATAACGGATGAACCGCACGGAACGTATCCCAGAAACCATTATCGGTATACATATAACCATCATGCACGTTACCGTCATAAGGACTGTAATAAACAGGATTTCCTTGTGAATCAAACTCATAGAACTCACGTGGAAAAAGTAATGTACGATACAGGCAGGAATAGAAGGTACGAAGTTGTTCGTCTGTTCCTCCTTCCGCTTCTACACGTCCGAGATAGTTATTCCACTGTTCACGGGCTTTCCCGCTGATCAGTTGTACATCCGCATCAGCTACTTCACGATTAAAGTTGATAGCGGCCTGTTCGGGACTGATAAAAGAAGAGGCTGCACGTATGGTCAGCTTTTCACCTGCCGGAACATCAAATTTCAGATAGGCACAGGTATAATCGGCCGCTACATCGGTTTGATGGTGCAGCAGAGTATCTCCATTGTAAGTGCCGTATTCTATGACGGGATGACTGAATTCCATCATAAAGTAATTAGCAAAGTTATCCGGTACACCTCCGTTATTATATCGTGTCGCACCTTTTACCAACCGGTTTTCCGGTTCAATCGTTATTGAACTTCCTCCGTTGTATGCATCTACCACTACATACTGTTCTTCCTTTTCAGGGAAAGAGACCTCGAATACAGCTCCGCGGGAAGTAGCAGAAAGAGAAGTCTGCAATCCGTTATCGAATGTAACACTATAATTATAAGGAGTCGCTTTCTCCTGTTGATGTGAGAAAGGAACCAGACGTTCTTTATGACTCATTTTCAGTTCTCCGGCAAGCGGCATAATGGAAAATGTACCATAGTCATTTATCCAGGGACTGGGCTGATGTGTCTGCCGAAAACCGCGCATCAGACTATCAGTATACGTATACATCCATCCGCTACCATTCTCCCCCGTCTGCGGACTCCAGAAGTTCATCCCCCAAGGTACCGCCACAGCAGGATAAGTATTACCATGCGAAAACGCAAAAGTAGACTCGGTACCCATCAGAGGATTCACGTAGTCTACAAACTCTACTGTCTTCTTTGACTGCTGACACGAGGTGAGCAGAAAAGGAAGACAGATTGATAAGAAAAACAATCTTGTAACCATATCTATTATTATTTGCTTAAGTTTCACAAGCCTTCTGTATCACTTCTCCTTCCACGTTAAAACAGAGAAAGCCATGCAGAGAGCCTGTGAAACTCAGGTTAATTAAAATACCTCACTCAGATACTTCTTCGTCTGTTCCGGACGCTGGCTCATACGCAAACGCCACACCAGTTCCTGCATATTTACGACTTCAAAACTATCGTTCAGATGTCCTGCACAAAGCTTTGCCGCTCCGGCTCCACGAATATCCCCGGACTGGTTCTCAATCAGCGGGTCTTCCGTCTGTCCGTGATCGGAGAAATTACTCCATGCATGCACACATACGACAGAAAAACTTTCCTGCTGTGCTTCCTGTTTCAATCTTCCGGCAATATAGGCAGGGGTACCTTCACGTTCCGCATTCCGGTTTCCAAAATTCCACAAAGAGTATTTCACCGTAATGACCGGGATATCATACCCTGCTTTATTCGTTACCCAAATAATGTCTCCTTCACCTCCTGCATAAGGACTATACTGAAGCGCTACGATACCTTCCAACTGGTCATTGGCATCTACATAAGCCTGAAATGCTTCTTTGGCAGCTTCTGATTTTACATTCATAGCCATTACACCCAACAGTTTCACACGATGTTGACGCATATGCGCCGAAAGGCGCTCTGCCACGACTTTCAAATTCTTCGCCCGGTCGCCATTCTCGCTATAATTGTCTACGTAATAGTAACCGCCTCCCAGCATTTCCAAAATAGAGCAATTCGGCTTTTGCTGACTCAGCAGATTATCGAATTGTGCCGGTGCCATCATCGGAGGCACTGAAGCAGCAATACCATACGTCATCCGTACTTCTTCCGACTCCGCCGCATTATAGAAATCTTTAAAGTCATTCATCATCCACTGGATATTGTCACCATCGGAAAGGAAGAAAGAAACGAAATTCTTTTTCTTTGTATAATCCAGAAACTGCGGATTCTTCACGCGAGCCAATGTCGATTTCTGACGTTGAGAATAAAGCAATGAAGTCAAGGAGTGATTGTAACTCCAGTCACAAGGGATCATCGGATGACCGCTCTTGGAAACCAAATCAACAAAAGCATCTTCACTTACTCCCTGTTCCCATCCGTAGACAGGTGCATTCGGTTCCAGCCAGGCAAGGATTTCTTTCAGCAAAGCCGTATTCTGTCCGCCAGCCGAACTGCCCTGACGCTTATTCAAGTTCAATACGAAAAGTTCATTCTTAATGGCAAACTCACGCAATTCACCGGTTTGTACAGGCATAATCACCAATGCTTTATTGCTGCATTTATCTTTGAACTCCGCCCATGCCTGTGCAGTAGTTTTGCTTCTTGCATCATATTTCATGGTATATCCTGCTTCTTCATAATATTCCTTGTCACGGACATCCACAATAATAGAATTATAAATATGAGAAGCAACAGATGCTACGACACCGCTCTCCGGATTATGCTCAATATCCGTCAAAACATATCCGTCGAACATTCCTTTCAGCTGAATAGTCACTCCGTCGGACGGACCATAATCATTACGTGCCAGTTCCAGTCCGCTCTGCATCCCCTGTTCGTGGATACCCATATCTTCGAGTGCCTGCTTAGACAGTTTATAGGAATCACTGCCACCGTGATCGTGCAGCCAAACAGCTATTTCACTTGTTCCCTGTTCTACGGCACGATTAGCCAGACCGGCCAATGACTGACACATCAGGTGGTACTGCAATCCGCGTACTTTCTCTGTTTGTCCCAGCTCATTACGGCTGCCTACCGTTACGACTTCCACACAATTCCAGTATTTCTTCGGTTTCACCTTCATTTCCGGCATATAGTATTGACCCACATTACTGATCGGATCATAAGCATCTGTATAAAGGGACGTGTTGTTTTCTTCGTTCAATCCTTGATTGATTTCCGGCGATTCGTACACTTCACAACTAGCCATTGTCAAGCTGAGCAACAGTGCAGCACCACATATAGTCGTTTTCATAATTACTTCTTTCATTTGTTAGTTAACCATTAATCAATAACCTTCATTCTGCGATAATCCATCTACCTTGTTCCGTTCATCTTGCGGAATGGGACGTACCAGATGGTTCTTGTTCAAATTATCATACTTCACCACAAACGGATTGTATGCGGGTACACGTGTCAGCAGTGTCTGAGTACGTTTCAAGTCAAACCAGCGGTCATGCTCTCCCATCAATTCACGGGCACGTTCATCCATGATAACATTTATATCCAGATCTGTCAGCTTCATTGCTTCATAAGCGGTCGCATCTTTAGCGGCACGCTTACGTATACTGTTGATGCGTTCCAATGCCAGTTTCTTGTTTCCGGCACCCAGATAAGCCTCAGCACACAACAGGTAGGTATCACCCAAGCGGAAAATGACATCTTCACGAGAGCCGCCTTCGCCCCATTGTATCTTGGTATCGCTGAACTTCCGTACCATCGGCATACGATCTGAAGCAGTTTCTAATACAGGAAGTGCCGTAGATTGCGGATACCACACATATTCATCGTCCTGCTTGAACGGATAAAATCTTTTCGCATTATTACTCATACCCGATTTATCGTTCCAACGGGGGAAATAGATTCCCAGCTTACCGTAATCAGCATTATCCGGATTGTTTATGTAATATTCACGTTTGAACGTCGCATCATAACGGGTATCCGCTTCCGGGTCGGTATAAAGCTCGTGCGCTTTCGGATTCACCCAGTATTTACGGGAAACACTAGAGTAATCATTCTGATTCTTAATGAACAGATCCGGCTCCAATGCTACAATGTTAAATCCGAACTGTGCCTGTTGCGGATTTCCATCACCCCGATAGTTCTTATCCAGTCCATATTGAATCGCCCAGATCACTTCCGAATTAGCCTGATTGTTTTCATCGAACAAAGCAGCATAGTTTTCCTGCAAAGCATAACCGGAGGCCGGATTCTCTACCAGCAAATCAAATGTCGTTGCTGCATTGGAGAAGTCGTCTGCTTCAGCAAAGGATTTGTAAGCACGTGTCAGATACATTTTCCCTAAAAAGTGAATGACTGCGGCGTTCGTTAACTTTCCGGCTGAAATCGTGGTCATCTCCAATTTGTCCTTTATATCATTCAGTTCGGTAATGATGAAAGTGTAAATAGCCTGTTCGCCGGTACGTTCCGCCTGCTGGATAACGCTTGTATTCTCTTCGGTGAGCAAAGGTACGGGGCCGAATGTTTCTACCAGATAATAGTAAGCCATTGCCCGGAAAAAGCGGGCTTGTGCGGTCAGCGAAGTATAATCGCTTCCTGCAATATCCGGTGTGCAGCGATTCAGCAGGATGTTACTTTCCTGCACAATCTTATAGAGTACTTTCCAATAATCGCCTACAATCGGAGCGGTGGAGTTGAAAGTCTTGTCATAGCCGTTGAACATACGTTCGGCAGGTTCTTCGGAGATAGCCATGTAGATATCAGTTCCGTAATACTGCAATTCGCCTGTATTGAAAACATTGCGGTAACGGGCATTGATATCTGTCAACAATTTCTGTTGTCCTTCTTTAGTATTATAGAAATCGTCCGTTACTGCCGAAGGGTTATAACTATCCAGAAAATCGGAGCATCCGCTTAGCAAACAGATTGCTAACAGTGCCAAATATTTAATTTGTTCTTTTACTCGTTTCATAAGGTTTCAAGTATTTAGAAGGTTAAATTCACTCCAAAAGTAAATGTCATCGGATAAAGTGACAAAGACTTGTATACGTCTTCACCAATCGTTTCGGGATCCGGACCGAGATAGTCGGTGAAAGTAAACGGATTCTGCACATTGATGTAAGCACGTGCATTTTTCATTTTCATCTTCTTCATCCAGTTTTCCGGAAGGGTATATCCCAACGTGATATTCTGTATTTTCAGGAACGAACCGGAAATCTTACCTAATACCTGAGTATGGTAGGATTGCGCACCGATCTGCTGGTACTCATTGCTGTGGTTTTCCGGAGTCCAGTACTTCACATTCAGTTTGTTCCAGTGTTCATTATCCCATGCGGTAAACATATAAGTGAAATCATCATTGTAGGTGCCACCGATACGTGCATACATATAGAAAGACAAATCCCAGTTCTTGTAAGTAAAGGTATTGGTCATACCTGCTGTCCAGTCGGGTGATGGAGAGCCGAGTACTTTATAGTCACGTTCATCAATCACATAGTTCTCGTCCAGATCAGCTACACGGATATGTCCCGGCACTTGTCCGTATTTAGCAGCCAGTTCCTTGTCTTCCGTCTGCCAGATTCCGACCTTTTCCAGATCATAGATCACCTTCATCGGCTGACCGATGAACCAACGGTTAGCCAAGTCATCCTTTTTATCACCGTAGAGGTCTACAATCTTATTACGGTTCAGAGAGAAAGTCAGATTTGTCTTCCATGTGAAGTCCTTCTTTGAGATGTTCACCGTGTTCAAACCTATTTCCACCCCTTTATTGGAGGACGTTCCTATATTCTCAAGGATAGAGCCATAGCCGTTGAGATTACCTACCGAACGGGCGAAAATCAAATCTTTCGTAGTACGATTATACACATCAATCGTACCGTTGATACGGTTATTCAGGAAGCCGAAATCAATACCGTAGTTCCACTCCGAAGTCATCTCCCAACGAAGATCTTTGTTACCTTTGCGGTCGCCTAATCCGAAAGCATTTTCACCTTTACCTCCATAGATATAATGTGTCAGGTCCAGCTTTGTCCAGGTAATATCATGGTCAATACTGTTGTTTCCCGATTTACCCCAGCTGACGCGGAGTTTCAGACTATTCAGCCAGTCTACGTTTTTCAGGAAATTCTCATTCTTCATCTGCCAGCCGACAGCTGCCGACGGCATAAATCCCCACTGATTGCCGGTAGCCAGACGGGAAGTTCCGTCATATCGCCCTGTTACAGTAAACAAGTACCGATCCATCAACGTATAGTTGACACGTCCCATGAAAGAAAGCATGGATGACTCCCAATAGTAACTCTTCACATCACGAATTTCCTCGGCTGTTTCGATCGCATGCCAGTCAGAGTTGTAAGGCAGACCGTCACCACGCATTTCGGAACCCTTATGAGTTTCTTTCTGTACGCTATACAAACCGATAGCATTCAGACGATGAATATTCTTCCAGGTTTTATCATAAGTAATGATATTGTCCCATACCCAGTTCATATTCCGTCCTTCTTTCCGGTAAGCTTCCGGTGCATTGAGACCTCCTTTGGCTTGTGTCATCGTACCTACCCATTCTCCGTAAACATCCGAATCATACTGAACCGCAATCTGCGATTTAAAGCTCAGTCCTTTGATCGGCTGATATTCCAGATAACCGGAGAAGTTGGTATAGTTTGCTTCTTTCTCTCTTTTATTATTTTCAATCTGAACAAATGGATTGATCTTGCTGGAAGTCGGCTGACAATTAAACAGGTAGCTTCCGTCCTTATCATACGGACTGACCGTAGGCGGCAGGAAATAAGCGTTAATCAAAGCATCATTCGCTCCTTCATTCGTGTTATTCAAAGAAACATAACTGTTGATTCCTGTTTTGAACTTATCAGAGAAGCGATATTCCAATCCGATATTGGCAGTAATACGTTCAAAACTTTCATCGCCTACCATACCGTCGTCTTTCAAGTATCCCAAGCCGAATGAGAAAGAGAGTTTGTCCGTACCTCCGGTAGCGGAAACAGAATGACTGGTAGTCAATGCATTCTGCGACAGTTCACGCAACCAGTCATAGTATTCACCATGTTTGATACGGCGTTTCTCATCATCAGTCAGGAAGTCCGGACGGCTCAGTGAAGCATCACCATACTTCTTTTTCCACAAAGCGGTGCGATAGTCTACATATTCCAGTCCATTGCCCATGTTACCAATCATTTCAGGAATACGGGTAGGAGTCTTGAAACCAACGTAACCCGAATAGTCAATATTAAAGCCCTGACGCTTGTTAGCCCCTTTGGTAGTGATAATCACCACCCCGTTTGCACCCCGCGAACCGTAGATTGCACTGGAAGAGGCATCTTTCAAGATGTCGATAGATTCAATATCGGCAGAGTTCAGATGACGCATTCCCGTTTGAGAAGGTACTCCGTCGATCACGTATAAAGGTTCATTCGAGAAATTGAACGAGTTGATACCCCGAATCTCTATTTTCGTATCCGAACCGGGACGGTTGGAAGTCTTATTCACGAGTACACCACCGACACGTCCGTTCAGTGTTTCAGTGACATCGGTAGTCACCAGTTTACTTAACTCCTTGCTGGTAACGGATTGGATAGAACCTGTCAAATCTTTCTTTTCTACCGTACCATAACCGATAACGACTACTTCATTCAACTGCTTGGAATCATCTTTCAACTGAATGGTAAGGTTCGACTGATTCTGATTTACAGTCAGTTCCTGTGTCACGTATCCTATAAAAGAAACAGCAATCGTTTTTCCTTTCGGAACCTGAAGACTAAAATTACCATCCAAGTCAGTCACCGTACCGGTAGACATTCCTACCACCTGAACGCTGGCTCCGGGCAACGGTTCTTTTAAAGCGTCTACTACCACACCTTTCACTATAAGCACCTGCTGTGCCTGCACACTTACCCATCCGCACGTCAGAAGCAGCAGGCAGAGGAAAGCCTTTATTTTTATCGTATTATTTTTCATACTCTTCGTCTGTTTATTAAGGTTAGTTCTCAACTTTAAACCATTTGTAGTTACCTACAATTTTCGCAACGTGTTTTCCTGTCTTATCCGGAATATTGGTTACGTCTTCGGCCACTGTCGTGAAGTCCCACGCACATACCAGTCCGCTTTCTGTTCCCGTCACATCCGAGTTCATCAGCGTTTTTACTTCATTCGCCGATTTCGCAGTACTCCACATACGGAATTTCTTAATAAATCCGGTCATACAGCGTGAATTGTCAGTCGGTTCCTGGAATGCCCACATATTCTGGTTACGGGTGTTAGGCATATAATTCTGTAATACTCCGGCATCATTCTTCACATCATTTGTCTTACTGAAGAATAATTCACCATTGACATACATCTTCAACTGTCCTTCAGACAAGGTGTTATCCCACACCGTCACGACATGATTCCATTTACCAAAATTATCAGGATAAGCGCGGCCTTCTTCCAGTACACGGCCTTCCTGTGGTCCCATACCGATCGTTGTACGAAGATTAGAGCCTAAGAAGTTGATCATCCATCCCTCATTCGGCTGCTTACCGTCAAAAGTAGAGAGGAAACTTCCAATTCCCGACTCAAAGAAACCGGCATCATACTTCACCCAGCTTTCTACAGTGAAAGTATTACCGCCACCATAAGCAGGATCGGAACCAAATTCAATACGCCCTTTACCGTCAATGCCGAATACCTTTAATTCGGCAGGCGTACCCGGTTGCAATGTCTGTTGATAGGAATCCTGAAATTCGGCAATCGCTTTTTCGGCGGCTATACAGTAGTTATCTATTTCATACTGTAGAACAAAGTAGCCAGCCATACCTTTAGAAATACCTGTTTGCAGTTCTTCGACAGCTTTTTGCAGGTTCTGGGCATTTACCAATGGGAAAGTACCGTCACTTGTACCGATCTTTGCGGTATCAAGCATGTTTGTCATGTCGGTCAGATGCGTGTACATGCATTCAAGTGCAATAGGCCGCACCGAATCGCCGTTATCGCTCTTGCACGAGCTGATACACCAAACCAACAAACTGAATAAACAAAGTTTCATAAAGAATCTTGTTTTCATACGTATTAGGTTTTTAAATAAAACAATAAGTAAATAACATCGCTGCAAACATAATGTAGCGAGGTTAAGCAACTTATTAGTGATGGGTTAATAACGGATTAATAAGCGAATAAATATCATTAACCGATATGTTTTTATCGATGAAAAGGAGGATTTTTGCTCATCAGTTCTGCATAAGAAGTAGAATATTCTTCATTCATCATTTGCCTGTACTCACGCACAAACAGGGAATATTGCAGAATCGCTTCTTGTGACGAACCTGTATGGTTAAGGGCATGCATACCATAAGCCAGTGCCAGCTCATTAACCGGATCAACCCGGAAAAGCACATTACAGAAACGGATGACGGCATCATACTTATGCTGCTGATACAGACGTTCGATTTCCAATGGCAGGAAGGAAGACAAGAACTCTTCTACTTTTTGCTTGAAGTGATCCATCATCCCTGCATCCATACCATCAAGGAATTTGCCACGCATTAATAAAATGCCGAGTTCATTCTCCACCTCTTCAGCATTCTTCAAGGTGCGGAAACGGAAATAATCACAATAACAGTCAGTAAACACCAGTCTGAAATATCCCTTGTCGTGTACAAGTTCCACTCCATCCAGCTCAGCCAGATTTTTGCGAATCTGATTGATCGTTACCCCTTTCAGGTTTTTCACCTTGTCGTCGGGTTTATCGGCCCAGAAAACCTCATTCAAGGAGGCAGATAATACTCCATTATGGGTACTATGAAGCAAGATATAGATGAAAACCTGCCGTAAACGGGAACTGAACAAATGAGTAATATCCCGCCCATTCCGGTCAATTACCGTAAAAGGACCAAATAAATAAACTGCATTCGGACGAACGAGGGATGACTCAAAATCTTCTTTTGCAAGCGTTTCTTTTCCCTGTACACTTTTATCCGGTTCTCTTCCGACAGGTGGTGACATGAGCACAGAAGATGATTCCGGAACCGCATTTCTTTGTTTTCCCCTCTTTCTCCTGACAAACAGCACACCTCCGACAAGCAATAATACTCCTATTCCTGCCATTATCCATAACCAACGAATCTCCAGAGAAGACCTGGAACCGTAAGAACGGATTTCATCCAGAGAAACCGGAGGGGCGGACAGCACATAAGTCCGAATCACCGTATGTCCCTTCTTGTCAAATTCCGTGGTCGTACAGTAATACTCATGCGTCAATGAATTATAGTAAAGGTTAGCATTCGTCATAATCTCTTCCGAACGCATCGGAATGGAATCTCCCAAAGCTTTCATCGTTCCATCATCAACCGTCAAGCGATAAAGTTGCAGATAGGTATCCGAAAGATATTCCGGATAACACAGGGCATAGATATACTTCTCATCAGGGGTCAGTATCATATCACGGGCGACGACCAAACGATGACCCGAAGCGTTCTGCCACAAACGTCGCACAGACTGCTGCTTTCTGTCAAGCAGATAAAGATCGTGAAGATAATTTCGGCCTACACTCTGCTCACCCGATTCGTTTCCCATCCCGCCAAAGACATAGATATGCTCCCGGTTCTTATTGACTGCCATACCCGAGAAATAACGGGGGATAATCCGGTCGCCGGAATAAGAGAGGGTGTCCCAACGGTCGGCCTCGATATCATATTCGAGGAATGTATTATTAAAACGCTTATTACCAAAACCGCCAAAAACGAGATACTTCCCGGTTGTTTCATCCCAAAAGCCGTCATGATGGTGCAACTGTACCGGCAAGGCTGCTACTCCGGTCTGTTTCCACTCCCGATTATTCAGATCGAGTGCCGCTACCGTAGCATCTCCCAACGGCAGGTTATTTAATTCATAAACATAAAGTTTGCCATCCGTTGTATTCATGAAGTGAGTAGCCAACTGCAATTTTACGGGTAGTTTGTTGCTATAAGAATACTTTTGTGGCTGACGTTTCAACAGATTATAAGTAAGAA
>ENA-OWPP01002200-OWPP01002200.1-human-gut-metagenome-genome-assembly--contig:-NODE-2200-length-13999-cov-23.299914_pt1 | contig 13999 bp, 9 predicted proteins | sample MGYA00248265_ERZ651848 | MGnify/ENA primary metagenome ERZ651848 (study PRJEB26924, sample SAMEA4378233) | human gut metagenome | biome: human gut; feature: human-associated habitat; material: faeces... | reverse complement strand
ACAGTACCGGGACAATCCGGTTCTTGTTTTTCTCCAGCTCCGTCCGGTAGACCTCATACAGAGCACACACCCGCTCCCAGGGTGTCGGTGTGCACTTTCCGATATCCACAAACAGGGCGAAATTCTGCAACAGATATCCGCTCTCCTGCATCCGCTTAAGATCCAGATGGCCGCTGTTTTTCCAAAGTTCCCCGCCCCGGTCCGCCAGTTCGGATATGGTGTCGCAATGCATATCTATGATCTTCATGTTTTCTCCTGATCCCCTATGAAAAAGAGAGCATCCACAGCTCTATGTTCCTGCCATGAATACTCCCTCTTACTTTCTTTGTTCAGTTTATGCTGTTTTCAGCAAAAATGTCTTAGTTCTCCTGACCCTTTACCGCGAAGCATACGCCGGTGTCATCAGGCTTGTCCTCATCGAACTTGTAGTCCTTGCCGGGCAGTACTGCATTCAGGATAATACCGGTCAGTGCACCAACTGCCAGTCCGGACAGGCTGATGGTGATCTCGCCGATATGGAATGCGATAGCGCCTGCTGCACTGTAGTTGATACCGATGGACAGTACCAGGATCAGAGCGGCGATGATAACGTTACGGCTCTTGGTAAAGTCTACCTGAGTCTCTACGATGTTACGAACACCGACTGCAGAGATCATACCATACAGTACCAGAGATACACCACCACAGGTAGCAGTAGGCATACATCCGATCAATGCTGCTACCTTCGGAGAGAAGGAAAACAGTACAGCGAAGCCTGCTGCAATACGGATAACTCTGGGGTCGAATACCTTGGTCAGAGACAGTACACCGGTGTTCTCACCGTAAGTGGTATTCGCAGGAGCACCGAACAGGGATGCAATAATGGTAGCCAGGCCATCACCTAACAGCGTACGATGTAATCCGGGCTCCTTGATATAGTTGATACCAACAGTGGAAGAAATAGCGGAGATATCTCCGATATGCTCTACCATGGTAGCCAGTGCGATCGGCATAATAGTGATCACGGAAGTAATTAACAAAGAAGTGTTGCCGTCGGACAGTGCCCAAAAAGCGGTCTCATTCCAGTGGATAGGAAGTCCGAACCATGCAGCTTCCGCAACGGGTGTGAAATCCACGCGGCCTAAGATAGCTGCCAACACATAAGAACCAACAACACCGATGATGATCGGAACGATCTTCACCATTCCCTTACCCCAGATATTGCAGATCACTACCAGTGCGATAGCAACCACTGCGATCAGCCAGTCTGCGGAACAGTTGTTGATAGCGGACTGGGACAGGGTCAGACCGATGGCAATGATGATGGGGCCGGTGACAACAGGCGGGAAGAACCGCATGATACGGCGGATGCCGAACACCGAGATCAGCCCGCTGACCAGCACATACAGCAGGCCGCTGAACGCAACGGCTGCGCAGGCGTAGGGCAAGTTTTCCGGGTTGGCACCGTCATTGCTGACAATGGCAAAGCCGCCCAGGTAGGCAAAGCTGGAACCCAAAAATGCGGGAACCTTGCCCTTGCAGATGATGTGGAACAGCAGCGTGCCAAGGCCGGCGCACAGCAGCGTGGTGGAAACGCTCAGGCCGGTCAGCAGGGGAACCAGCACGGTTGCGCCAAACATGGCGAACATGTGCTGCGCACCCAGGATCAGCAGCCGGGGCGTGCCCAGTTTTTTGGCATCGTAAATGCCCTGGGAATAATCAATGGGATTGCTCATAAAATGAATCCTCCTTACCGTGTATGTGTGTGCGGCCGGCGTGCAGAATGCCGCAAACAGAAACCGGCCGGACAAAAAGACACACATACTTTATCTAGTCTACCAGAAACGACAGTAAAACACAAGTTGAAAAACTGCCAAATACTGCCGCATTTTGTTCGCCGGGAGTGTCAGGTTCCACAGCGTGCTTTTTGCCTGGCGGTATGGTATAATTTAAAAATAAAAAGCGGCGAAAGAGAGGCAGCTGAGATGATCCGCCATATTTTGTTCTGGAAATATACCGACGCTGTAAAAGCACAGCATCAAGAAGCTGAAGCTTTGAAGTTTTTACAAAATTCCGTTGCCACCATGCGGGGCAGGATCGACGGCTTGCTGTGCATTGAAATTGGCCTCAACCTGGCCGGAGGGGACTATGACTTGATATTCTATGCAAAACTGCGGGATGAACAGACGCTGCAATGCTTCCAGCAGCATCCGCTGCACGCTGCCCACCGTGAGCGCTGCAAAGACCTTGTAACGGCGCGCTTGTGCGGTGATGTGAGAGTTGGTACGAATTAAGGGCCAGTTGCGCAAAAAGTGCGGCGGAAAGCCGTGCAAATGTGGTCATTCTCGGCATGTTTTTTGCCGGAATGATATGGTATAATCGTATCATCAAAACAATCCGGCGGGCCTGCCCCAAGCATGGCTGCGGGAATGTAAGGGCAATACCGCATAATTCTAAGTGCCGATACGGTGAGCGAGGTGCGGCAGATGCTAAGCCAAAAGCGCAGATAATACTGGATGCTGCAAAGGTGAGCGCCGCCAGTGGCGGAAACAGCGAACCGAAGCAGGGGCAGCGGTCGCAGAGTGCGAGGGGCTTTTGCCCCCGAAGCACGATGCGGGTACCGCAACCCGACATTATCGAGCATTTTGGCAACGCAGATGCCGTGCCGCAGCCGCCGGAGCGGTGCTTAAGCCGTAAGGCGGGAATTGTGCGGTGTTGCCTAAGGACGTAATATAAAGAGGGATCAATGTGGATAATTTAATGTTCAGCCTGAACGCGACCCTTCCGGTATTTCTGGTGATGGTCATTGGATGGGCGCTGGGGCAAAAAGGCTTTTTGCCAAAGCAGTTCTGCACCGTGGCCGACAAGCTGGTGTTCAAGGTAACGCTGCCGGTCATGCTGTTCTGTGATATGGCAACCTTGGACCTTGCCCACAGCTTTGATGCAAAGTTTGTCTTGTTCTGCTTTGCGGTAACGGCCATTGCCATTGTGGTCATCTGGGTGCTGGCGCGCCGCCTGTTGAAAGATAAAACCCTGGTGGGTGAGTTCGTACAGGCCAGCTACCGCAGCAGCGCGGCCATTCTGGGTGTGGCGTTCATCCAGAACATTTACGGCACTTCCGGCATGGCCCCCCTGATGATTTTGGGCAGTGTGCCGCTGTTCAACATTTTTGCGGTCATTATCCTGACGGTGGAAAGCCCGCAGCAGCATGGCAAAGTGACCCCCTCCAAGCTGCTGTACGGTGTGCTGACCAACCCCATTCTGGACGGCATTATTCTGGGTACGCTGTACAGCCTGCTGCCCTTTGGCCTGCCTACCCTGGCGCAGAAAACCCTTACCAGCCTTTCCAGCCTGACCACCCCGCTGGCGCTGCTTTCCATCGGCGCTTCGTTTGAGGGAGCCAAGGCCATCAAAAAGCTGGCACCCACCCTGGCGGCGGCTTGCTGCAAGCTGATGGTGCTGACCACGATCTTTATCCCCATTGCCGTCAAGCTCGGTTTCCGGGACCAGCAGCTGATTGCCCTGCTCATCATGCTGGGCAGCCCCACCACGCCAAGCTCTTACGTTATGGCCAAGAACATGGGCCATGAGGGTGTGCTGACGGCCAGCTGTGTGGCGGCAACCACGCTGTTTTCGGCGCTATCGCTGACGTTCTGGATCTTTGTTCTGCGTAGCGGCGGCTATATTGCTTAAAAATACAGAATATCTTAACACAAAACGAACCCCCTTTGCATAGTGTGAAATGAGGGCGGGCGGCAAGCCTGCAACACACAGCAAAGGGGGCTTTTTTATGGCAAATGCAATGCCGGAATATGGCGGAACCGTGCTGCGGCCGGGGGCATCCGGCCCGGATATTGCCCTGGTACAGCGCTGGCTGGGCGGACTGAATGTGGATGGACGCTACGGCACCAGCACCGAAACCGCAGTGCGGCGGTTCCAGCGGGAACAGGGGCTGAAAATTGACGGCCACGTGGGCCGCGATACCTGGGATGCCCTGTACCGCGCCTGGGCGGATAAAAACGGGGAAGGGGAGATCTGGCCCGGTGTTACCATGCGCCGCGGCAGCCGGGGCGCAACCGTGAAAAGCGCCCAGCAGAAATTGAAAACCCTGGTGCCGGAACTGACCACCGATGGCCGTTACGGTGCCAGCACGCGGGAAGCGGTTCTGGCCTGGCAGGTAGTGCATGACCTGAAACCGGACGGCATGCTGGGCCGCGCAACCTGGAACAGCCTGTACGGTGTCACTACCAGAAAAGCATAACAAACGCAAAACAGCATCCGCATGGCGGCCCACGGGCAGGGGGCACCATACGGATGCTGTTATTTTGTGAAAAAGCAAAGGCAATACCGCACAATTCCCGCCTGACGGCTTAAGCACTGCTCCGGCGGCTGCGGCACGGCAACTGCGTTGCCAAAATGCTCGATAATGTCGGGTTGCGGTACCCGCATCGTGCTTCGGGGGCAAAAGCCCCTCGCACTCTGCGACCGCTGCCCCTGCTTCGGTTCGCTGTTTCCGCCACTGGCGGCGCTCACCTTTGCAGCATCCAGTATTATCTGCGCTTTTGGCTTGGCATCTGCCGCACCTCGCTCGCCGTATCGGCACTTAGAATTATGCGGTGTTGCCCTAAAAGGGTCAACCGCTTGTCGCAGTGCCTTTTCTATTTCTGTTATAACATGCCCGGCGGGGCTGTCAATAAGTATGGCTACAGCACATTCTGCTTGCGGAAAGCGCTGGGGGTCATGCCTTTTTCTTTTAGGAACACGCGGTTAAAGCTGCGGATGGTGCCAAAGCCGCACTGTTCGGCCACCTGGGTGATGGGCAGGCTGCTGCCCTGCAGCAGCGCGGCGGCGTGGCTGATGCGGTACTGGTTGATAAAATCCTGAAAGCCGGTGTGCAGGCTGTGGTTGAAGTAGGCCGAAAGATAGGTGTAATTATATCCAAGATCGCGTGCCATCTGTTCCAGCGTCAGGGTGTGGGTGTAATTCTTTTGCACATAGTCGATAATTTTGGAGGAAAGGTGGGCATCCACATCCGGCACGGGGCGCGGCTGCAAAAAGCACTGCTCCAACGCTGTACCGCAGATCAGGTAAAGCCCGGCCAGCTGCTTGCAGCGGTTGCCGCCCGGCCAGAGCAGCTCCATCAGGGGCGCAGCTTCCATGCGGAACACAGGGGTGATAAACTCCCGCTGGCCCAGCTGAGAAATAAATTCTGGCACCCAGTCGTTAGAAAACACCCATAACACGCTCTGAGATTCGCCAATGGTGCGGTAGCTGTGGATTTGGTCCGGCAGCACCAGCAGGGCTTCGCCGGGGTGAACTTCGTACTGCTCGGTTTCCAGCGTACAGGCCAGTGTGCCGGACTGTACACACAGGAATTCAAAGCTGTGGTGCAGATGCGCCGGAAAATTAAAGTTATGGTCGCGCTGGCAGTACAAATAATTGTGCTGGTCAGAACGCTCAGACTCATAGAACAGCATACGGGGGAACCTCACTTTCTTGTTACACAAAGTTTGGCCGGGTGAAAACACCAAAACACCCAAACTTCTGTCTATTATTTTATACGCTCTTTCTTGCACTTGCAAGGGAAAATTCGGTAAAATAAAGAAAAAGCGGAGGGAACCGCAAGAAAAAACACAACGCAAAGGAGAATGGCTCATGTACTACATTGGTATCGATCTGGGTACCTCGGCAGTCAAGCTGCTGCTGATGCAGGGCGACGGGCAGATCGCCAACATTGTAAGCCGCGAATATCCCATTGCATTCCCGCATCCGGGCTGGAGCGAGCAGAACCCCGCTGACTGGTGGGACGCTGTCTGTGCAGGCATTCCGGAGCTGCTGAACGGCTTTGATGCTTCGCAGGTGGCCGGTATTGGTGCCGGCGGCCAGATGCACGGCCTGGTGGTGCTGGATGCACAGGACAAAGTGATCCGCCCCTGCATTTTGTGGAATGACGGCCGCACCCAGAAGCAGGTGGAATACCTGAACAACGTCATTGGCAAAGAAAACTTGAGCAAGTACACCGCAAACATTGCATTTGCCGGCTTTACCGCCCCCAAACTGCTGTGGATGCGCGATACGGAGCCGGAGAACTTTGCAAAGATCAGCAAGATCATGCTGCCGAAGGACTACATCAACTACAAGCTGACCGGCGTACACTGCACCGATTACTCCGATGCTTCCGGCATGCTGCTGCTGGATGTGCAGCACAAGTGCTGGAGCAAAGAAATGCTGGATATCTGCGGCGTTAGCGAAGCCAAGGTGCCCAAGCTGTTTGAAAGCTGGGAGCCGGTTGGCACCCTGACCGCCGAAGCTGCTGCCAAGCTGGGTCTGCCGGAAGGCGTTAAGGTCTGCGCCGGCGCCGGCGACAATGCTGCCGCTGCTGTTGGCTGCGGCGCTGTGGGCAACGGCAAGTGCAACATCTCGCTGGGAACCTCCGGTACCGTGTTCATCACCAGCAGCACCTTTGGTGTGGACAAGCAGAACGCCCTGCACAGCTTTGACCATGCAGACGGCGGCTACCACCTGATGGGCTGCATCCTGTCCGCTGCAAGCTGCAACAAGTGGTGGATGGAAGACATCCTGAACACCCAGGACTTCGGCAAGGAGCAGGAGCCCATCACCGCTGAAAAGCTGGGTGCAAACGATGTGTACTATCTGCCTTACCTGATGGGTGAGCGCAGCCCCCATAACGATCCCGCGGCCCGCGGTTCTTTCATTGGGCTGCGTATGGATTCCACCCGCGCCGATATGACCCAGGCTGTGCTGGAAGGCGTTGCCTTTGCCATCAAGGATTGTGTCGAGATCGCTCGTGCACAGGGCGTTGAGATCGCATCCAGCACGCTGTGCGGCGGCGGCGCCAAGAGCCCGCTGTGGCGCGAGATCATGGCAAATATTCTGGGCATTCCCCTGGCGCTGCCCCAGACTGAGCAGGGCCCCGGTTACGGCGGCGCCATGCTGGCAGCCGTTGCCTGCGGCGAATACGCCACGGTGCAGGAATGCGCGGATAAGCTGATCAAGATCAAGAGCGTGACCGAGCCGGATCCGGCTCTGGTTAAGAAATATGCAGCCCGCTATGAGCTGTGGCACAAGCTGTACCCGGCCCTGAAGCCGCTGTATGCAGAGATGGAGGCATTGCAATGAAGATCTATTCTGTAAATGATCCCGAATTCAAGCCTTATGGCCGTGTAGTAACCGGTCTGGAAGCTGCCAAGGCAGAGATCCTGCAGGCGCTGGCAACCACCCCGCTGCCGGAAGCTACCGACTATGTGGCCGAGGAGCCTGTTCTGCAGGAGCTGCCCGCAATGGTGGAAGTTTCCGAGCATCTGTTTGGCGGCATGCCGGTCCAGCTGGGCTGGTGCAACGGCCACAACACCAAACTGAACTGCCTGGAATACCACCGCGACAGTGAGTTCAACCTGGGCACCGAGGATTTCATCCTGCTGCTGGCCAAGATGGACGACATCACCGATGGCAAGCTGGACACCGCAAAGGTCAAGGCTTTCCGCGCACCGGCAGGCACCCTGGTGGAAGTTTACGCCACCACCCTGCATTACGCACCCTGCCATGTGGACCCGGCCAAGGGCTTCCGCGTGCTGGTTGCACTGCCGCAGGGCACCAACACCGCCAAGCCGGAAATCAAGGCTGACGGCGGTGACGACGCCCAGCTGTGGGCCTGCAACAAGTGGCTGCTGGCCCATGTTGAGAGCAGTGAAGCTGCCGCAGGCGCTTATGTCGGCTTGGAAGGCGTGAACATCGACATCGCAGACGAACTGTGAAATAGTTAGGAGTTAGAAAGGAGGAGTTAGGAGTTACAATGTGCGCGTAAGCGCACACCATAAACTCCTAACTCCTACCTCCTAACTTGATAACGAGCAGAGCAAAATTAAAAAATAAACGGAGGGCAAACTTATGAAGTCTACCAACATCCCTGAAGTCAAGCTGGGCATTGTTGCCGTCAGCCGTGACTGTTTCCCCATTCAGCTGAGCGAAAAGCGCCGCGCCGCTATCGTGGCAGCCTGCCAGGCTAAGGGTCTGGACCTGTACGAGGCAAAGACCACTGTTGAGAACGAGAAGGACATGGAGAAGGCTGTTGCCGAGGTTACCGAGGCTGGCTGCAATGCTCTGACTGTTTTCCTGGGCAACTTTGGCCCCGAAACTCCGGAAACCCTGATCGCAAAGTTCTTCAACGGCCCCTGCATGTTTGTTGCAGCTGCTGAAGGCGACGGTGACATGATCAACGGCCGCGGCGATGCTTACTGCGGCATGCTGAACTGCTCCTACAACCTGGGCATGCGCCACCTGAAGGGCTACATCCCCGAATACCCCATCGGCACTGCTGATGAGATCGCTGATAAGATGATCGAGTTCGTTCCCATCGCCCGCACCCTGCTGGGCGTGCGTGATCTGAAGATCATTACCTTCGGCCCCCGCCCGCAGGACTTCTTTGCCTGCAACGCCCCCATCAAGGGCCTGTACGAGCTGGGCGTTGAAGTGGAAGAGAACAGCGAGCTGGACCTGCTGGTTTCCTACAAAGAGCATGCAAATGACCCGCGCATCGAGGATGTCTGCAAGGACATGGCTGCTGAGATGGGCGAAGGCCACTACTATCCCGACCTGCTGGCCCGCATGGCTCAGTTTGAGCTGACCCTGCTGGACTGGGCAGATGCACACAAGGGCAGCAAGAAGTACGTTGCTTTTGCTGACAAGTGCTGGCCTGCATTCCCCTCTCAGTTCGGCTTTGAGCCCTGCTATGTCAACTCCCGCCTGGTAAGCCGCGGCATCCCCGTTTCCTGCGAAGTTGATATCTACGGCGCTCTGTCTGAGTACATCGGCATGTGCGCTTCCGGCGATACCGTTACCCTGCTGGACATCAACAACAGCGTGCCCCAGTACATTTACGATGAGGACATCGCAGGCAAGTTTGATTACAGCCTGACCGATACCTTCATGGGCTTCCACTGCGGCAACACCCCGGCCTGCAAGATGTGCAACGACCGTGCCGTTAAGTATCAGCTCATCCAGCACCGTCTGCTGGAGCCGGCCGGCAGCGATCCCGACTTCACCCGCGGCACCCTGGAAGGCGACATTGCACCTTCTGACATCACCTTCTACCGTCTGCAGTGCGACAGCGAGGGCAACTTGCGCTCCTACATTGCAGAGGGCGAGATCCTGCCTGTTGCTACCCGCTCCTTCGGCGGCATTGCAGTCTTTGGCATCCATGAGATGGGTCGTTTCTACCGCCATGTTCTGGTCCAGAAGCGTTACCCGCACCACGGCGCCGTTGCATTCGGTCATTACGGCAAGATCCTGTTTGAGGTCCTCAAGTTCCTGGGCATTCAGGACATCGCTTACAACCAGCCCAAGAGCCTGCCGTACCCGACCGAGAATCCGTTTGCCTGATCTGGCATAAAAAGCTGAACCACAATTCAGCAACAAGAACGGAATCCACTATTTTGTTTCGGTAACAGTCACGATACTGTTAAGCGTAGGGAAAAACCGTAAAAAAACAAAAATCTAGGGAGGAACATTATGCTGAATCCGTCCGAACTGAAAAAGATCGATGCCTATTGGCGTGCCAGCAACTACCTGGCAGCAGGCCAGCTGTACCTGCTCGATAACCCCATGCTGCGCCGTCCGCTGACCCGTGACGACGTGAAGAAGAAGATCGTTGGCCACTGGGGCACCGTGCCTGGCCAGAACTTCGTTTATGTTCACCTGAACCGTGTCATCAAGAAGTACGACCAGGATATGATCCTGATCTCCGGCCCGGGCCACGGAGGAAACTTCTTTGTTGCCAACGCTTACCTGGATGGCACCTACTCTGAAGTTTACCCCAACATCAGCCGTGATGAAGAGGGCATGAAGAAGCTGTTCAAGCAGTTCTCCTTCCCCGGCGGCATCTCCAGCCACGTTGCACCCGAAACTCCGGGCTCCATCAACGAAGGCGGCGAGCTGGGCTACTCCATCGCACACGCATTTGGCGCTGTGTTCGATAACCCGGATCTGATCTGCGCAGTTACCGTTGGCGACGGCGAAGCTGAGACCGGCCCCCTGGCCACCAGCTGGCAGTCCAACAAGTTCCTGAACCCCGTGGGTGACGGCGCTGTTCTGCCCATCCTGCACCTGAATGGCTACAAGATCTCCAACCCCACCATCTTTGGCCGTATGACCCATGAAGAGATGGAGAGCTTCTTCCGTGGCTGCTCCTGGAAGCCGTACTTCGTTGAAGGCGACGACCCGATGACCATGCACGAGAAGATGGCTGAGACCCTGGATACCGTCATCGAAGAGATCCACGACATCCAGAAGCGCGCCCGTGCTGGTGAGGATATGGGCCATATCCAGTGGCCTATGATCGTTCTGCGCACCCCGAAGGGCTGGACTGGCCCGAAGGTAGTGGACGGCAAGCCCATCGAGGGCACCTTCCGTGCACACCAGGTGCCCATCGACATCACTGTCGGCACCCCGAACCAGGAAGAGCACCTGAAGCAGATCGAAGAATGGCTGCACAGCTACCATGCTGAGGAACTGTTCGACGAGAACGGCACCCTGATCCCCGAACTGCAGGAACTGGCTCCCACCGGTGACCGCCGTCTGGCTGCCAACCCGCACGCAAACGGCGGCAAGCTGCTGCGTGACCTGCGTACCCCCGATTTCAAGCAGTATGCAGTGGATATCCCGTTCCCCGGCTCTGTCGAGAAGCAGGATATGATCGAGCTGGGCGGTTACATCCGCGACGTGCTCAAGCTGAATGCTGATGCTAAAAACTTCCGCATCTTTGGACCTGACGAGACCATGTCCAACCGTCTGTACAAGTGCTTCGAAGCTACCCAGCGTGATTGGAACTCCACCATCATCCCGGGCGATGAATTCCTGGCACACGACGGCCGCATCATGGACTCCATGCTGTCCGAGCATATGTGCGAAGGCTGGCTGGAAGGCTACCTGCTGACCGGTCGTCACGGCTTCTTTGCTTCCTACGAGAGCTTCATCCGCGTGGTGGACTCCATGGTTGCACAGCATGCTAAGTGGCTGAAGGTTTGCAGCCAGCTGCCTTGGCGCCAGAGCATTGCTTCCCTGAACCTGATCCTGACCTCCAACGTATGGCAGCAGGATCACAATGGCTTCACCCATCAGGATCCCGGCTTCCTGGATCACATCGCCAACAAGAAGGCAGACGTTGTCCGCCTGTACCTGCCGCCGGATACCAACTGCCTGCTGAGCTGCTTCGACCATTGTGTCCGCAGCCGTGACTATGTCAATGTACTGGTCACTTCCAAGCATCCGCGTCCCCAGTGGCTGACCATGGAGCAGGCTGTTAAGCACTGCACCCAGGGCGTTGGCATCTGGGATTGGGCTTCCAGCGATGCAGGCGAAGAGCCGGATGTCGTCATGGCCTGCTGCGGTGATACCCCGACCCTGGAAACTCTGGCTGCTGTCACCATCCTGCGCGACGCAATGCCCGAACTGAAGATCCGCGTTGTCAACGTTGTTGACCTGATGAAGCTTGAGCCCAACACCAAGCATCCTCATGGCCTGTCTGACGCTGATTACGATGCTCTGTTCACCAAGGATAAGCCGATCATCTTCGCATTCCATGGTTACCCGACCCTGATCCATGAGCTGACCTACGAGCGTACCAACCGCAACCTGTCTGTCCATGGCTACCAGGAGGAAGGCACCATCACCACACCGTTCGATATGCGCGTGCAGAACGAGATCGACCGCTTCCACCTGGTTAAGGATGTCCTGCAGCACCTGCCGCAGCTGGGCAACAAGGGCGCTTATCTGATCCAGCAGATGAACGACAAGCTGGTTGCTCATAAGAACTACATCCACGAAGTTGGCCAGGATCTGCCTGAGATCATCGACTGGAAGTGGCATCTGCCTGAGAACAAGTAATTTGTTCTGAACCCTTTGTTTACTAACCCCAAACCCTGAAAATATGCCGCCCGCCGCAGCCCCCCGCAAGGGGACTGCGGTGGGTGGTTTTTTGTACGCTGATATTTTCTTCTCTTGTGCGGGCTGCTGTGCATGCTGGCCCGGCAAAATAAAAACACCCCCGCTCAGGTGCGGCACTGCTTTGCAGCAGGCCATGCGCCGGGGCGGGGGTGTTATTCGTTACAACAAATCAAGCCTTAAGCGGCTTGTGCACAGAACTTGCAGCAGAAATTACAGCTGCGGGCCGGCAGAGACCAGAGCCTTGCCGTGCTCGTTGCCTTCGTACTTGGCGAAGTTCTTGATGAAGCGGCTTGCCAGGTCCTCAGCCTTCTTGTTCCACTCAGCAGCATCTGCATAGGTGTCACGAGGATCGAGGATAGCGGGATCAACGCCGGGCAGAGAAGTGGGAACTTCGAAATCGAAGTACGGGATCTTCTTGGTCGGGGCTTCGTTGATAGCGCCGCTCAGGATAGCGTCGATGATGCCGCGGGTATCCTTGATGGAGATACGCTTGCCAGTGCCGTTCCAGCCAGTGTTGACCAGGTAAGCCTTAGCGCCGCTCTTTTCCATCTTCTTGACCAGCTCTTCAGCATACTTGGTGGGATGCAGTTCCAGGAATGCCTGGCCGAAGCAAGCAGAGAAGGTCGGGGTGGGCTCGGTGATGCCGCGCTCGGTGCCGGCCAGCTTTGCGGTAAAGCCAGACAGGAAGTAGTACTGGGTCTGAGCCGGGGTCAGGATGGAGACCGGGGGCAGAACGCCGAATGCGTCAGCAGACAGGAAGATAACATTCTTGGCTGCCGGAGCAGAAGAAATCGGGCGAACGATGTTCTGAATGTGGTTGATGGGGTAGGAAACACGAGTGTTCTCGGTCACGCTCTTATCAGCGAAATCGATCTTGCCTTCGGCGTCGAGGGAGACGTTCTCCAGCAGAGCGTTGCGCTTGATGGCGTTGTAGATGTCAGGCTCAGAATCTTTGTCCAGGTTGATGACTTTGGCGTAGCAGCCACCCTCAAAGTTGAAGACGCCGTTGTCGTCCCAGCCGTGCTCGTCGTCGCCGATCAGCAGGCGCTTCGGGTCGGTGGACAGGGTGGTCTTGCCGGTGCCGGACAGACCGAAGAAGATGGCAGTGTTCTTGCCCTCCTTATCGGTGTTGGCAGAGCAGTGCATGGAAGCGATGCCCTTCAGCGGCAGGAAGTAGTTCATCATGGAGAACATACCCTTCTTCATCTCGCCGCCGTACCAGGTGTTCAGGATGACCTGCTCACGGCTGGTGATGTTGAACGCCACGCAGGTTTCAGAATTCAGACCGAGTTCCTTGTAGTTCTCGACCTTCGCCTTGGACGCGTTGTAAACCACGAAGTCCGGGGTGAAGTTCTTCAGCTCTTCTTCAGAGGGCTGGATGAACATGTTCTTGACGAAATGCGCCTGCCACGCCACTTCCACGATGAAGCGGACGGCCATGCGGGTGTCCTTGTTCGCGCCGCAGAAGGCATCGACGACGTACAGCTTCTTATTAGACAGCTCCTTAATCGCCAGATCCTTCACGGACGCCCAAGTGGACTCGGTCATCGGATGGTTGTCGTTCTTGTAGCCCTCGCTCGTCCACCACACGGTGTCCTTGGAGTTCTCGTCCATGACGATATACTTGTCCTTGGGGCTGCGGCCGGTATAAATGCCGGTCATGACGTTCACAGCGCCCAGTTCGGACACCTGACCCTTTTCATAGCCCTCGTTGGTGGACTTGGTTTCTTCTTCGAACAGCAGATCGTAAGAAGGATTGTGCACAACCTCGGTCGTGCCGGTAATGCCATACTTGCTCAGATTCAGCTCTGCCATGTAGAACCTACCTCTTTCTTTAAATTGGTGGGACAATACACTGCGGATTCAGGAAAAATCCCGATTCTCCGCATCTATATCATACACCACTTGCGCGGTAAAATCAAGATGTACTTTGGCAAATTTTCTGCGAACAGCTTGACACTTGATGCTTTTTGTCTAAAATCACAACAAGGTCAGGGGTAAACCCATGCGGATTCGCCCCTGACCATTATACTATTTCCAGATAAGAATGCGCCAAGAT
>ENA-OWPP01002189-OWPP01002189.1-human-gut-metagenome-genome-assembly--contig:-NODE-2189-length-14065-cov-91.857388_pt1 | contig 14065 bp, 6 predicted proteins | sample MGYA00248265_ERZ651848 | MGnify/ENA primary metagenome ERZ651848 (study PRJEB26924, sample SAMEA4378233) | human gut metagenome | biome: human gut; feature: human-associated habitat; material: faeces... | reverse complement strand
CAGAAGGCAAGGCTGAGCCTATGATTGTGGTCATGGAGAGTGGCGATGTAAAGAAACCTTTCGTTGCCCGTCCGGGTAAGAATGTAGATGAAGAGCGCAACCACTATGGTGCTTCTTTCTATGATGTCATCATCAAGGACTTGATTCCGATGGTAGATAAGAAGTTCCGCACCTATACCGACAGAGAGCATCGTGCGATGGCTGGTTTGTCATGGGGTGGTTGCCAGACTTTCAACACCGTGTTGAACAATATGGATAAGTTCTCAGCCTTCGGTACCTTCAGTGGTGCGCTCTTTGGGGTAGACGTGAAGACCTGCTTCAATGGCGTGTTTGCCGATGCAGATAAGTACAACAGTCAGATCAAGTATATGTTTATGGGCTGTGGTTCGGAGGAGAACTTTGGCACCGAGAAGATGGCGCACCAGTTGAAGGACCTGGGCATCAAGCTCGATGTCTATGTATCTCCAGGCACTCATCACGAGTGGCTCACCTGGCGCAGATGCCTGAAGGAATTTGTTCCTCATTTGTTTAAGTAAACGATGCGGAAGTGTGTAACTTCTGCTAGCATATCGAGTGCTTATTTTGCCGCTAAGGGTATATTTAGTGCCTTAGCGGCAGAATAAGCATTTCAAATAGTCAAACTTTTAATCTTTAAAAAACATAGTCGTTTCTACACCACTACTACTTCTGAGGCTAAGGACAGAGGTGCAGAAGTTGGTTTTAAGGAGGGTAAGCATGAATACCTTCCTTATCCACAAACTATATTGGATAAGAACCCTAACCTGAATCAGAATCCTGGTTGGGAATAATGATTAGGTTTTATGTTTTGTTGAGGGGCGTTTCGTAAAGAAACGCTCCTTTTTTGTAGAATGACCGTACTCGTATTCAGATAGATATTATTATTAAGCATCTTCTCTGTTTTATGAAATAGACTCTCTTGGATAATTATCAGACAATGAAAACGATCACAAAGTATTTGTAACATGGAATAAAGTGATGTTTGGAAAAAAAAGCTACTTTTGTGGTGTCTTTACAATCGTAAATCGAAAAAGCCGGTGAAAATCATCGGTTAATAACAATTATAAACTTTTATATTTTAACCTAAAAACAAATGAAAAAGAGATTTTTGGCGATGTTGGCGGCCGTGTTGCTACCGTCATGTTTGTTCGCTCAGTTTGGAGTGGTATCTCCGCTCCATGTGAATGGCAATCAGTTGAATGATGCCTATGGCAACAAAGTGGTTTTGCATGGTGTGATGGATACTCCGAGTCCTTACTTCAACAAATGGCGTTGGGGTAATACTTGTACCGATAACAACATTCAACCATGCATCAGCTATTACGACAAGATTTTCGGGGCACTCCAAAATCCTGCCAAAGGCACTTATTGTAACATCTTCCGTCTTCATCTCGAGCCAGGTTGGACCAATGATCCCAACAAGCAGGCAACGGGGAGTGAAACGGGAGAGGCCAATATATCGCGTTTCAGTGCTTCTCGCTTGCAGAAGTATCTTGATGCCCTCTATCTTCCTATTGCACAGAAGGCCATCAATCATGGATTGTACGTTGTAATTCGTCCTCCAGGCGTATGTCCTAAGGATTTGAAGGTAGGTGATGATTATCAGAATTATCTCAAAACGGTATGGAACATCGTTTCCAACAACAGCTGGGTGAAGAAAAATTCAGGCATCGTATCATTGGAACTTGCCAATGAGCCTGTTCATATCTATAACCAGTGGGGTCAAAGTTCTGTCACGGCTATGCGAGATTATTTCCAGCCTGTGATTGATATCATCCGAAAGAATGGTTTCAAGGGTATCATATGGGTTCCTGGCACAGGTTATCAGAGCCAGTATGAGAATTATGCCGCCTATCCTGTATCTGATAGTAATTTCGGCTATGCCGTTCATGTGTATCCTGGATGGTATGGTGCAAGTGACAAGAACTATGATTCTAATGCGTTCATTTCAAACTTCCAGAAGCAGGTACCTGTGGTTAAGAACAAGCCTATTCTCGTTTCTGAGATTGATTGGAGCCCTGAACGACCTGGAACGGGTAAGTATAATGAGTTCGGACAATGGGTGGCGAACAACTTAGGATCATGGGGCACTGCCACTACCAGTAAATGGGGTAACGCATGGAAGAAGGTGATGGATCATTTCGGAAACATCAGTATGACTTTAACAAGTACCGATGATTATCTTGATGTAGATAATTTCTTGAAAACGGGCGAAATCAAGGCAGGCTTAGAGGCAAACCCTGAAGCATGCGCTCAGACATGTTTCTACTGGTATTATGAGTATTCCAAGAAAGATTATGCGCATCGTTCTTCTACCTCTTCATCTACTCAAACCACTCAACCTTCAACCGGTTCTTCTGCCAATATTCAAGGTGCTAATATCATCAAGTCATGGGGCGAAGGCAGCGGATTTCTTCCTTCTGGTTGGACGGTAGCAGATAATGGTAATCAGGTGTATGCTGGCAATAAGACGAGTGGTCCCCGCATCTTGAATTTCTCGGGTGATTTCAAGAATGCATTCTATGTGCGAACCATTTCTGCGGATAAGGCTGGTTATATAGAATATGGTAATACCAATGGCTACACCCTGCCTTTGGTATATGGAGAATATGAGTTGAGCTGTAATGTTGCTGCGTGGAAGGGTTCTCCATACATGAAAGTGGAGGTGTTCGACCCTCAGAATGCCATTCTTGCCTCTACTATTGTCAAGGCAAATGGTAATGCGAATGGAAAGGTAGGGGCTTATCTTGGCAGTACTACCAAGGTTTTTCTTTCGTTCTATTCTATGATCAAGGGTAATTATCGGGTTCGTTTCACTCCAGTGGCAGATGCCAAGGGTACAGGTGGTGCCTGGGTTGAAGCACTGGTAGGTAATGTGGCTCTTTATTTCAAGGGAAATCCTTTGGCGTTGAATGCTGTGGGACAGGTGCCTGCGGGATGGAAGATTGTGGATGCCGGCGAACTGAAGCAGGCAGGAGCTGCAGGCAGTGGACCACGCATCTTCAAGTTTGCTGGGGGTGATATTCCTACTGGTCTTTATATCCGTCAGAGTGATGCAAGCAAGGAGGGATATGCTGAGTTTGGTACTACTTCTGGTTATGGCTTCTCATTGAAGCAAGGTAATTATGTGCTCTCCTACAATGCCGTGGCATGGGCTGGTTCTCCTTATCTGAAATGCGAGGTTCTCGACGAGAACAATACTGTCCTGGGTTCTCAGATTATCCAGTGTTCCAAGTGCGTAAATAAGAATACCAATACTGATACTAATAACAGTAATCGAGGTTGGGTAGCGTTTACAGCTTCTCGTACAGGTTACTATCATTTCCGTTTCACTCCTGTAGCTAACAGTTGGGGTGGTAGTGGAACATGGCTTGAGGTTGTGGTAGGTCATTTGAAGATTACCATGACAAATGCTTCCCGTTCAAGAAGTATCGATGGCGGCTGGAATGATGGAACAACGGACATCAGACAGGTAGAGAATATTGAGAATGACAGCGAGCAGAACTCAACCCAGAACTCTGCTTGGTACACTCTTCAGGGACAGCGTGTTGAGCATCCAACAAAGGGTATCTATATCCATCGAGGGAAAAAGGTGGTTTTGAGATGAAATTTCTAAAAAGAGGGTGCGCCATAGACTTATGACGCACCCGTTTTTTGGGTACGCTCGGCATGAGATCCGACAATAGAATAGATGTGACGTATCTCGAAAGAATGGCTGAAAACAACTTGTCACACACCGTGATTTACCTCCTACCCGATTATTATGTTACTTATCGTAAGGCTTTTGAAACATAGGGCAAAGTCTGTTTCATATTTTTCTTGTAATTTTGCGTGTGATAATCATCTATAACAACTAATAATAGAATAATAATGAAGACAAAATCATTTTTCATCTCTCTTATATTTGCCTCGGTGCCTGGCGCATTGATGGCGCAACTACCTTATCAGAACCCCGCTCTCTCAGCTCACGAGAGAGCGGTAGACCTCTGTGGACGTCTTACCCTGGAGGAGAAAGCATCCCTGATGTTGGATGATTCCCCTGCTATCCCTCGACTTGGCATCAAGCGATTCCAATGGTGGAGCGAGGCTTTGCATGGCGTGGCAAACATGGGAGATGTTACCGTCTTCCCAGAGCCTATCGGCATGGCAGCTTCCTTCAATGAGGGCTTGGTGTTCAAGGTTTTCGATGCCACATCTGATGAGATGCGTGCCAAGTGGAATGAACTCCAGCAGAAAGGTGGTGATGTTACCCGTTTCCATGCTCTCTCGGTATGGACTCCGAATGTGAATATCTTCCGTGACCCTCGCTGGGGACGTGGACAGGAGACATACGGTGAGGATCCATATCTCACCACCCAGATGGGATGCGCCGTAGTGCGTGGCTTGCAGGGACCGGAGACTACCAAGTATCGCAAACTCTGGGCTTGTGCTAAGCATTATGCCATCCATAGCGGACCAGAGTGGGCTCGCCATACGGATAATATCACAGATGTAAGTCCACGTGACCTTTGGGAGACTTATCTCCCTGCCTTCAAGTCGCTGGTGCAGGATGCCAAGGTGAGAGAGGTGATGTGTGCTTACCAGCGCTGGGACGATGAACCTTGCTGTGGCAACACCCGATTGCTCCAACAGATATTGCGAGATGAGTGGGGATTCAAATATCTTGTGGTTTCCGATTGTGGAGCCGTTACCGATTTTTGGGAGAACCACAAGGTGTCGAGCAATGCCAGGAATGCTGCTGCCAAGGGCGTGTTGGCTGGCACCGATGTGGAATGTGGATTCAATTATGTATATAAGTCGGTGCCTGAGGCTGTGAAATATGGTGCATTGACAGAAAAAGAGGTAGACAAACATGTGATTCGTCTGCTCGAAGGTCGTTTCGACTTGGGTGAGATGGATGACAACAAGATAGTATCATGGTCGAAGATTCCTGTATCTGTGCTTTGCAGCAAGGCGCATCGCCAGCTCTCGCTCGATATGGCTCTGCAGACCATGACGCTGCTCCAAAACAAGAATGAGGTATTACCTCTCGATAAAAAGGTAAAGAAGATTGCTTTCATCGGACCAAATGTGGATAACGAACCGATGATGTGGGGAAACTATAATGGTACTCCACGACAGACAATTACCATCCTGGATGGCATCAAGAGTCGTTTGAAGAAAAACCAAGTCATCACCTTTAAAGGGTGCGACCTGGTGAACGACCAGACGCTCGATTCTTATTACGACCAGTGTAGCATGGATGGCAAGATGGGCTTTAAAGGCACTTTCTGGAACAATCGTAAAATGGAAGGAAAGCCTGTTACCATTACTCAGGAAAAGAATCCGGTGCAGGTTACTACCTACGGCCAGCATTCCTTTGCTCCTAACGTGAAATTGACCGACTTCTCTGCCAAGTACGAGACCGTGTTCCGTCCAAAACAGACGGACAAGGTATTGCTCGATGTGGCTGGTTGTGGTCATTACGAAGTATATCTCAATGGCGAGAAGAAGGCTGAGCAGTCTATCTGGCGCACCACGGATTCTCGCATCGAGTTTGAGGGCGAGAAGGGTAAGGAATATAAGATAGAGATTCGCTATGCGGATATTCCTACTTATAATGCTGATATCAAGATTAGCATCGGGCATGAGACTCCGATTGATTATACCGCTTCTATCCAAAAGTTGAAGGATTGCGAGACGGTGGTATTTGTGGGTGGTATTGCACCACAGCTAGAGGGTGAGGAGATGCCTGTGAATCTTCCTGGATTCAAGGGCGGCGACCGTACCGACATTGAGTTGCCACAGGTGCAGCGTGCTTTCTTGCAGGCATTGAAAAAAGCAGGCAAGAAGATAGTCTTCATCAACTGCTCGGGCTCGGCGATGGCATTGACTCCAGAGACACAAAGTTGTGATGCCATTCTCCAGGCTTGGTATCCTGGTCAGGAAGGCGGCGAGGCTGTGGCTCGTGTGCTCTTTGGTGAGTATAATCCATCGGGCAAGTTGCCTGTTACCTTCTATCGTGACTCCAAGCAGTTGCCCGATTTCAAGGATTATAGCATGAAGGGCAGAACCTATCGCTATATGAACGATGCGCTCTTCCCATTCGGTTATGGCAAGAGTTACACCTCATTTAATATAGGAGATGCCAAGCTATCAAGCAGTACCTTGAAGAAGGGAGAGCAAATCAAGTTGACCGTCCCCGTAAGCAATGTGGGCAAGAAAGATGGTACCGAGGTGGTGCAGGTGTATGTGAAAGACCCTACTGACACCGATGGTCCATTAAAGACCCTGAAGGCATATCAGCGCATAGAGGTAAAAGCCGGTGCAACAGCCCAAGCCGTTATCACTCTGGACAGCAAGAACTTCGAACTCTTCGATGCTGCCACCAATACCGTCCGTGCCAAGGCAGGTAACTATGAGGTATATTATGGCAATAGCTCGGCAGATAAGGACTTGAAGAAGATAATGGTAAATTATGAATATTAAGAAAACTTTATTCTGTGCCTTGGCTTGTACTGTAGAGGTTGCAGCCTTGGCGCAGAATCCAATCATCAATAGCCAGTTTACGGCAGACCCAACGGCTCGCGTGTTTAATGGGAAGATATATCTCTATCCTTCTCATGACATACCGAGTCCGATAGAGAAACTGAAGACTTGGTTTTGTATGCCTGATTATCATGTCTTCTCATCCAGCAATCTGACGGATTGGGAAGACCATGGTGTCATCGTATCGCAGGACAAGGTGTCTTGGGTGCAGGATGGGAGCTATACAATGTGGGCTCCAGACTGTGTATGCAAGGATGGTAAGTATTATTTCTATTTCCCTGCTGCTCCCAAAGGAGAGGAGAAGGGTTTTGGAGTGGGCGTGGCTATCGCTGACCATCCAGAGGGACCATTCATGCCTATGTGGAAGCCGATAGAGGGTATACATGGCATAGACCCTTGTGTGCTGATCGACCGTGATGGACAGGCATATATCTATTGGGCTGGCATGGGGCTGCACATGGCTAAGTTGAAACCCAATATGATGGAGCTCGCCTCTGAGCCGCAGGCAGTGGAGGGATTGCCAGAAGGATTCAAGGAAGGACCGTTTGCCTTCGAACGTAACGGCAAGTATTATTTCACCTTCCCTTGGGTAAGGGAAAAGGATGGAACGGAGACTTTGGCATATGCTATGGCTGATCATCCGATGGGACCTTTCACATTCAAGGGCATCATCATGGATGAGTCGCCTACGAAGTGCTGGACCAATCATCATAGCATCGTAGAATATCAGGGACAGTGGTATCTCTTCTATCATCATAATGATTATTCGCCTAAGTTTGACAAGAACCGCTCGGTGCGAATCGACTCTCTGAACTTCAATCCCGATGGAACGATACAGAAGGTGATACCTACGCTAAGAGGTGTGGGATTGACGAACGCTCGTTCGCATATTCAGATTGACCGCTATTCTGCGCTGCAAGGCAAGGGTATTGGTATTGAATATCTGGATAAGAACAACTGCTTTGCCGGCTGGAAGACTCTCTTCTCTAAATTGAATACTGCCCTTATATATAATAAGGTGGATTTCGGTAATGAGAAGGTGGCGGAAATCACCGTTCGTGCCAAGTCTTCACTGGGCGGTGTGCTCGTAGTCAGAGCCGATGGCAAGAAGGGTAATATCATTGCTAAGGTGAAGATTCCAAAGTCGGCTGTCTGGAAGAATATCCGTGCCCAGGTGCTTCATGCTCCTCAGGGCGTTCATGCTCTCCACGTATCCTTGCAGAGTGGTGCCGACGTAGAGGTAGACTGGCTGGGCTTCGATGCGTTGCCTTGGGAAAAGGGAGCTTTTGAAACTCACCAGTATCGTAATCTCTTTGCCGAGATGGGCTATAAGCAGGCTGATATTGACAGGAAGGTGAACGAAGTGTTCAATGATGTATTCTACGGTAAGAACAAGGTTTATTTCGAGGTGGGCGATTCCATGGGATATGTCAGCGATATAAAGAACAATGATGTGAGAACCGAAGGCATGTCGTATGGAATGATGGCTGCCGTGCAGTTTGACAAGAAGGACATCTTCGACCGCCTCTGGCGATGGAGCAAGAAATACATGCAGCATCAGGAAGGACCTTATAAGGGCTATTTCGCATGGAGCTGCAAGACTGATGGAACGAGAAATGCGCAGGGAGCCGCATCGGATGGTGAACTCTATTTCGTAACTTCGCTCATCTTTGCATCCAACCGATGGGGCAATGATACGGGCATCAACTATCTGAAGGAAGCGCAGCATATTCTGGATTGCAGCATGCAGAAGGCGGGAATGGACCGCACAGCTCCGCTCATCAATCTTGAACATCAGCTCATCACCTTTACGCCCGATCATTGGGGCGGGAAGTTTACCGACCCTTCTTACCATCTCCCTGCCTTTTACGAGGTTTGGGCTAAATGGGCTAACGACGGACGGTCCCAGTTCTGGAAGGAGTGTGCTGAGAAAAGCCGTGAGTTTCTGCATAAGTGTATCAATGAGAAGACGGGCTTGAACCCGGACTATTGCAACTATGATGGCAGTCTGATGAAGACCGGTCGGTTGCTGGGTGATGCTTTCCGTTATGACTCATGGCGAGTGCCAATGAACATAGCGCTCGATTATTCCTGGGCTTGCAAGGATAAGGAGTGGCAGCAGAAATATGCCAATACGCTGCAGAACTTCCTGTATAGTAAGGGCATTGATTCTTTCTTGGACCAGTATAATGTAGATGGCACAATGGTAGAAGATATTCTGCCGGCAGGTACGGCTCCTAAGGCACTCCGTCATTCTATCGGTTTTGTAGCCACTTCGGCTGCGGCTTCATTGGTCAGCAATCATGTGAAGGGCAGGGAATTCGTCAGTCATTTCTGGAATGCCAAACATGAACCAGATAAAGAAGGCTTCTTCGATGGCTACTACGACGGACTGTTGCGTCTCTTCTCCTTCATGCATCTGAGTGGCCGTTATCAGATTATCGAACCTCAATAATAATGAATAGTCTATGTACAAATTTTTTAATAAAATAGTTAGATTGTTTTGTTTATGTGTATTCCTTTTTGGACATTCCTCTGCGGATGCCCAAAATAGGAATTTACCTGCAGACATCAATCCTTATTTCGGACCTGTCGGCAAGCAGCCTGTCATGCCTAATGCGGCTGGCTTTATTCAGAGATGGTTGCTCCTGGAGCCCATCTCTATGCCGGTCAAGAGCAATGTCGTTTTTACTGATTCTTATCTGAAGGAGATATTCCATACGCAGTATTTCCCTAAACAGATGGAAACAGTTCCTAAGGATAGAGCCGTCGTGAAGGTGGACAAGGAAAAACTGAAATGGCATGCGCTGGACAGTAAACTGTTTAATGTGAAGCTCTTCCGTTTTGCTACTTCGTTTAAGAAGCCCAAGTATGGTGTCTTGTTCTGGGCGGTTACCATTATCGATTGCCCTGAGGAGATGAAAGACGTCCGCTTGTCTGTTGGCTCGAATGGTGCTTCCATGTGGTGGCTCAATGGCGAGGAGGCGGTGATGCTCGAAGGCGACCGAAGAATGGTTCGCGATGATGTGGTTTCCAAGAAGCTTACCTTGAAGAAAGGTAGGAATATTCTTCGTGGTGCAGTAATCAATGGTCCTGGTATGAGCGACTTCTGTGTCCGATTCATCGACGGACAGGGCAAGCCTGTCAGAAACCTGTCTATTCACGTGAAGTAGTGCAATCAATAAAGAAAGTTATGAAACAGAACAATATATTTTTCAGATATTTTAGCCCGGTTGCTGCTCAGCAGAAACTTTATGCCGCTGCTTTGGTTGCCTTGTTGTCTTCTTCTGCTTACGAGGCAGAAGCCCAGGTGGGCGAACCTTTCATTCATGACCCTTCTACCATTGCCCTGTGTGATGGAAAGTATTATACCTTTGGAACGGGTGAAGGTGGAATCTGGTCGGAGGATGGCTGGACCTGGCAGGGTGGTGCTGTTCGTCCCGGCAGAGGAGCGGCTCCTGATGTGTTGAAGATTGGCGACCGTTATCTTGTAGCCTACAGTGCTACGGGCGGTGGATTGGGAGGCAGTCATCGCGGTGATGTCCTGACGATGTGGAACAAAACGCTTGATCCGAAATCGCCTGATTTCAAATATACTGAACCGGTGGTGGTAGCTTCTTCATTGGATGATGAAGACTGTGATGCCATTGATGCGGGCTTGTTGCTCGACCCTACTACCGGCAGACTCTGGCTCAGCTATGGTACCTATTTCGGATTTATCCGTCTGGTAGAACTTGATCCGAAGACTGGTAAGCGGATGGAAGGCAACGAACCCGTCAATATCGCCATCGACTGCGAGGCTACTGATTTGATTTACCGCAACGGCTGGTATTATCTTCTCGGCACCCATGGCACCTGTTGCGATGGTCCTAATTCTACCTACAATATCGTTGTGGGACGTTCGCGAAAGATAACCGGTCCATACGTAGATAATGTGGGCAGAGAGATGTTGCAGGGCGGTGGAAAAATGGTGATTGCTGCCAACAATCTGAAGACGGGTCCCGGTCACTTCGGCCGCTATATTGAGGAAGAGGGTGTAGAAAAGATGTCGTTCCACTATGAGTCTGATTTCAGACAGGGAGGACGAAGCGTGTTGGCCATCCGTCCTTTGTTGTGGAAGAACGACTGGCCTGTGGCTGGTGATGAATTTCATGCCGGAACCTACGAGATAGAATCGGAACGAAGAGGCTATGCCCTGGAGATTGCCGTAGATTTCGTGAGAATGCAGCGGGATATCGAACCTTTCTGGATTAAGCCGACCAAGCCTCTGAAGAATATTGAGCCTCAGACCTTGAAGGAGGTAGAGACAGAATGGCCTAAGGGCGAGGTAAAGGTAAGAATGAACGATTATATGTTCCGTCCTCATCAGAAGTGGAGTATCATGCCTGCCGGAAAGGGTGGTTATCTGGGTGGTCCTTATTATAAAATCTGCATAGAAGGCACTACTCGCTATCTTACCGCAACCGCTCTGCATGATGTCATTGCCAAACCTGAGTTTACGGGTGAAGATGCCCAGCTTTGGCGTATCGAACAGCTCACCGATGGTACCTATCGCATCATGCCTAAGGCAGTGCCAGGCACAGAAGAGAAACTGGCATTGGTTTCACTCGGCGATTGTACCCCAGGCTTGGCTCCTTTCGATTTCAACAGCGATAATTCTAAATGGAATTTCAGACAACAATAAATTCATGATGATTTGACAATCGAGAAGCGTCCCAATCATAAACCCTCTAATAAAATAAACAGAAGTATGCTAAAGAATTTATCTTTCATTGCCCTTTTGGGCATCGCTGCCGTTGGCGTTCCAAGTGAACTCAGCGCCAAGAATGTAAAGGTGGCAGGCACCCAGAAAGGTGCGGCTGCCAAGTCTATCACCCGTCAGGTGGCTCAGCAGAATGTAACCATCGAATTCTATTCTCCATCCATCGTCCGCATCTTGAAATCTGATGCCGGACTTGGTGCTCCTGTTCAGAAGAAAAGCTATTCTGTCATCTTGAAACCTCAGCAGATGAAGGGCGTTCAAATACAGGAAAACGGTGATATTGTAAAAATCAATTCTAGTTTTATTTCCGTTGAACTGAATCAGCAGACTGGCGAAATCCGCTTCCTTTCGAAGGATGGAAAGCTGCTGCTTACTGATACGAAGACCCGTCTGGAAGCTCGCAAGGATGAAGCCAACAAGGGCAAGTACCGTATAGAGCAGGACTTCCGTCTTGCTGATGACGAGGCCATCTATGGTCTGGGACAGTTGCGCGATGTTTACATGAATCAGCGTGGTAGACAGCATATCGTACTCTGGAACAATAATACTTATATCGCCATCCCTTATTTCACCAGTGAGAAGGGCTATGGTCTTTACTGGGACAATGCAGGAAAAACCTATTTCAATGATATCGTAGCATCCAAGAATAATGGCAACCAGCCATCATGCACTTCCTTTACCAGTGAAGTGGGAACCTGCGCCGACTACTATTTCATGTATAAGGATGGTACGCAAGATGGAGTCATTGCCAGCATCCGTGAACTCACCGGACAGGCTACGATGTTCCCGAAATGGGCGATGGGCTTCTGGCAATGCCGTGAGCGCTATAAGACCAGTGATGAACTGGCTGGCGTGTTGGATAAGTATCGCGAACTGAAGATTCCTACTGATGCCATCGTGCAGGACTGGCAGTATTGGGGATGCGACTCCAACTGGAATGCGATGAAGTTCCAGAACCCATACTATATAAATAAGGTGGGCGACCCAGCCTATGCCAAGTATCTTCCTACCGATATGAAGCAGATGAAGGTACAGGGAGAACCCCGTCTGAAGAGTCCGGAAGAGATGGTGAAGTATGTTCATAAGAACGATGCCCATCTGATGATTTCCATCTGGGCAAGTTTCGGTCCTTGGACAGAGCAGTATCGTGAACTGAAGAAGATGAATGCCCTCCTTCCTTTTGAAACGTGGCCAAGAAACAGTGGCGTGATGCCATACGATGTCTTCAATCCGAAGGCTCGCAACCTCTACTGGAAGTATCTTACTCATCTCTACCAGATGGGCTTTGATGCCTGGTGGACCGATTCTACGGAGCCAGACCATTTTGAGAAGCCGGGCGATGAGAACTATCAGACCTTCGATGGTTCATGGTTGGGTGTGAAGAACGCCTTCCCATTGTTGCACAACAAGAGCATCTACGAGCACCAGAGAGCGATGAAGGGCAACACAAAGCGTTCGCTCCAGATGACCCGAAGCGGCAGTCTCGGTATTCAGCATTATGGCACCATCTGCTGGAGCGGTGATGTGGTGGCTTCCTGGGACGAGATGAAGAATCAGATTCCATCGGGCTTGAACTTCTCGCTCTGCGGTATCCCATTCTGGAACACCGACCTGGGTGGTTTCTTCTACTGGGAGTTTGAACAGAATCCAAAGAATCCAGCCATTCAGGAATTGCAGACCCGCTGGATGCAGTGGGGAACCTTCATGCCATTGATGCGCAACCACTGTTCTTCGCCGATGGTAAGCGAACTGTATGAATTCGGAAAGCAGGGCGACTGGGCTTATGATGCTATGATTAAGGCCATCAAGCTGCGCTATCGCCTTTTGCCTTATATCTACAGTACGGCTGGCGACTGTGTACAGAATAGCGGAAGCATGATGCGTGCCTTGGTAATGGATTATGCGGCAGACAAGAAGGCTTCCCGTCTGAACGATGAGTATCTCTTCGGCCGCAACATTCTGGTGAAGCCGGTAACCGATCCTTTATACACTTGGAAGGATAAGGAAAAGAAGGGCCATACCATCTATCCTGATGTAAGGAAGGCAGCTGCGCCTGTGAATGTTTACTTGCCAAAGGGTAATAAATGGTATGATTTCTGGAGCAACACCCAGTATGAGGGCGGTCAAGATATCCAGCGCCTTTGTCCTATCGACATCATGCCTGTATTCATCAAGGCTGGTACCATCCTGCCATTCGGTCCTGAAGTGCTGTATAGTTCAGAGAAACCTTGGGATGAGCTGGAAATCCGTGTTTATCCAGGTGCAGACGGTTCGTTTACGCTCTATGAGGATGAGGGCGACAACTACAACTATGAGAAGGGTAAATTCTCGGAAATCCAGTTTGTTTGGAATGAAGCAGACAGAACTCTGAGCATCGCTCCACGCAAGGGCAGCTATAAGGGAATGCTCCAGCATCGCAGATTCCATATCGTACTGGTGGATACCAATAGTGGTGCGGGCGATCAGCCTATGCAGGCAAGCAAGAGTGTGGAATATGACGGAAAAGCTGTAAAGATACAGCTGTAAGTGTTACATTATATAAAGTATTTGATACTTGTAATAAAGTAGTATTCTGCTTTTTTGTTTATCTTTACAGCACAAATAACAATTTAATATACTAATAGCTTAATAGTAATTACAATGAACAAGAATGTTATATACGCAGCATTGATGTTTGTGGTAACTATGTCCTCCGGCAATGTCTCAGCTCAGCAGTTTCCTTATCAGAATCCAGCCCTCTCGGCTCATGAGAGAGCG
>ENA-OWPP01002186-OWPP01002186.1-human-gut-metagenome-genome-assembly--contig:-NODE-2186-length-14073-cov-7.849551_pt1 | contig 14073 bp, 9 predicted proteins | sample MGYA00248265_ERZ651848 | MGnify/ENA primary metagenome ERZ651848 (study PRJEB26924, sample SAMEA4378233) | human gut metagenome | biome: human gut; feature: human-associated habitat; material: faeces... | reverse complement strand
GCCGCACCTCGCTCGCCGTATCGGCACTTAGAATTATGCGGTATTGCCCTAATTACTAATTTCTCATTCCTGATTGTAATGCCTCCTACTTTTTCTCTCCTAACTCAAAACCGAAAGGAGCTCTCCATGCCAAAAGCATCTGACAACATCAAGATTTACCGCAACCCCAATGGGCCGGTAGTGTCCACCGTTAACCGCAGGGTGTTGGAACAGGACGACCTGACCTTCAAGGATATTGACGGCACCGGAACGCTGTCCCCCGTCAACGACTGGCGCAACAGCCCGGCCGAGCGCGCAGCGGCTTACGTTAAAACGTTGAGCGTGAAGGAAAAGATCGCCCAGCTGTTCATTTCGGACTGGCGGATGGCCAAGTATCCCATCACCGGCCCCATGGCGGACCTATATAAAGATATTGAGAAAAAGACTGACGAGACAGGCATTCTGGATGAGGGCGAATTCCGCGGCAAGACAATTTTCGGCGAGCAGTACTTGCCCGGCACCTCTCCCCTGCTCAAAGACTGGTTCAACCGCCATGTTATCCTGCGTGCCAACGCCACCCCCGCCGATTTGGCTGATTGGATGAACCAGGCGGATGCAGTGTGCGAGGAGTGCGAGCACTTTATCCCTGTGGCAGCGGCGTCCAACTCCCGCAACGAGAATGGCGAGCTGGTGTTCGGAATGAACGATGCGGGCGGCGTGCTGGCAACCTGGCCCGGTACCTTGGGCATTGCCGCCGCCGTTAAGGGCAGCAAAATTGATCTTGTGGACCAAGTTTGCCGATACCATCCGCCGCGAATGGAACGCCTGCGGCCTGCGCAAAGGCTATATGTACATGGCGGACGCTGTGACCGACCCGCGCTGGCAGCGTACCTACGGTACTTTTGGCGAGGATCCGGCCCTGATCAGCGAGATTATGGCCCATATTATCCCCCGTATTCAGGGCAGCGACCATGGTGTGACCGAGGATGGCGTTGCGGTAACGACCAAACACTTCCCGGGCGGCGGCGCGCGCGAAAATGGCTTTGACCCCCATTACGCTGCGGGCCAGTGGAACGTGTACGCCACCCCCGGCAGCCTGGAAACCTACCACCTGCCGCCGTTTGCCGCGGCCGTCAAGGCGGGAACTTCTTCCATTATGCCGTATTATTCTAAGCCCGCAGCAGCAAAAAGTGCGGTGCAGCATGATCTAGCAGGCAATACCGTGGAAATGAAACCTTATGGCTTCGCCTACAACAAGTATTTTATCGATACCATGCTGCGCGGTCAGATGGGTTTTGACGGCTACATCAACTCCGATACCGGCATTGCCCACAACATGGCCCGGGGCGTTGAGATGCTGGATGTGCCGGAGCGCATCGGCTTTGCCGTGGCCAATGCAGGCGTGGATATCATCAGCGGCCTGTTTGATAACGAAGCCGGCATGGAAGCCTACAACCGCGGCAAAAATGGTTATTATGAAACCCACCCCCTTCCGGAAGGCTTTGCCAAAGAGGAACTAACCCTGACGGATGAAGCACTGGACCGCGCCGTGGCCCGCACCCTGACGGAACTGTTTGCCCTGGGAATGTTTGAGAACCCCTACCGCGACCCGGACGAAGCCGCACGCATTGTGGCCACCCCCAGCGATTGGGAAGCCGCCGCGGATGCCCATCGCCGCAGCGTGGTGCTGTTGAAAAATGACGGTACCCTGCCCCTGACCGCCGACAAGCGCGCGAACAAAAAAATCTATGCCGAAGCATTTTTGAAAAACGCCAAGCACGCCGCGGATTCCACTGCCGCGCTGCGCAAAGAGCTGGCCGATACCTGCACCCTGGTGGATGACCCCGCCCAGGCGGATTTTGCCCTGCTGTTTGTCTCTCCCTCCTCCGGCGAATATTTTAACGCCACCCCCGGCTATCTGGAGCTGGATATCTGTGAGGACAAGACGGTCTGCAATGTAGATGCGAACGGCAAGCCGATGGCCGACACCCACACAGAAACCACGCTGCATGGGGGAAAACGGCTGGCTGAGATTGCCGCATCGGTACACGCAAACGGCGGCAAGGTCATCACCAATGTGAACATAACGCTGGCCTGGCAGCTGGGTAATGTAGAGCCGTTGTGCGATGTGCTGCTGGCCGGGTTTGACACCTACCGTTCTGCTACGCTGGATGTTATTTTTGGCTGTTTTGCCCCCACCGGCAAGCTGCCCCTCACACTGCCCCGCGGGGATGCCGTGCTGGCCGTGAACGCCGACGGCGTTTGCATCAGCCCCAACGATGTGCCCGGTTACGACAAAGATCGCTATATGCCCGATTCCCTCAAAGACGAGAACGGCAAAGCCTATGCTTACCGCGATGCTGCGGGAAATTATTATGAGTATGGATTTGGGTTGGAAGGATAAGCCTGTTGGTGCGGCAAGGCAAAACGACGTAAAACGATTAGTAATTAGCAATGAGTAAATGAAATAAGGCAGGACCCGGTGCCATTTCCGCACCGGGCCCTGCTTTTTGCTGATTGGCTTAAAAAATAAATAACAATGAATAAAGAATAATGGTGGCGGACTGCGGTGCGCTGCTCAGAAATATTAGGTGGGTTATGCGTTAAAAATATACGCCAGAATAAGCGTTCATCATGGTCGGATAAGCATGCCCTACAAGCGATTGCGTTACAAATGCTATGATTTGCAATGCCACAAAGCCCGCAGGACGATGACAAGCATCGTCCCCTACAAATCGTTTGTAGGTTTGCGGCAAAGCATTTACGTTTCTCCCCGGCGCGATGGGGCAGCGGGGAACTGCAAATCCGCAGCATCCCCTGCTCCACCTCAAATTCCTAATTGCTCATTTCTAATCTCTAATTGCAGATACACCCTAACAGCTTTCTAACCATTTTTCGCTTTCCATCGCTCCAGCTGGTATTGCTTATCCGCAATCACCTTATCAATACCGGCAGCGTGGAGTTCGGAACGGAAGAGGGGCAGCGCTTCTTCGGGGTCCAGGTAGCCGCTGAGCAGCGCATTGTTATACTTGCGCACAATTTCCAGGCAGCTGTTCACCGTGGGGCGCAGCTCGATTTTTGGAGTATAGGTAAAGCCATATGCTTCGGAGGTTATCACGTCCGTCGGGCCGGTGTATCCCACCTCGGTTCCGTCTGCATTCACCCAGGTGCTGGCGGCCTGGCAGTTGGGCTGACCCCAATGGACGGTGCTCCACTCGTTGGCGGGCAGCTCGTCAATATTGGTCACATGGTCAACATCCAGGCGGCGGTAGTCCACGCCCTCCACGCCGTACAGCAAAAGGTCTGCGGCCTCGCGGTCGGTGTACAGGTATTGCAGCAGCTGCATCCCTTCGCGTTTGTGTTCACTGCGGGAGGAAATGCACCACCCAATGTTCAAAACGCTGGTGTTCTGCAGCTTGCTGCCCAGCGTAATGCTGGTCAGCCGCTGTTTGGTGCTGCGTGTTACGCTGACAACGTTCTGCTCCGCAACGCGGTGGGAGAATGCAAACCCGTCATACATTTGCATCAGGCGGGTGTTGGGCGCATTGGTCAGGGGTACGTCCTTCAAAATCAGACCCTCGGTATACCACTGGTGCATCTGATTGCACAGTTCCTCATACTCCGGGGTATCGTACAGGTTTACCACCTCGGTGCCGGTGTTGTGAAGCAGCACGCCAAGGCCGTTGTTCAGCGGGTCGCAATCCAGCATCATCAGGGTCTGGCCAAAGTGTGGTACCAGCGGTACGCTGCTGGGGTTTTGCTGTTTGGCAGCCAGCAGCAGGGCGTGCATATCGTCCATAGTGTGGATGCTTGCCGCATCGATGCCCAACTCGTCCAGAACATCAGCACGTACCTCAAAGCCGATGGCCACCGCAGATGGGTTATTGCTCGGTACGGCAATCAGCTTGCCATCGTACCGCATACAGTTCCAGCGGTCCTGGCTCACAGCTTCTTTCAGTGTGGGGAACTCTTCCAGCCAATCATCCAGCGGTTCGGCAGTGCCGTCCGCGGCCAGGCTGAACATATTTTCGGCGTCCGTATAGCAAAAAACGTCGGGTTCTTTGCCGAGCAGCAGTTCGCGTTCCAGTTCTGCATTATAGTTGGTGGTGGACTGTTGGGAGATCTCTACCGTAAATCCAAACTTTTCCGCGGTCAGTTCGCTCAATACTTCGCCAATGCGCTGGCACGCGGCTTCGGAAGAGGACCCTACCGTGCGCAGCTTGATAATGGGCAGCTGGTCCGCCTGCTTGGGACTGCCACAGGCGGTCAGCAGCATAACGCTAAGTGCCATTGCGGCAGCTGCCGCCGCATGATACAGTTTCAGCTTCATTTTTCCTCCGTGTGGCGTTCCTCCTGCGGGGTAACGTCCATGATCTTTTTATAGGTATAGGAAAAATGCGAAAAATTATTGTACCCCAGCTTGGTTGCAATAAAGCCGACCGGCAGCGTTGTGGTACGCAGCAGGGTGCGGGCGGTTTCCATTTTGCGGCGGGTCACATATTCTTTCAGGCTGTAGCCCGTCTGCTTTTTCATCAGGCGGGTCAGATAGTCAGGGTTCAGATGAACATATTCGGCCAGCTCATCGCGGCGCAGCTCACTTTCCAGGTGCTCATCAATATATTGCTTCAGCTTGTCCAGTAGCTCTTTGGATTCATCCACACTCTTGTGCTCTGTCCAGGAGGATGTCACATACCGAATCAGGGCTTTCATCTCGTCCACTGATTTCATGCCGTTGCGGTATAATTCCAATGCTTCGGGCTGGTAGAACAGCTCGTGAATCTTTTCCTCGCTGCCGCCCACGGTAAAGTAGATCATCTGCATGAAGTCCTGATAAAAGCTGCGCAGTGAATCAGCGTTCATCTCGCCGCGGGCAGACATTTCATCCAGCAGGGTCATGGCCTCCTGCTTTACGGCTTCGGGGTAGCCATCTTTAAGCAGGGTGTTCCAGGTGCGGATCTGCGGCACGCGGAAGATATGCGGCTGGCGCGGGGCTTCTTTCAGGCGGAACACCCCGCTGCGCAGTGTTACATTTTCGCCCTGCATGTGCAGCAGCTTTTCCCACAAATCAGGCATCTTGGGCACAGGCAGTTTATCATCCAGATAGAACGCCATGCTGCACCGCAGGTACTGCTGCGCCACATTGCTGATATACATCAGCTGGCGCATAATCCCTTCAAGATCCATCTCCTCGCCCGCAGTATTTTGCAGCAGCATAGCGTAAGAGTGTTCATCCACCGAGGCAATGGGCGAAAGTTCGGAATGTACCGCAAAAGTTTCAGCGGCAATGTTGTTCAGCGCTACAGCAAGCAGCTGCTTTTCCCAGTGGTCTGCAGTCGGCTCCCACCGCAGGATGTGGATCAACACCAGGTAGCCGTCCCGGTCACTGCGGGGGAAAATCCCCAGCCCCTGCAAGGTTTTGACATCTCGTTCGTTGTGCTGGCGGCTCAAAAACGCGCGGATCGCCTGGGCTGTGATGGCCTGCGCCTGCTCGTTGAACGCGCGGCCCATCTGGGTCAGCTCTTTCTGATCGCGGCTGGCCTGCACATCTTTCACTGCGCGGGCTGTTACCTGGCTGATTTCGGAATAGGGTGCGGGCTGGATGATATAATCGAACGCGCCCAGGTGCATGGCTTCCTGCGCATAGCTGAACTTGGCGTGGGCTGTTAAAAAGATGCACCGGGTGGCAAAGCCCTGCTTCTTGACCCACTTGAACAGCTCCAGGCCGGTTTCTTCCGGCATTTCGATATCGCACAGCATCACATCGGGCACCGTGTTCAGCATGGCGGCGCGAGCTTCCCTTACGCTGTTGACAGCCTGTACCTGGCTGAACCCCAGCTGGGCCCAGTTTACGCCGTGGCAAAGCCCTTCGGTTACGCCGGGCTGATCATCCACGATCAACAGTTTCATGCTTTTCCTCCTCTTTTGCTTTCTCGGCGGCATCCGGCAGCGGGATATACATTTCCACAACCGCGCCGCCCGCTGCAGCGTTGGTAAAGGTCATGGCAAAATCCGGGCCAAACAACAGGGCACAGCGCCGCTGCACGTTGGTCAGGCCATAGTGGCCGGTGGCCACCTGTTTGCCGGAGTTCAGTTCTTTCATCACTTTTTCGGGAAATCCATCGCCGTTATCCCGCACGGTAATGTTCACCAGCTTTTCCCCTTCCATCGGCAGGCTTTTTGCGGTAATCTGCACCGTCAGCGGGCGGTCCGGGCGGGTGGCGTGCTTCACACTGTTTTCCGCCAAGGTCAGCAGCGTCATGGCGGGCAGCTGCATTTCCTGCAGATCCAGGCTGACGGTAACACGGCAGAATGGCGGGAATTTTTGCCCAATGCCTGTCATCTCCATATAGTTCTGGCAGAAGTTTGTTTCGTCCCGCAGCGAGGTCGTTTCCCGCTTGTAATCCATCACATAGCGCAGATGTTTGGACAGCAGTAAAATCATCCGCTGGATCTGCTGGGTCTGGCCGGTTTCTGCCAACGCATAGATCAGCTTTAAGTTGTTCAGGAAAAAGTGCGGGCGGATCTGCATTTTCAGGGCGACCATTTCCTGGCGCTCGGCATCCAGCTTCTGCTCGTACTGCTCAATTTTCAGGGTTTCAATCTCGTTCAGCATCACGTTGAACGCTTCTTTCACCTGCTGCAACTCCAGGTTGACCGGGTTCCAGTCAGCACGCACCGAAAGGTCGCCCGCCGAAATGCGGCGCATGGCGCCGACCAAAGCATCCAGCGGGTGCACCACATTGCTGCGCAGGTACCAGATGACAAAGCAAATCGCCGCCAGCACTGCCGTAATGCCCACAGCAAGGGCAAGGTTCATGGCATTATCCAGGTCCATATCAGTGCTGGGCACATAATATTCCAGTACCAAGCCTTCCGTTTCAGCTGTCAGGTTGATGTAATGAGACAGCTCGCCCTCTTCGGGCCGGGTACCGGCCAGCAGCACGCCGTCCGGCTGGGCAAACACCAGCATACCGTCCGTTGCCTGGCTGCACTGCCGGTCCAGGTTGACCACCGAAATCAGCCATGCACCATAATAGTGCACAGCCCGCACCCAGTATTGCTGGCCGGACACCACATACGGTGTCCAGCGCTCATCATTCAACGTTTTGGCGTCCACCATGCTGCGCAGGGTCTCTTCCAGGTTGGTTTTCTGGATCTGGGTCTCGGTGGGGCGGCCAGCCTGGGCGGTGGCGTACTCGCTCATCAAAATGGAGTTCGGCTCACTGTACAGGTAAAGGGCGGTGACATCATTGCCCGCAGCCATAGCGGACGAAAACCCGGTCTGCAGCTTATAGCTGTCCAGGTATGCCTGGGTGTGGCCCTCGCCAAAGCCAAGGCGGTGCAGCTCCTCACTGTTCAGCACCTGGCTGGTGATATAGGATTCCTGGATGACAAGCTGGTTTTCCAGCGTGCGGGTCAGCAGGCTTAAATAAGAATCCGCCGCGCTGGTCAGCCGGATGCGGCTTTGTTCCCGCACCACCGCCACGCACACGCCGATGAGCAGCACGATCAGCACCGTGAGCAGGGTCAGCACCAGCGTGATATGCCGGCGGATCGAAAAACGTTTTTTATCCAATTCCACAGCAATTCCTCCGCAAGGGTAATTGTTGGTTGGGGTATAGATTGTATAATGGGTGCATTATAACACAAATGTATGAAAGATGTGTTTATAATGGGAACGATAACAGTTAGGAGTAAAACGAGAAACGCTGGATCATTAGCAATTAGAAATGAGGAATTAGGAATGGAATGAATAATTAAAAAAGAATGATGTTGGTGGATCGCGGCACAAAAGCGCCGCTCAGGAAATATTAGGCTGGTTGGTATTTGAAAAAAACGATGAACCATAGAAATAGCTGTAGGGGGGGCAAGACCGTTCCCTACAGATGATTTTTAGGTTTCCTGCCACAGACTTAATGGTATATAATACGTTCCTTCACGGCGGGATGAGGGCATCCCGCCCTACAGCACAAACTTCAACTGACCTCAAATTCCTAATTGCTAATTTCTCATTCCTACTTTCAAAAATTCTTAACTGCACAACAAGCGCTCCCGCAAAACCCGCCTGGAAACAGCGGTACGGCAGCGCTTGGAGAGAAAGTATTTACTTTAACGAATGGCAGTAGCCCATCAAAACCGGGAATGGAGTGCCATCGGCAATCATCTTGCGCACTTCGGCCTCCTTTTCCGGGGGCACAAGGCCGCGTACGCGCGCCCACAGCATTTCAGGGGTAAAGCGCTCGTCCAGCTCAAAGGGCACGATATCATCGGTGGCTTCCAGCCATTTCAGCATCTTGCGCTGCATATCCACCACCACGGGGGCTAGGCTCTCGTCATCAATGCGGTTTGTCATCTCCTGCGGGTCGGCCTGCAGATCATATAACTCATCTTTGCCTACCGTACGGCTGATGTACTTGTACCGCTCATCGCGCATCATAATGCCCTTGGCGTGGGCATCGTCCTCGCTTTGAGCTTTCATCTTGGGCCAGTAGACCGTTGTGGGCGGGGCACCCTTGCCATCCTTGCTGTTGCGGTGGTATTCATCGCAGTGGGTCTCGCCCGGCTGGCGGCCGCCCTCGCAGAAAACGTAATCCCGCACCTTGGCGCTGCGGTCCGCCAATACGGGGCGCAGGCTGTGGCCAAAGTGGGTGTGGGTGGGCTGCACACCTGCCAGGTCCATCGCCGTGGCGTAAAAATCAACCAGTTCCACCATGCTGTTGCTGATGCCGGGGTCCAGCGGAATATCTTTCGGCGGCTTGATCAGCAGTGGCACGCGGGTCAGGCAATCCTCAAAGCAGTTCTGCGCCTTTTCCGGCAGGTCAAAATCGCCGGTAAAATCGCCGTGGTCGCTCAGGAAGAAGATTGCACAGTCATCGTAAATGCCCTCTTCTTTCAAAGCTTCAACCAACTTGCCGAACTGGACATCGATCTTCATGCACATGCCAAGATATACGGCGCGCAATTCGTCCCAGTCGGCATCAGTAAAGTCCTGCATTCCGGCATACTTGCGGATCTCCGATTCCATCAGGGGCTTGCCGGTGCAGTCATCTGCATGGACCCGCTTGGGCAGCTTGGCACGGTCAATGGCGGAAAAATACGGTTCCTCCACCCGGTACGGCGTGTGGGGATAAATCAAGCCCAGAAACATACAGAGCGGTTGGTCGGCCGGGCGGTTATGGATGCGCTCGATAGCGGCATCCACTACTTCGTCATCGCCGTTATAGTTCTTGCCCTCGGCGTTGCATTTCAGCTGGCCCTCATAATGGGAGTAATAATATTTATTGCCGGGCTCCCCGCGCTGGTCGGGGTTCACATTACCGGGGCCCTGCTTTTTCTGGCCGCTGTAATAAATTTCGGTCGCATGGCTTTCCGTCCAGCCGGGGATCTGGCCTGCGGTCAGGTCGTTGCGGTCGTTCATCCAAACGTAATAACCGGCCTCTTTCAGCTCTTTCAGCATGCTGGTCTCACCGGGGCGCAGCAGGTGGCTCATGGTGCGGTGGCCGCGCACATGGGGATATAGGCCGGTAAAAAAGCTGCACCGGCTGGGCACGCAGACAGGGTTCTGGCAGTATGCCTGCCCAAAGGACACCGCCTCATGGGCCGCAAAGGCATCCAGATTAGGGGTGATGGATGCCGGGTTGCCCAGGTGGGCCAGCGCATCGCCGCGCATTTCATCCGGGTTAAAAATAATGATGTGTGGTTGCTTTGCCATACAAACCTCCTTGTTTCAGGCCCAAGCCTGCAGGGTGGGATTTACTTGTTCAGTTCGCCCTTGTGGCGGCGGCGCAGCTCTTCGGCACAATCGCCGCGGCCGGTATCTTCCAGGCGCTTGCAGTAATCTTTCAGGTAGCCGCGGCAGTGGAAGGGGCCGCCCTCGGCAATGACGTTCCACAGCGGGTCCTCGTGATAGTTATAAATGTTGCTCAGCATGTTGTCGGCTACCCAGTGTTCCAGGTACCACGCAGCGCGCCAACACAACTCCGGCTTTTCTTCGGCCAGGTCGTGGATTTCATGCGGGTCCTCCTTCACGTTGAACAGCTCCTCGCCCGGGGTCAGGTGGTAGCCGTCGTGATAGGTGCGGATGTACATATAATCGCCAAAGCGCACACTGCGCTGGCAGACATGAGCGCACTGGCTGACGACCAGATGATCGCGGCCGCCGTCCTGGCCGGTGCGCACACAGTCAGCGTAGCTTTCACCATCATACACCACCGGGTTGGGATTGCCAACCACCGGGTTGCAGGTGAAGGGCGGAACGCCGCCCAGCAGGTCTACCAGGGTGGGCAGCAAGTCCAGATTGTAATGGAAGCCATGGGATACGGTGTTCTTGGCGCAGCCGGGCCACTTGATGATAAGGGGAATGTGGGTGGTGATGTAGTCGGCCTCGCCGTGTTCGCAATAGCTGCCCATCTCGCCCAGATCCTCGCCGTGGTCAGAGCTGATAATGATGGCCATATCGTCATAAATTCCCTGCTCGCGCAGCTTGTCAAACAGCAGGCCCAGCTGCTTGTCCGCGTACCAGATGCCGGTATCATATTCATCGATCATATGGCGGAAATCATCGGTGTTCTTGATCTCCACCGGCTGGCGCGGGGTAGCGGGGTTGGGCTTGTTGTCATAGCCGGTCACTTCGCAGGCAGAATGTCCGCCCGGCTTGGTGGCACGATGCTTATCCAGAATCTCCTGGGTCATCCAGGGGTCAGGCAGCGGGGCATCTTTGAACGGCTCGCCATACTCGGTCGGGGTACGGTACGGGATGTGCGGGTCCCACACATGCACATGCAGGAACCAGTCTTTGGTATCGCGCTTGCGGTCCAGCCAGTCCAGCGCTACAGGGATCACCTCGTGGGCAGGTTCCAGGCCGCGCTTGCCGATGTTGTAGGTTTCGTCAAAGCCGCCGTTGAACCACCACGCTGCGTGGCGGTCCGAGAAGCTGCTGATGCTGGCGGTTTTCATGCCCGCGCGGCGCAGTACGGCGGGCAGGTTGTAGCGGCCATTGAAATCGGCCATGCCGCGGTTGCGGCCCTCCCAACGCATTTCAGCGTTCACTCCGCCGTGGCCTACGCAGCCGGTGTGGATACCAAACCGGCCGGTCATCAAAGCGGCGCGGCTAGGCAGGCAGGGAGCATCGGAACAATATACATCGGTAAAGCGCACAGAATCTTCGGCCACTTTATCAATATTGGTGCTGGTGGCACGCGGATAACCATAGCAGCCCAGGTGGTCTGGGCGCAGGGTGTCGATATCTACATACAAAATCCTCATGGCAATATCCCTTTCTACTCTTATTACCTATTATAAAGTATAGCGGCGGGAAAGCTTTCCCGCCGCCAGAAAGTCGGTTGTGATTATCGAAAATCCGACTTTATGTTTTCAGCAAAAACGGGGTTGGCTGCGGCTCATCAGCCCATCATGGATTTCAGGGTCTCAAAGTCCAGTGTGCCAAGATAGGTGTTGATCTCTTCTGCGGTCAGATCGGGGTTCACGATTCAAGGCAAGTGACCTTATGTTTCTGGATGAAAGCAGATGCAATACGGATATGACAAGGCGGTATGCCTATTCGCTTGGAGGAAGCAGAGCTGTTGATTCCGCACCACTTTCCAAGCCCAAGAACACGACCATTCTGTCATCGATTCAGTTGGATGGGACACTACGCTATACGACTTTCTCAAGCGGAACGACTGTGGAGAGGTTTAAGCGGTATCTGAAAACTGATTTGCTGCCTCATCTGAACGGAAATTCTGTTCTCATAATGGATAATATGAAGTCGCACCATGCAAAGGCAGTAAAAAAATTGCTGGACAGCTCGGAGATTCGATACATTTATCTTCCACCATATAGTCCTGATCTGAATCCTATTGAAAAGCTCTGGTCGAAGGTGAAGGCTTTCCTTCGTAAATTCAAGGCGAGGACGCTGGATGCTCTTCCAAATGCGATTCAGAATGCTTTTCACTCTGTGACTATCTCTGATTGTTCCGGCTGGTTCCGCTTCTGCGGATATGCGCTTTAATTTTGAAAATTGCTATAAACGAACCATACGGCCTTACGCGTGGAACCCCGCCCACCGCTCCGGTGGGATGCTGAGGGCGTTGACAATGCACTCCGGGTCTGGGGCCAGCACATGGCGGGTGACGCGGAACAGGCCGGCGGCATCGCACAGGATGCAACTGGCAGCACCAAAGCGCGTGTTCTGGGCGGCTCCGCAGTCCAGGTAGGCTTGCGTCAGCTTGATGAAATCCTCTGAAATATGGGGCTGCTGGGCGTTGTAGTGGCTGCGCATATAAACAGTGTGTGCGCTGCCATCGGTATCCACGCTTTGCAGCTTCATGGGCTGGTCGGCCAGGCGGTGAGGCACGTTCAGCACTTCTTCAATGCTGTGGATATAGGTGTTGCGGGCGTGGGTAACGCCTACCAGCAGGATTTTGCCGCCCACATCTTTCAGGCGGTCATAGCAGCCGCCGGGGGTGCAGGGCGTGTTGCGCAGTTCCTCACCTGCGAGGTAGGAAACAGCCTGCTGCCCATACCCGGCCATGCTGTGGGTGGGGTGCAGGCTGCGTACCACACCGGGACGCTGGCGGAACAGCTCCGGCAAAATGCCCACGCAGCAGGGGGAGTTGCACACATCAAACACCGGGTTGGCCGCGTTGATGGTGCGCCAGGTGTGGGTGGGCAACAGCAGCAGCCCAGGCCGGAAAAACTCCATCAGGGCATCCAGCACAGTATCGGCACCGCCGTCCACCGGGCCGATGGACTTCATGGAAGAATGGATCAGAATGGTTTCCTGCCCGGTCAGGCCCATATCAGCCAGGCCCTGCAGAAGGTCCAGTTTGGTATAGCTCATAAAAAATCCTTTCTGGAATCAAAGCGGCGGTATGACAGCAGCAAGCCCGCAGGCGCATACAGGGACGCGGTGCGGGCTTGCTGCTTTTTTAGGAGGAGGTGGAATGTTATAATTGGCGGCTCCGCAAAGAGCGTGTCACGCTTCTGCACCGAAGTCGGCCCGGAATTCAGCCAGCATGGCGCGCATTTCCTGGGCGGAGGCTTCATCATTCAGGGCGGCGTAACCGGCGCGGGCGGGGCTTGCTTTGGGGGCACCGGGGCCTTTGGAGCCGTACTCGCCAAAGTGAACGGTTTCCTCGTTGGCGGGGTCAGACCAGTTGTCCCACCCAAGGGGGATGATCTCATCGCTTAAATCGCAGTCCAGCCAGTACACGCGGGCATACTGCCGCCACGGGCGGCCCAGATAGACACTGCCTGCGGGGCTGTTGCCCTGCACGGTGCAGTTGGCAAACAGGTAGCCCGGCTTGCCCTGCGGCGTGCTGGCGGCGGCAATATAGCTGGTAACACCGCGGTGAGCAACGGGCACAATGCGGCAATGGTCAAACACCGCGTTGGCCCCGCCGAAAATGAAATCAATGTTGCCGGAAATCTCGCAGTCACGGTAGTATTGTTTGGTGTCCAGCCGGGGCGTGTTCTCCCGCGGACCGCGGAAGCCGTTTTTCTGGCGCACGGCCAGCGGCAGGGGAGCGGTGAAGAGCGTATCCTGGTTGCCGTGCAGGGAAACATCCACCATGCACACACGGCTGGCATCGGCATATACCGCCAGAGCCTGGCCGCGGTCCGCACCATCACCGGCGGTGTTTTCCACGGTCAGGTGCTCCAGCCGGGCGCTGCCGCCGCCAAGGAAAAGCGTCTGGCTGCGAAAGGTACCGGTGCGCTCCTCGCCGGGCCAGGGGTCGCGCCCGGCGGCCCCGGCGGAGATCACAGTCTGCCCCATCCCGGCACCGGTGATGATGTAATCCGCCAGTTCCAAAAACGGGCGTTCATAATAGGTCCCGGCCCCCAGCACAAAGTGAAGCGGCTGGGCGGGGTCCTGCGCGGCAGCAGCGGCGGTCAGGGTGGTAAATTCAGCGCTGCCATCCACGGCAACGGTTACAAGCTTGCGTTCCATATTGAATCGGTTCCTTTCACAAAAAGGCTTCCATGGTATCAGTGCAAATACTCCGGTCCGGTGGGGCAAAAAGAAGCGGCATTACACCTTAGGGCAACACCGCACAATTCCCGCCTTGCGGCTTAAGCACCGCTCCGGCAGCT
>ENA-OWPP01002183-OWPP01002183.1-human-gut-metagenome-genome-assembly--contig:-NODE-2183-length-14098-cov-12.385245_pt1 | contig 14098 bp, 9 predicted proteins | sample MGYA00248265_ERZ651848 | MGnify/ENA primary metagenome ERZ651848 (study PRJEB26924, sample SAMEA4378233) | human gut metagenome | biome: human gut; feature: human-associated habitat; material: faeces... | reverse complement strand
TTATTGTGAATAAACAACTTTATTCTATTAATTTTTTGGCGTAAAGATTGCTTTTCCTTAACCAAGTGTCTGAAATAGGGGATTGAATGGAATAAAAGCCCTTTGGAAAAAGGGAAAAAAGAAGACGGGACAACTCCTGTACATTATATATTGTAGTGTATATGATAAGATTAAGATGTGATATTGTATGATGGATGATATTTATTATATTGAAAAATAGTGTTTTGGAACATAATAAAAATAAATATATTGTTTTGTGTAATTCGAAAAATAGTATTTATCTTTGCTGCCGGAAATGATAAAAGCCATATTACTATGTCGGAAATAAACCAGACGATTAATTTACATGTATCTGTGGACTGTGTGCTGATTGGGTTTGATGGAGAGCAGTTCCGTGTCCTGTTGGTAAGGCAGGTGGGGAAACAGTCCGAGGACGGATATAATAACATGAAGTTGCCGGGCAGCCTTATCTATGACGATGAGGATCTGGATGAGGCGGCCAAGCGGGTGTTGAATGAGTTGACGGGCCTGAAGAATGTGAAGCTTACCCAGTTTAAGGCGTATGGATCGAAAGACCGTACCCGTAACCCTAAGGATGTGCTGTGGCTGGAACGTTTTCATCGTTTGGACGAGAAGAAAATAGACCGCATTGTGACTATCGCTTACCTGACACTGGTGAAGATTGACAGACGGTTCGAACAGCTGTCTGATAAATACGATGCTTGCTGGACACCTGTGACGGAGGTGAAAAGCCTGGCGTTCGATCATTTCCAGATTTTGCAGGATGCATTGGTACATATACGCCATTATGTGGAATATGCCCCTTCCGTAATGTTCGACTTGCTTCCCCGGAAGTTTACGGCAGCCCAGCTGCGGACTGTCTATCAGTTGATTTATGATAAGGTGTTTGACGTAAGGAACTTCCATAAGAAGATAGCGTTGATGCCATATGTAGTACCTTTGGAAGAAAAACAGGTAGGTGTATGCCACAGGGCGGCACGCTTCTATAAGTTCGACCGTTCAATATATAATAAGTCGGGAACGAAGTGATAACAGACAGATAACTTTAGCCTTGTTGTGATTGCTGTGAGAATACTCCGCCTGGTCGTTTCGGGGAATCGGTACATGCTTTGGGATTCTTCACCGGCCTTTCCTTGGAAGGATAATGCTGATGCATCGGGACAGAGACTATTATTTTTAAATTCTTAATTTTCAATTTAAATGTACCTATTAGGTTATGATATTGGCAGTTCGTCGGTAAAGGCGAGTTTGGTAAATGCAGAGACCGGAAAGTGTGTTTCTTCTGCATTCTTTCCTAAAACAGAGGCTGCTATTATGGCTGCCCGCCCCGGATGGGCTGAGCAGGATCCGCAAAATTGGTGGGAAAATCTGAAATTGTCAACTCAGGCTGTCATGGCCGGGAGTGGGATCGGTCCGGATGGAATTGCCGCTATCGGTATCTCTTATCAGATGCACGGACTGGTTTGTGTGGATAAAGGGCAAAATGTATTACGTCCGGCTATTATATGGTGTGATTCACGGGCGGTTCCATACGGGCAGAAAGCGTTTGAGGCATTGGGGGAAACGCAATGTCTTTCTCATCTGCTGAACTCTCCGGGGAATTTTACCGCTTCCAAACTGGCATGGATTAAAGAGAATGAGCCTGCTGTATACGAACGTATTTATAAAATAATGCTGCCCGGCGATTATATCGCTATGAAACTGACGGGGGATATTTGTACCACGGTGTCCGGTTTGTCCGAAGGGATGTTCTGGGATTTTCAGGCAAATGATGTCGCGGGCTTCCTGATGGATTATTATGGATTCGACCGTTCGCTGATAGCTGATATCAAACCGACTTTTGGCGAGCAGGGGCGTGTAAATGCATGGGCTGCCAAAGAATTGGGCCTGAAAGAGGGAATTCCTGTAACCTATCGCGCCGGAGACCAGCCTAATAATGCTTTGTCGCTCAATGTGTTCAATCCGGGAGAGATTGCTTCTACGGCAGGAACATCGGGAGTGGTATATGGCGTGAACGGTGAGGTGAATTATGATCCGAAATCCCGGGTGAATACTTTTGCCCATGTAAATCATACCGCTGAGCAGACCCGTCTGGGAGTGTTGTTGTGTATCAATGGTACCGGTATATTGAATTCGTGGGTGAAACGTAATGTGGCTCCCGAAGGTATTTCTTACAGTGATATGAACAGGCTGGCGGCACAGGCTCCTGTCGGCAGTGCCGGAGTAAGTATTCTTCCTTTTGGCAACGGGGCGGAGCGTATGCTGGAAAATAAAGAGACAGGATGCTCTATATGTGGAGTTAATTTTAACCTGCATGGAAAGCAGCATATTGTTCGTGCCGCACAGGAAGGGATCGTGTTCTCGTTTAAATACGGCATTGATATCATGGAGCAGATGGGTATCCCTGTACAGAAGATTCATGCCGGACATGCCAATATGTTTCTCAGTCCTATCTTCCGCGAAACGTTGGCGGGAGTGACAGGGGCTGTAATCGAACTGTATGACACGGATGGATCGGTGGGCGCCGCCAAGGGGGCCGGCATAGGCGCGGGTGTTTATAAAGATAACAACGAGGCATTTGCCACATTGGAAAAACTGGAGGTGATAGAGCCTGATGTGGCACAGCGTACTGCTTACGATGATGCGTATGCCCGCTGGAAATCCAATCTGGAGAGAGCGATGGCTGCCTTTTAAGGACCTTCGGATAAAGAAATGGCTATCCGCTTGCGTGTTGAAAAAAGATAGTAGATAAATTAGAACAAGTTATTAAAATAAGTAAAGAATTATGGTTACAAAAGAGTATTTTCCTGGTATAGGAAAGATTAAATTTGAAGGTAAGGAAAGTAAGAACCCGATGGCGTTCCGTTATTATGATGCTGAAAAGGTAATTAACGGAAAGAAGATGAAAGACTGGTTGAAGTTTGCTATGGCATGGTGGCATACTTTGTGTGCCGAGGGCGGTGACCAGTTTGGCGGCGGAACAAAGAAATTCCCTTGGAACGGCGATGCCGATAAGGTGCAGGCTGCCAAGAATAAGATGGATGCCGGCTTTGAATTCATGCAGAAAATGGGAATCGAATATTATTGTTTCCATGATGTGGACTTGTGTGAGGAAGCCGATACAATCGAGGAATATGAAGCGAATCTGAAAGAGATAGTTGCTTATGCCAAACAGAAACAGGCTGAAACCGGAATCAAATTGTTATGGGGTACGGCAAATGTTTTTGGTCATGCACGCTATATGAACGGGGCTGCTACAAACCCCGAATTTGATGTGGTTGCCCGCGCTGCTGTCCAGATAAAGAACGCTATTGACGCTACCATCGAACTGGGTGGCTCCAATTACGTGTTCTGGGGTGGACGTGAAGGGTATATGTCTTTATTGAATACAGATCAGAAGCGTGAGAAAGAACATCTGGCTCAGATGTTGACCATCGCCCGCGATTATGCCCGGAGCAAAGGGTTTACAGGTACTTTCCTGATTGAACCCAAACCGATGGAGCCGACTAAGCATCAATATGATGTGGATACCGAAACTGTGGTAGGGTTCTTGAAAACTCACGGACTGGACAAGGATTTCAAGGTGAACATTGAAGTGAATCATGCTACGTTGGCTGGTCATACATTTGAACATGAACTGGCTGTTGCGGTAGATAACGGAATGTTGGGATCTATTGACGCTAACCGTGGCGATTATCAGAACGGATGGGATACAGACCAGTTCCCTATCGACAATTACGAACTGACCCAGGCCATGATGCAGATTATCCGCAACGGCGGTTTGGGTAATGGCGGTACCAACTTTGATGCCAAGACACGTCGTAACTCTACTGATCTGGAAGATATCTTTATCGCCCATATTGCAGGTATGGACGCTATGGCGCGTGCATTGGAAAGTGCTGCTGCTTTGCTTAATGAATCTCCTTACTGCAAGATGTTGTCAGACCGCTATGCTTCATTCGACAGTGGCAAAGGCAAAGAATTTGAAGAAGGCAAGCTGACATTGGAAGACGTAGTGGCTTATGCTAAGCAGAATGGTGAGCCCAAGCAAGTAAGCGGTAAACAGGAATTGTACGAAGCCATCGTCAATATGTATTGCTGATCCGGCCGGGCGGTATTGCACAAGTTTTACCCTTGCAGACCTTTTTTAAGAAGGAGGGCTGTGCAATGAAGTCTGAATGAATTCTGCTAACGGATTATTAAAGAATAAACGGCTGTACACCGTCAGGTGGCAGCCGTTTTTATATTTGTTAGAGGGATATTTATGAAATAATACTCGCCTATATCGAAAATAATATCTACCTTTGCGGCTGCTAAATTACTAAGTTTATTGAATTTATATGATAAAAAAACTATTATCCGTACTGGTCTTAGTTTTTGCCCTCTCAGGTTCTGTGCTTGCACAGCAATCTATGAGTGACCAACAGGTGTTGGAATATGTGAAGACGGGCATGCAACAAGGAAAAGACCAACGTCAGATTGCTACAGAGTTAGCCCGTAGAGGAGTGACACAAGAACAGGCTAAGCGTGTAAAGAAACTTTATGAACAGCAAAATGGGTCTGCTGATAAAGACGCAAATGCAACGATGCAAAATCGGAACCGTTTGCGTGAAAAGACAAAGACGCAGGAAGATATCTATGTAACAGAGAATTTTACTTTCGACCAACGTCCGGTTGCGGGCAGAGTGGTAGGGAAGAACTTGTCGGACAGTGTTTCTGCCAATCGCTATTACGAGGGGATGGGCATGGGCGATATGGAAGAAATGCAGAAGGATAAGGTGTACGGACGGGACATTTTTGAAACCAGAAACCTTACATTCGAGCCGAGTGTGAATCTGGCTACTCCTCCTAATTACCGTCTGGGGCCGGGTGATGAGGTAATCATTGACATCTGGGGTACAAACCAGGCCACCATCCGCGATAATGTATCTCCGGACGGATCTATCACGATCCCCGATTTGGGATTGATTTATCTGAACGGCATGACTATTGCCGAAGCCAACCAATATTTGCGTAAAGAACTGAATAAGATTTATGCAGGGCTTGATAATGAACAGAACCCGTCCTCACAAATCAAGGTTACTTTGGGAAACAGCCGGACGATCCAGGTGAACGTGATGGGGGAAGTGTTCCAACCGGGAACTTATGCATTGTCTTCTTTCTCTACCGTGTTTCATGCACTGTACCGTGCCGGTGGTGTGAGCGATATCGGTAGCTTGCGCAATATACAAGTAGTGCGCGGAGGACAGAAAATCGCTACCGTAGATGTGTACGATTTTATTATGAAAGGTAAAATCAATGATGATATCCGCTTGCAGGAAGGCGATGTGATCATCGTTCCTCCATACGAGGCGTTGGTTAGCATAGAGGGTAATGTGAAACGCCCCATGAAATACGAGATGAAAAACAACGAAAGTGTTGCCACGTTGTTGAAGTATGCCGGTGGATTTTCGGGGGATGCCTATACCCGTTCTCTCCGCATGATTCGTCAAAATGGAAAGGAGTATCAGATTTATACGATTGATGATATTGATTATTCCGTATTTCAGGTAAAAGATGGTGATGCGCTGACTGCTGAAGCTATTCTGGATCGTTTTGAGAATAAACTTGAAATCAAGGGTGCTGTCTATCGTCCGGGCATTTATCAGTTCGGAGGAACTTTGAATACAGTCCGCCAACTGGTGGAAAAGGCTGAAGGTCTTATGGGTGATGCCTTTACAGGACGTGCAGTGTTGCATCGCGAGCGTGAGAATTTGAAGAAAGAGGTTATTCAAGTAGATATAAAAGGCATCATGGACGGTACTGCACCCGATGTACCTTTGCAGCGTAATGATGTGCTTTATATTCCCAGTATTCATGACTTGGAGGATGTGGGAAGCATCATGGTGTATGGTGAGGTTGCCCGTCCGGGTGAGTTCGCTTTTGCCGACAATACGACTTTGGAGGATATTATAATCCAGGCTGGCGGGTTGAAAGAATCGGCTTCTACCGTCCGTGTGGATGTTTCCCGCCGTATCAAGGATAGCAAAGGTACGGAAGCGGTTTCCACCATAGGACAAATGTACTCGTTTTCTCTGAAAGACGGTTTTGTGATAGACGGAGAACCGGGTTTTGTGTTGCAGCCATACGATCAGGTATATGTGCGTAAGAGCCCTGCTTATCAGGAACAGGTGAATGTGCAGGTGACCGGTGAGGTTTTGTATGAAGGTGATTATGCGCTGACAGAGAAGAGCGAACGTCTTTCCGATTTGATCAAGAAGGCAGGTGGAGTGACTCCGTTTGCTTATATCAAAGGGGCCCGTTTAAGCCGTCGTATCAATGCCGATGAACGCAAACGTATGGAAACGGTTCTGGACATGGCCAAGACTGGAAAGGACTCCATTGATGTCAACCGGCTGGATTTGGGAGATATCTATTATGTGGGCATCGATTTGGAAAAAGCGATGCTTAAACCCGGCTCCAGTGCGGATATCGTATTGCGTGAGGGGGATGTGATTGAAATTCCCGAATACAACAACACGGTACGTATCAGCGGGGCTGTGATGTATCCCAATACCGTTTCATTTGAAGATGGCAAGACGTTGAAATATTATATAGAGCAGGCCGGAGGTTACGGTTTCCGTGCGAAGAAGAGCAAGGCGTATATTGTATATATGAACGGTCAGGTGAAGAGAGCGAAGAAAGGTAGCCGTGAGCTGATCCAGCCGGGCTGTGAGGTGATTGTTCCGGTGAAGGAAAAGAGCAACTGGTCTTTGCAGAACACCTTGTCCATAGCAACCACCAGTGCGTCATTGGCGACTATGATTGCATCTATTGCTAATATCTTAAAATAGAAACAGTATGGCGGAAGATAAGAATTATACGAATAATACGGAAAGACCACGGGAAGACGAGGAGTTGGAAATTGATTTGATGGAGTATGTCCGTAAGTTGTGGGCTGCCCGAAAGATGCTGCTGAAGGTTGCCGGAATAGGTGCTATTGTAGGGGTGATTATCGCTCTGAGTATTCCCAAGCAATATACGGTGGAAGTGACATTGTCTCCCGAATCCGGTAAAAGCGGAGGGGGGAGTTTGTCGGGAATGGCTGCCATGCTGGGGATCGGAGGCATGAGTCTGGGCAGTGAGGCGGATGCGTTGAACGTATCTCTTTTCCCGGATATAGTAGCGTCTACTCCTTTCATTCTGGAACTGTTTAATGCACATGTCACCACGTTGGACGGTGAGGTGGATACTACTTTTGTAGCTTATCTCGATGAGCAGAAAGCTCCGTGGTGGGGTGCTGTTATGGGATTGCCCGGGGCGGCTATAGGCGGGGTGAAATCTCTCTTCTCCGATAAGGAAGAGGAAGAAGGGAACAGGCTGGATCCTTTCCACCTGACAGAAGATCAGGCGAAGAAAGTGGAAGCCATGCGTAAGGCGATTACTGCTGATGTGGATAAGAAAACCGGCATCACCACAGTGACGGTGACTTTGCAGGACCCGATGGTTACGGCCGCCATTACAGACACGGTAGTGGTGAAGCTTCAGGAGTATATCACAGCGTACAGGGTCTCCAAAGCCCAGCAGGATTGTGCTTATCTGGAACAATTGTATAAGGAACGCCAGCAGGAGTATTATGTAGCCCAGCAGAATTATGCCAATTACATGGATGCCAACAAGGGGGTTGTCCTTCAAAGTGCTTTGACGGAGAGAGAACGGTTGCAGAATGATATGAATCTGGCATATCAGGTGTATAGCCAGGTGGCTACCCAATTGCAGGTGGCACGGGCCAAAGTACAGGAGGCCAAACCTGTATTTGCCGTTGTGGAACCTGCCAGTGTGCCGTTGCTGCCTTCGGGAACCAGCAAGAAGGTGATTCTTGTCGGATTTATTTTCCTGGCAGTGGCGGGCGCTTCTGCATGGATCTTGTTCGGACGTGAATTCTTTGAAAATCTGAAGGCAGGACTTAATGCTCCTCAGGAGGGGATGGAGAAGAAGTGATATAAAGATATTGACCTATAAAAACAGGGTGCATCTCTTTCGTAGGAGGTGCACCCTGTTTTTATAGGTCAATCTTCGGAAATGTTGCCCTGAACGTTACGATAGTCCGGTGTGCAGTTTTCGGCTTCTTTAATTTCACTGGCAAAACCGGACAAACGCAGAATCAAAACTGCCTTTAATATAAACTTTGATTAAAGTCGAAATCCGTTTGATAGTCTTTCAATCTCGGATGTTTCTTGTCCTTGTCGGACAAAATAACCTTGTCGGCCGGAAGTCGCCAGTCTATGCCTAGATCGGGGTCGTCCCATGCGATTCCTCCTTCGCTTTGCGGAGCATAATAATGGTCACACTTGTATTGGAACAACACCTCGTCACTTAGTACCGCAAAGCCGTGTGCGAATCCGCGGGGGATAAAAAACTGCCGGTGATTCTCTCCGGTCAATTCTACAGCCACATGCTTTCCGAAAGTAGGAGAACCTTTCCGGATATCTACAGCCACATCCAGTACCGCTCCCTTGATCACACGCACCAGCTTGCTTTGTGTGAAAGGAGGTTTCTGGAAATGCAGGCCGCGTAATACACCGTAAGTAGAGAAACTCTCATTATCCTGTACAAATGTAGTCCTGCATACTTTTTCTTCAAATTCACGTCCTGAGAAGCTTTCAAAGAAATACCCTCTTGCATCATTAAAAATACGGGGTTCCAAAATGAAAACCCCGTCTATTGCTGTTTTTATAACTTCCATTATTCTAATCCCAGTTCTTTTATAACTTTCAGTAAATATTGTCCGTATTGGTTTTTAAGCATCGGCTGGGCCAGTTCCTGCATCTTTTCCGGAGTAATCCAGCCTTTTCTCAAAGCTATGCCCTCAAGGCACGCCACTTTCAGCCCCTGGCGCTTTTCAATGACTTCGATGTAGGTACTTGCCTCGGCCAGCGAGTCGTGAGTACCGGTATCCAGCCATGCGAAACCTCTGCCCAATGTCTGTACTTTCAATTCCTTGTCCTGAAGAAATTGCTGGTTTACGGTGGTGATTTCCAGTTCTCCCCGTGCCGAAGGCTTGATATTCTTGGCTACTTCCACCACCTTGTTGGGATAGAAATAGAGTCCCACCACGGCATAGTTGGACTTAGGTTGGGCAGGTTTTTCTTCAATAGAGAGACAATTGCCATCCTTGTCGAATTCCGCTACGCCATATCTTTCGGGGTCACTGACCCAATAACCGAATACCGTTGCTTTCTTGTCCTCTTCGGCAGCACGTACGGATTCTCTCAACATGGCGGACAGGCCGTTGCCGTGGAATATGTTATCACCCAGTACAAGGCAGACGGAATCATTTCCGATGAATTTCTCGCCGATGATGAAAGCCTGAGCCAGTCCGTCGGGCGAAGGCTGTTCCGCATATTCAAAGCGTACTCCGAAATCGCTTCCGTCTCCTAACAGTCTTTTGAAGCTCGGTAAGTCGTATGGGGTGGAGATAATGAGTATTTCCCGTATGCCGGCCAGCATAAGTACCGATATAGGATAATAAATCATGGGTTTGTCGAAGACAGGGAGCAACTGTTTGGATACTCCTTTGGTAATAGGATAGAGGCGCGTGCCCGAACCTCCGGCTAGTACAATACCTTTCATATCTTTTTATTTTTTATAATGTTCCTACGATTTGAATTAATAGGCGTTTTTCTCGCCCCGGAACATGTTGGTTACTGTTTTTATCATGATGCGGATGTCGAGCAGGAAAGTCCAGTTCTCAATATACCACAGGTCTCTTCTTACCCTGCCTTCCATTTGGGAAAGTTCTTTGGTTTCTCCCCGATAGCCGGTGACTTGCGCCCATCCGGTGATTCCGGGTTTGACAAGGTGGCGCATCATGTATTTGTTAATCAGTTGGGAATATTCCTCTGTATGTTTCAGCATATGGGGTCTGGGACCTACAATGGACATCTCTCCTTTGAATACATTAATGAATTGCGGCAGTTCGTCCAGATTGCTTTTACGCAGGAAGTTGCCGAACTTGGTCTTGCGGGGATCATTCTTGGTAGCCTGCAATGAATCGGACAATGCGTTCACTTTCATGGAACGGAACTTATAGCATTTAAAGATTTTCCCGTTTTCCCCGTTTCTCTCCTGTTTGAAGAATATGGGACCAGGTGAGGTAATTTTAATAATAAGACCTACAATCAGGTACATAAATGGAAAAATTGTAAGTAAAAACAGAGAGGAAAATGTCAAATCAAATAACCGTTTTGCCAGTCTGTTTACCGGGTTCTGCAACGGCTCGGTACGGATGGACAATACAGGAACTTCACCCAATAATTCCAGTTGCAGCTGACGCTTTATGTAATTACGTACATGAGGTACGCTATAGAAGCGGATCAGATTGTTCTCGCAATAGTTCATGATGGCCAGAATATCATCCTTTCTGCTGGATGGCAGACCACAGTACAGTTCGTGCACGGTATTATGGGATAACCATTCAAATAACTGGTTTACAGGACCTTTAAAGGGAATTCCTTCGGGGTAATTAGAGTCCTTCTCATCATAGAAAATGCCTAAAACCCTGTATCCGTAAGTCAAATCGTTCAACGTATGGTATAGCTCCACCATATTGTCCCCGTCACCTATCAGTACAGTGGCGTGCAGGTTCCTGCCACTGCGGCGGAACATTTTCACAAAGAACCGCAATGTCAGTCGCCATCCTATAGCTAAAGGTATGAAAGACAGATAGAAAGCAAGCAGATAGATGCGTGAGAAGTTATCTACTTTAATAATGGCCAGCACCGTGAGGAAGATGACTACATGCAAGCTGATTGTTCCTAACAGACGGCCTACAATCTGTTCCGGACGCACTATGCGGTTGTGCAGTATGACCCCAAAGATGGATATGCAGGGAATATAGCACAGGTTGGAAGTCAGCAGGTAGGTTTTCAATGAAATATGGGCTATGGCCTGTGAATCTATTCCTTTCAGAATAAAAAACACAAGTATCATAGAAAGGTTCAACAAGGCAAAATCACCTAATATCGCTACTAGTTTAATTATATCAGAGTTTTCAGTTGTCGGTTGTTTCATGACAAAAAAAATGTTAGTCGTATGCAAATATAGGACATATAAATTAAAACGCAATACTTTTTTTAAAAAATAATACTTATCTTTGCGGTCATACAACGTAAAAAATGAATCATATGAACATCAAGAATAATCACCTCGTTATAATGGCCGGAGGTGTTGGAAGCCGTTTCTGGCCGATGAGTACTCCTGATTATCCTAAGCAATTTATTGATGTACTGGGTTGCGGCCGTACATTGATCCAACTTACGGCTGACCGTTTTCAGGGGATCTGTCCTCCGGAAAATATTTGGGTGGTGACATCAGAGAAGTATGCGGATACTGTAAAGGAGCAGTTGCCCGATATTGCTGATGATCATATCCTGCGTGAGCCTTGCCGTCGCAATACGGCTCCTTGTATAGCATACGTCAGTTGGAAAATAAAGGCACGTAATCCTAAGGCCAATATGGTGGTGACCCCCAGCGATCACATTGTGATGAATATCGCGGAGTTTCAGCGGGTGATTAATTCGGCGATGAATTTTACGGCCGATTCGGACGCTATCCTTACCCTGGGCATGAAACCTACCCGTCCTGAGACGGGCTACGGTTACATTGAAGCTGATCTCAGTGTACCTTCTACCGCCAATAAGGAGGTATTCCGGGTGTATTCTTTTAAAGAGAAACCCGATCTGGAAACAGCCAGGCGCTATATTCAAAAAAATAATTTCTTCTGGAATGCCGGTATTTTTGTGTGGAATGTAAATACGGTGGTGAACGCCCTGCGCGTATATCAGCCTGCCATTTCGAAGGTGTTCGAGCGTTTGCTTCCTTATTATTATACGGACAAGGAGCAGGAAATGATTGACCGGAATTTTCCTTTGTGCGAGAACATTTCGGTGGATTATGCCATTATGGAGAAGGCGGATGAGATTTTTGTCCTTCCTGCCAGCTTTGGGTGGAGTGATCTGGGTACTTGGGGATCATTGCACGAGAATTTGCCGAAAGATGCCCATAATAATACGCAGATAGGTGAGAATATAAAGTTGTATGAAACCCGTAACTGTGTGATTCACACTACACAGGAAAAGAGGGTGGTGGTACAGGGACTGGACGGATATATCGTTGCTGAGAAGAATAACACATTGCTGATCTGCCGGTTGAGCGAGGAACAGCGCATCAAAGAATTTTCGGCGGAGTAAATATTCTTTCTTGTATATATTTTATTTCTGCATACATGGAGTGTATGCTGTCTGTCATCTGCCGTTCTGTTGGGTCATTCCACCCTTTGCCATGCCGAAAGGCAGATAGCAGTAGATAGCTATGTGATATGAAATAACCAAGAGGGCTTGCATAAGGCCATTTACAATAAACGAAATGAAAAAAGTAGCTTTAATTTCAGGTATTACAGGTCAGGACGGTTCATTCCTGGCAGAGTTTTTGATTGAAAAGGGATATGAGGTTCACGGTATTCTGCGCCGTTCTTCTTCATTCAACACAGGTCGTATAGAACATCTCTATCTGGACGAGTGGGTTCGTGATATGCAAAAGACCCGTCTGGTGAATCTGCATTGGGGGGATATGACCGACAGTAGTTCGCTGATACGTATCATTCAGGCTGTACAGCCCGATGAAATCTATAATCTGGCTGCTCAGAGCCATGTGAAAGTAAGTTTCGATGTACCCGAGTACACTGCGGAAGCGGATGCGGTAGGCACGCTGCGTATGTTGGAAGCGGTCCGTATTCTGGGCCTGGAAAAGAAGACCAAGATTTATCAGGCATCGACTTCCGAATTGTTCGGACTGGTACAGGAAGTGCCTCAGAAGGAAACGACTCCCTTCTATCCCCGTTCTCCGTATGGGGTGGCCAAGCAGTATGGTTTCTGGATTACCAAGAACTATCGTGAAAGTTACGGTATGTTTGCCGTGAACGGCATCCTGTTCAACCATGAGAGTGAACGCCGTGGTGAAAATTTCGTAACACGCAAGATTACTTTGGCTGCCGCACGTATAGCCCAGGGATATCAGGACAAGCTGTATCTGGGAAATCTGGATTCTTTGCGCGACTGGGGCTATGCCAAGGATTATGTGGAGTGTATGTGGATGATTCTTCAGCACGATACTCCCGAAGATTTTGTTATTGCGACCGGCGAGTACCATACGGTGCGCGAGTTCTGTACCTTGGCTTTCAAGGAAGTGGGCATTGAATTGCGCTGGGAAGGCAAAGGGGTGGATGAAAGAGGTATCGATGTGGCGACGGGCAAGGAACTGGTTGCCGTCGATCCTAAGTATTTCCGTCCTGCCGAAGTGGAGCAGTTGCTGGGTGATCCCACTAAAGCCAAAACCTTATTGGGCTGGAATCCCCGTAAGACTTCTTTCCCCGAACTGGTGAAAATCATGGTGAAGCATGATATGAAGTTCGTGAAGAAACTGTATTTAAAGGCTCAAATAGCAGAATAATGGAAAAAACAGCCAAGATATATGTAGCAGGCCACCACGGACTGGTGGGGTCTGCTATATGGAATAATTTGCAGCAAAAGGGATATACCAATCTGGTAGGCCGTTCTCACAAAGAACTGGATTTGCTGGACGGGCAGGCTGTGAAGAAGTTTTTTGATGAAGAGCAGCCCCAGTATGTCATTCTGGCAGCGGCACATGTGGGAGGCATCATGGCGAACAGTCTTTACCGTGCCGATTTTATTTATCAGAACTTGCAGATTCAGCAGAATGTGATAGGGGAGAGTTTCCGCCATGATGTAAAGAAACTCTTGTTTTTGGGAAGCACTTGCATTTACCCTCGTGATGCCGGACAACCCATGAAGGAAGAGGTGTTGCTGACTTCACCGTTGGAGTACACCAACGAACCATACGCTATTGCGAAGATTGCGGGATTGAAGATGTGCGAAAGTTTTAACCTGCAATATGGAACCAATTACATAGCCGTGATGCCCACGAACCTTTACGGACCCAATGATAATTTCCATTTGGAGAACAGCCATGTGCTGCCTGCCATGATTCGTAAGATTCATTTGGGAAAATGCCTGAATGA
>ENA-OWPP01002181-OWPP01002181.1-human-gut-metagenome-genome-assembly--contig:-NODE-2181-length-14102-cov-2.861109_pt1 | contig 14102 bp, 10 predicted proteins | sample MGYA00248265_ERZ651848 | MGnify/ENA primary metagenome ERZ651848 (study PRJEB26924, sample SAMEA4378233) | human gut metagenome | biome: human gut; feature: human-associated habitat; material: faeces... | reverse complement strand
CTTCCGATCTATGAGTACGCTTTTAGCTGGGAGACAACGGTTATCGATGCGAAAGGCCTTGGAGGAATCGGCAACAGGGATCATTGCAGAATTTAAACGGAAGTCTCCTTCCGGAGGATTTATTCATGAGGCAGCTGGAGTGCAGGAGGTGGTCGGCGGATATGTACGGAATGGTGCTGCGGCTTGTTCGGTGTTGACGGATACGGATTATTTCGGAGGATCGTTATTGGATCTCGCTATGGCCAGGAGGGTTTCGGATATTCCCTTATTGCGTAAGGATTTTATCGTCGATTTCTATCAACTGGCCGAAGCGGTGGCTTATGGAGCCGATGCCGTTTTGTTGATCGCTGCAGCTTTGTCGCCGGCACAGTGCCGGGAATTGGCCGATGCTGCTCATGGACTGGGATTGGAAATACTATTGGAAATACATCGGGAAGAAGAGTTGGAATATGTCTCCCCGGAAATGGATATGGTGGGGATCAACAATCGGAATCTGACTACTTTCGAGACGGATATTTATACTTCTTTCCGGTTAGCTTCACAAGTCCCGGTTGCTTGTCTGAAAGTGGCCGAGAGTGGAATTCGTGCCATGGAGACAGTCGTCGCGTTACGCAGATTGGGATTCAGAGGATTTCTGATCGGTGAACATTTTATGCGGGAAGCACAACCGGCTCAGGCTTTAAAAAATTTTGTCGGATATGCTGATTAAAATTTGTGGCATGAAGGAACCCGGGAATGTGAAGGAAGTCGCTGCTTTACATCCCGATATGTTGGGTTTTATTTTTTATAAAGCCTCACCGCGTTATGCCGGTGATTTGTCTCCCCGGGCTTTGGAACGTTTACCTGCAGCTATCGGGAAAGTAGGAGTTTTTGTGAATGCAGAAACCGGGTTTATCGAAAATATAGTACGAAGGTATAAGATGGATACGATTCAACTGCATGGGGATGAACCCCCTGAAATGGGTCACTATTTTGTACGGAAAGGCTACCGGGTAATAAAAGCTTTCGGTATAGAAGAGGCCGGTGATTTTCAACGGACTTTGCCTTATGAATCGGCTTGTCAGTTGTTTTTGTTCGATACCCGGAGCAGACAGTTTGGAGGGACCGGGAAATCGTTCGACTGGAATTTATTGAACCGGTACGAGGGGAGTGTACCTTTTTTCTTAAGTGGAGGAATTGCCTGGGAAAATAGAGAAGAGATCGGAAAAATCAAACATCCGAAGCTTGCCGGACTCGATTTGAACAGTCGGTTCGAAACGGCTCCCGGAATGAAAAATATCCATTTATTGTCTCGTTTTTTAGCTGAACTACCTTAATTTTTTTAGTTATGAATCGGATTACAGAGTTGTTTCAAAGAAAAGATAGAAATCTTTTGTCCGTGTATTTTACTGCCGGTTATCCGGTTTTGGAAGATACGGTCGAAATCATACAGATGTTAGAAAACCGGGGAGTCGATCTGGTGGAAATCGGGATTCCTTTTTCCGATCCTATGGCCGATGGGGTAGTCATCCAGCAAAGTAGTACACAGGCACTGAAAAATGGCATGACGTTGCCTGTATTACTCGAGCAGTTGACTAGTATACGAAGTCGGGTTGAATTGCCTTTGCTATTGATGGGATATTTGAATCCGATGTTGCAGTACGGTATGGAAAACCTTTTTCGAAAAGGGATGGAAATCGGGATTGATGGAATGATTATTCCGGATTTGCCGTTTCAGGAATACCTGGAGTCGGTTAAACCGCTTTGTGAAAAATATGATATTCCGGTGATTATGTTGATTACCCCCGAAACTTCGGATGAAAGGATCCGTCTGATAGACGAATATTGTGGCGGTTTTATCTATATGGTCTCTTCGGCTTCGACGACCGGAGTGAAAGATCGGTTTACAGCCGGACAGATTGAATATTTCCAAAGAATAGACCGTTTGAATTTGAAAAATAAACGTTTGATCGGTTTCGGCATATCTAATGGCGAGAGCTTGTCGACCGTTTGCCGTTATAGTAGCGGAGCTATTATCGGAAGCTTATTTGTAAAATTACTGGGAACGGAGCCTACGGTGGAGGAAGCTGTCGATCACTTGTTAAAAATAGCTCACAGGGACGGGCTATAGCCTGCTGCCCGCGTCCCCGTGAGCTAAGAGCTAAAAAAAAGTTGAAGAAAGGGGAGAAATCTCTGGGATTTTTCTTATTTTTGAAAAAATTTAAATTCTTGAAAATTATGGCAAGTATTAGAAGATTAAAGAAAGACATCGATTGTTTGACTTTTGCTGTTGTTGACGATAGCTTAAATTGTCTGGCTGTAGGTAAAAGTATGGATGATATCAGCGAAATAGTACAGCATATTATAGATTCCAGAAATGATTTAAGACAACGTGTAAATGCTGGAAAACAAGTGGCGAAAGCAGATAGAAAAGGATATTACAGGACTATCCGAAAGGATTTGATTGCTTCTGTAGACGGTGCATTTACAAAATTAAGCGATTTGGTAAAGCAGGCTTAAGCTGTTCGTAGAGAAAACAATAAAAGGAGAATGCGATGAAGGCATCCTCCTTTTATTGTTCTTTAGTGAAAAATAGTTTTTCAGATCATGGAGGTATTGGAACTTGCGGGTATTGGTGAAATAAAGGTCCGGCGGAGTGCGAATATCAAGTATTTGCGTATTCGGATGGCTCCGGGGCGTGGGGTTTGGGTGAGTGTTCCTTTCGGCGTGAGCCGGAAACAGGTGGAGAAATTTCTGGAAGAGAATCGGGAGTGGATTCTCAAAAACCGGAAAGATATGAAAGTTTATGAGGAAGACACCGGAGTCGGTTTGGGAATAGGGGCGGAAATTAAGACGAAGTTGCATGTGCTGAGGATTGTGGAGACCGAGGAACCGAAGCCTTCTTATCGGCTTGAACAGGAAAAAATAACCCTGTTTATTCCTAAAAAAGTCGATTTCAGTAAAGTAGAGAAAATCGTTCAGCAGTTTTTGCTGGAAATCTATATGATGGAATGCCGTCGATATTTGCCGCAGCGGATCAGAAACTATGCCGAAAAATTCGGATTTCGTTACGGACGGGTTACGTTCAGGAACAATATTTCCAATTGGGGTAGTTGTTCTTTTGACAATAATATCAGTCTCAATATCAAGTTGATGAAGCTACCGGATGAAATTATCGATTATGTGATCTTGCATGAGTTATGCCATACGGTAGAGAAGAATCATTCGGCTGCATTTTGGAAGTTGGTCGGCAAAGTATGTCCGGCTTATCCGACTTTAAGGGCCAGGCTGAGGAAATATAATACCCGGATTTAATCTGGACGGAGAGTCGTTTGGGCGAATCGGCTATTTTTACTATTTTCGTTACCCCTAAAGGGATATTAAATTTTTAAATGTTATGATGCAGGAAAAACTTAAAGAAATCAGGGATCTTCTCACAGAAGTGAAGTATCCCGGTACTTCTAAAAATATTGTGGAACTGGATATGGTGCAAAATATCCGGATCGAGGGAGAGAAAGTGTTGTTTCGGCTAGTGTTTCAGAAAGCCAGCGATCCGTTTGTCGGGTCGGTGAAGAAAAAAGCGGAAGCCCTGATAAAAGAAAAAACTTCTTATACGGAGGTAGAGATCGAAAACCTGTTTGTTCAGGATTTGGAGAGACCGTTGTCCCTGGAAAAGGTAAAAAATATAATCGCTGTTTCCTCGGGTAAAGGAGGAGTAGGAAAATCTACCGTGGCGGCCAATTTAGCAGTTGCTTTGGCTGCTGAAGGATATAAAGTGGGTTTGGTGGATGCGGATATTTTCGGTCCTTCTATTCCGAAAATGTTCGGTTGCGAAGAGGCTCAGCCCTATATGGAGCAGATCGACGGAAAGGATTTCATTGTGCCGGTAGAGAAATATGGCGTAAAATTGTTATCTATCGGTTTCTTTGTCGATCCGGCTTCTGCCACTGTCTGGCGGGGGCCGATGGCTTCCAATGCATTGAAACAGATGGTGGAGCAAGGTTTTTGGGACGAATTGGATTATATGCTGATCGACCTTCCGCCGGGAACCAGCGATATTCATTTGACTTTGGTACAAACTGTCGCCCTGACAGGAGCTATTGTAGTCAGTACACCTCAGCAGGTGGCTTTGGCCGATGCAATCAAAGGAATCAATATGTTCGAGTCGCCGGGTATACAGGTGCCCGTGCTAGGCCTGGTGGAAAATATGGCCTGGTTTACTCCGGCTGAATTGCCCGATCATAAATATTATATTTTCGGACGGGAAGGGGCGAAACAACTGGCCGAACAAAGAGGTCTCCGGTTGTTGGGCGAAATACCTGTTGTACAGAGTATTTGTGATGGAGGCGATGCAGGTAAACCTGTAGCTTTGAATGCCGATTCGATTACGGGAACAGCGTTCAGGCAGTTGGCGGATGAAGTTGTGAAAGCCGTAGAGGAAAATCACGACCCGGCAAAAAGAGTGAGAGTCACCAGACAATAGGACAGCATGTCTAAATGAAATATTCTTCTTATATATTAACGGGGATGATGGTGGTGCTGTGCGGTTGTTCGGTGAAGAGAAACAATTTCTTTTCACGTAACTATCACCAGTTGACTACCCGTTATAACGTATATTTTAACGGTGACCAGGCTTTGAAGTCCGGGATAAAGCATATGGAAAACAGGCATAAGGAGGATTATACCCACCTTTTGCCTGTTTTCGTATCTAATGACGAACAGACGCGTAGTATTTGCAGCTCCGATATGGACTACGTGATCGAAAAGGCGGCTAAAGCGATCGATAAACATTCGATCACGGCTAAACCCAGGCGGAGAAAGAATAAAGATTCCAAAAATTATCAGACCTTCCGAAAGAAAAAAGAATTTAATAACCAGTTGGATAAATGCTATCTGTTATTGGGGAAAGCTTATTTCTATAAGAAGAAATACACGATGGCCAATAACACTTTTCGTTTTATACAAAGGCAATATGCCGAAGACGAGGCCTTGATGACCGAGGTGTCGATCTGGTTATTCCGGAGCCTGACGGAAATGGGACGCTACGAAGAGGCTGCCCGGATCATGGACCGGCTCGACGGGAGCACATTAAAGCGGAAACAACGGGAGATGGTTGCTGCGGCGAGAACCGATTTCTATGTGCGTCAAGGTATGTACGAACAAGCGATTCCTGAGGCAGAAAGATTGGTCAGGACTTGTAAAAGCATAAAACGTAAACCGCGCTACAATTTTTTGTTGTCTCAATTATATGTAAAAGAAAATCAGGATGGGGCTGCTAAACTGGCATTGAAAAAAGCTACCCGGTTCAATTTCAATTATGAAATGGTCTTCAATGCCCGGATCGGTATGGCTTTAGCCTATCAGGAAGGAGATGCGGCCGTAGAAAAGAAATTGAAGAAAATGTTGCGGGATTCCCGGAACGAGGAATTTCAGGATCGGATTTATTATGCTTTGGCCAATATCGAAAATAAACGTGGAAATGAGGAAGGAGCGGCCGGTTTGTATTGGAAATCCGTGCATGCCTCTGTAGATAACGATAATCAGCAGGCTTTGTCTTTTGTAAAATTAGGGGATTATTATTTCAAAAACAAGGCCTATGTGCAGGCACAGAGTTGTTACGATTCTTGTTTGCTTGTCATGGATTCGCGTTATGAAGATTATGAAAAACTAAAATCTTTACTGACCGATCTGACCGAATTGGTTACGAATCTGAGAATTATACAAACGCAGGATAGTTTGCAGCGGATAGCGGTGTTACCGGAAGAAGAGAGAAACCGCTTGATCGACGATAAAATCACTGCGATTAAAGAGCAGGAAAATACTCGCAAAGAACAGGAACGAAGGGAGCAGGCCGAGCGCAATTTTTATCGCCGTAACGATATGCTTAGCCGGGGAGATGCTTTTTCGCAGGGTAACCGCGGAGGGGATTGGTATTTTTATAATCCCGTGACGATTGCTCTGGGGAAAAATGATTTTAAGCGGAAATGGGGACGGCGTAAGCTGGAAGACAATTGGCGCAGACGAAACAAAGCAAGTATCGGTTTGGCAGACGAAACCGGCGAAGAATTAGCAGAGATGACGGGAGGGGAAAGGGAAGTGAAAGATGTAAAGAGCAGGGAGTATTATTTGCAGGATCTCCCCCTGACACCGGAAATGCTGCAGGCATCTGAAAAACAGATCGAAGAAGCTTATTATAAAGCCGGCGAAATTTATTTGTACCGTTTGAATGATCCGGAAAAGGCTTTAGAGTGTTTCGATGCTTATATTCAGCGTTTTAAAAATACCGCTAATCTGCCGATGGTCTATTATCTGGCTTCCACGACCGCTCTCAAGGCAGGTAAGGCGGCAGAGGCTGAAAGATATAAAACAGAGCTGACCGCTCTTTTCCCTGAAAGTGATTTCGCCCGGGGACTACAAGACCCGAACTATTTCCGTCAGGTCGAAGATGTGCTGAAAGTGGTAGAGAAAAAGTATCAGGAAGCTTACCGATATTACCAAAAAGTTTATTACCACGAAGCAGCACAAATTTGTGACAGAATCCTGAAAGCATACCCGGATAATAAATTGAAGTCGAATGTACTGTTTCTGAAAGCGATGTGTGTTGTAAATACCGGTTCTCCCCAGGAGGCGAAGAACGCTTTGGAAGAGGTAATTGCAGCCCGTCCCGGAAAAGAGATTCTGCAGGTGACTAGCGACATCCTGGCTTCTTTAGCGGTAGGAGAAAAACCTGTTCGGTATTCCGAAGCGGAAATGGCTCAGGCCCGTTCTTTACAGGCGAACCGCAATTGGCAATTCGATGAAGAAGTACTGGCTGGTCGTAGCCGGAAAGAAGAAACAACTTATAAAATCGAAAAAGAAAAAGAACAATGGGTGGTATTGTTTTTACCACAGGAATTTACAACCGTTCAGGAAACCAGATTTAAAGCGCGTTTGAAGTTTATTCATGCTGCCGAAATGGCCGAAGGGAAAAGTTATGAAATGAAAAAAGAAGAGCTCGGGTACAAAAAAGAGGTGCTGGTTGTTCGTCGGTTCGGACAGTATTCGGAAGCTTCCGAATATTTGCATAAAATAGCTACGGATAAGTTTTTGTTGAAGATTCTGGGAAACGAAAGTTACCGGATGTTCGCTATATCGCCGGACAACTTCTCTATCCTGAAGCGATTGAATAATATCGATCAGTATGTCGATTTCTTTACCGAGAATTATTTTGAGGATCGTTACCAAGGTGAGAAAATTGTAGGGAAATGGGGGACTGCTGCCCATGTCTTTAACAATGAAGAACAAGAGAATCATCATTTTGTTTTGGCTGTTCCTTTCCGGGAAGTCAATACGAAACGCATTGTAGAAGCTTTGCAGGAGGTGGATCCTGCATTTACATTCGAAAAAGGGGATTATAACCGGGACCTGGAATTGATAGTGGTCAAGCATATCGGTAATAAGAAACAGGCGTTGGACTATATGTCGGCAGTCCTGAAAAATAAGAAATTGTTCGATTTGCTGGCCGGGGTAGATTATGAAGTATTCCTGATCACTCCCCATAATCTCAAAGCTATGCAGGAAAATGAATACCTGGAAGAATACCTGAAATTTTTCGATGATCATTATCTGAAAAGTGCGGGAGCTATCGGGGTTGAAGATGGGGATTATATTTACAATAAGAGCGTAGCACACAAGTTCGTTTTGTTCTATCCCAATACGATCGATCCCTACCGGTTGAAAACAATTTTCGAAGAATTTAATTTTGCAGGACTGACTTTGAACAATTTGAAGTTCGATGAAGAACACGATTGTATGGTGGTGTCCGGTTTCAATAACAAAGAAGAAGCGATGCGTTATTTCACGACAGTCATCGGCAACCGGAAATTATTCAAATCGCTGAAAAATGTCGATTATACGAATTTCATTATTACTGAAGTGAATTTGCAGACATTGACCGGCAAAAAGAATATAGAGGTTTATCTTGAATTTTTTAAGAAATATTATTTGAACTAATGGATTTAGAAGCCTATGAAATGGACAATCAATCATCTCGAAGATCTGAATAAAGTGGCGGCAGAATTTTTGGATTATGTCGGAGACAAAACTATTTTTGCTTTGTACGGACCGATGGGAGTAGGGAAGACTACTTTTGTAAAGGCCGTCGCAGCCTGTCTGGGGGTAACCGACGATGTGAGTTCCCCGACTTTTGCCCTGGTCAACGAGTATCAGACAAAAAATGGGAAATCCCTATATCATTTTGATTTTTATCGCGTAAACCATATAGCTGAAGCGCTTGATTTCGGTTATGAAGAGTATTTTTTCAGTGGAGACCGTTGTTTTATCGAATGGCCTGAAAAAATAGACGAGCTGCTTCCAGAAGGTATCGTCGATTGTTATTTTACTGAAAATCCGGATGGAAGTCGTGAATTGAAGGTGGAAATTTAACTTTTAAGACTATGGACAACACAGGCAGAATGTCGGGAACGATTAATAAGCAATGGTTTCTTTATCAGGAAAAAGAAGTTTTTCAGGATAAAAGGCAGAAGAAATTGATTCTGGGGATACCGAACGAGCTGGAGAAAGGGGAGAACCGGATTTGTCTCACTCCCGAATCTGTTCATATCCTGGTTTCTATGGGACATGAAGTGTTGATCCAGCGTGGGGCCGGTAATAATGCCTATTACGGTGACACGGAATATGCCGATGCCGGTGCTATGATCGTAGAGACTTTAGGTGAAGTGTATACTGCCGACGTTGTGCTTAAGGCGACTTCTGTTTCTGCCGGGGATACGGTTTATATGCACGACCGGCAAGTGATTCTTTCCCCTCTGAAACTCTGTGACATGCGGAAGGATGCCATTACCGAAATGATGCAGAAAAAAGTGACGGCAGTCGGTTTCGATATTTTGAAAGACGGAGAGGGGTATTATCCGGTGGTCCGGATTATGAGTGAGATTGCCGGTAATTCGGCCATCATGATAGCCAGTGAATATCTTAATAATTCGCGGGGAGGTAAAGGGATTGTTTTGGGAGGTATCAGTGGGATTACGCCGGCGGAAATCGTTATTCTGGGAGCAGGCACCTTGGGTGAATTCGCTGCCCGTACAGCCTTAGGCCTGGGAGCGACCGTGAAAATCTTCGATCATTCGGTCGAGCGTCTCCGGAAGCTGAACGAGGTTTTGGGACAGCGGGTATTTACCTCTGTTTTTCATAAACCGGTATTGGATAAAGCGTTGGCTTCGGCCGATGTGCTTATCGGAGCTATGCGTTGTTTCGATAACGGAGAGAATACCGTTGTTTCGGAAGCCCAGGTGAGGTTGATGAAAAGAGGAGCGGTGATCGTGGATATGTCTATCGATCATGGCGGATGTATCGAGACAGCGGGTCCGACGACTCACGAAAAACCGGTGTATACTTATGAAGGAGTAATCCATTACTGTGTTCCGAACGTATTGTCGCGGGTAGCCCGGACTGCTTCGATCGCTTATAGTAATGTTTTCTTACCTATGCTTCAGCATATTGCCAGGCAAGGAGGATTTACCAATGCCATCCGGATGGATGCAGGGTTAAGGGAAGGGGTTTACCTTTATAACGGAATTTTGACTAAGAATGTGATTGCGGATAAGTTGGGCTTGATAGCCAGAGATATAAATTTATTGATCGCTGCTTTGTAAAATCGGGGCAGATGCCGGTTAGTTGGATGTGGTTATGAAATTTTTTCTGATTATTTGTGGTGTGCTCGTCGGAATGATGGGCTGTTCTTCAAAATATTATATGAGGAGAGGGGATCGTATGGCGGAGACCGGACGATTTTATAAGGCCGGATCGAAATACGAAAAGGCTTATCATAAAACAAAATCCAAAGATTTTCAGGCACTTGCAGCGATAAAGGCTGGGCAGGTAAATCAAAATGTAAATCGGCTGAAAGAAGCTTACAACTGGTTGAGAAAAGCCGAAAGAGCCAATCCGCAAATACCTGAAATCTATCTGAAAGTGGCTCAGCTTGCGGTGATGAACGACGATACCGCTACGGCGAGGGAATATTATCGTAAACAAGAAGCATTGTTCGGTGATGGAAAAGGAAACGATGGCCTTTATTATCTGGAACAAGTGGATAACGATCTGAGAGAACAAGGGCGTTACCGGATAGCTTTGAAGCGGGAGTTTAACTCCAGGTACAGCGATTTCGCTCCGGTGTATGTGCCGGGGGATACGACCCGGGTTTTATTGGCTTCTACGCGCAAACCCGATCCGAGAAAAAAGAGAATAAAGACAAACCCGGTTACCGGCGAAGGGTATAGCCATATCTACGGGACGAGGTATGTGCAGGAAATCAGATCTACGGATAAACAAGGTAAAGTGAAGGTAAAGCGTTTTAAGGAACCACGATGGTTGCAACCGGAATTGCAGAAAGATTCTATTTATTCCAACCGGAGTGAAGGAGTCATGTGCTTTGCTCCCGATGGGCGTACACTTTATTTCACCTCTTCACGTATGATCAAAGAGAGCCAGGTAGGTACCCGTATTTATAAAGTAATCCGGCAAGCCGCTAATTCCGGGGAGGAAACCGAAAAAAAAGAATGGGGTAGCGTTTCTTTAGCTGGTATTTGCGGGGATTCTGTTTCTATCGGACATCCGGCATTGACTCCTGACGGATTACGGTTGTATTTTGTCACCGATCAGCTGCCCGGAGGGTTCGGAGGAAAAGATATCTGGTATGTGGACAGGCTGGAGGAAAAATGGGGGCAACCTCAGAATGCAGGCGAATTGATCAATACGGCCGGGGACGAGATGTTTCCTTATGTGAGAGAGAATGGAGAGTTTTATTTTGCTTCTAACGGGCATTATGGTTTTGGGGGATTGGATTTGTATAAAGTGGGGAATGTAGCTGGAAAGGAGGTTATCGTTCATTTGCCTGCACCCTTAAATTCTTTTGCAGATGATTTCGGTATTGCCTTTAAACCGGGAACGGAGGACGGTTTGCTTACTTCGGGACGAAGCGGTCGAAACGATCATATTTATCGTTTTAGTTTTATACCGCAACAATTGAAAATCAATTTATTGACAGTCAATACAGTGACCGAACTTCCGATAGCCAAAGTAAATGTTACGGTTACTGCCGATAATGGAGAAGTCTCTTATTTAGAGACGGATTCACTGGGAAGGGCAGAAATGGAAGTCGTTTCTGATTGTGAGTATGTATTTGTCACCGACCATCCCCGTTTCCTGAAAGGGAAGGGACTGGCATCGACTTATCGGGAAAAAGCCGACCGGCTTTATGAATTACAGATCGGGATGCAGCCGATAGAAAAACCGATCGTCATACCTAATATCTATTTTGATGTGGCTAAATGGGAGTTACGTCCGGAGGCACGACAGAATCTGGAAGAATTATTGACTATTCTGGAGGATAATCCGAATATAACGATAGAGTTGTCCGCTCATACGGATATGGTGGGAAACGACGAAGCTAATCGGATTTTATCCGAACACCGGGCTCGGGCTGTGGTCGATTATTTGATCGGGAAAGGGGTGTATTGGGACCGGCTTGAAGCGAAAGGATACGGGGAAACTCAACCCCGCCAAATCAATGAAAAGGATGCCCATGAATATCCGTTCTTTAAAGTCGGGGAGGTATTGAACGAAAGGTTTGTCGGCCGTTTGAGAGGAGAGCAACGGGAAACGGCCTTGCAATTGAATCGGAGAATCGAGTTTAAAGTATTGCGTACGAATTATAAGCCGGGACCGAACTCTTTATTCAATCCGAACCAGATGGCTGTTGCTGCTGAAGAAGGAACTAAAAAAATCGGAGAGACTCAGTTGAGGGAATTAAGGGCGGTAAAAGGCCGTTTTTTTACTTTGCAGTTGGGCGTATTTAAAAATGTGCCTGCTGTCCTCAATCAGTTTCGGGTAGTGTTTACAGAGAAATTAAGCCATGGGGTTGTGCGTTATTGTACTGGTGTATACGATACCCGTGAAGAAGCACAACAAGCTGCTGCAGCTTTAAAACAAAAAGGGATCGGGTATCTGATTAAAGAATTCGAATTCAGTCATTGAACTATTTCAAAAAAGTCTTTCGTAACCGGTAATCGGGCTATAGCGGTTGTGTACTGTTCTTCGGAGGGCTCGGATTATTGATTGCATTTATATTGGAATATAAGTATTCCCGGAAAAAATAAATCCTTTCCTGTTTAAAGGAGCCACGTGAAAGCGTGGTTTTTTTTTATATAGGAATAATATAGTCCAAAGTAGATAGAATAAAATTTTAGCCAAAATGAATAAATTGTATAATTCATTTGCTTTTTTATCTAAAAATAGTTATTACCTTTGTTTCGGTACAAAGAGTTGTACCCAAGTTTGTAATAACATGATGTAAAGTTTAATCTTTTTCAATAGGAAGTCGGCAAAACTTTTACGAAATAAGAAAGATGAACTGTATGTCGCGTAGAGATATGTGACCGATACGTTTATCCTCTTATTTCTGGGACTGCCGACTCCACTATTGAGAGGTAGACTATCGGTCACTTCTATATCTTGGAGTGTGGGCATACAATGAAAAAGGTGAAACATGAAAAAAGTATTAATCTGTCTAATCTACTTGCAGAGGGATTATTGACAGTGGTGTGTGAAAAGAATGATCTGGTGTGGACAGTTCCTTTCTCAGTAGAGCTTCATGCGCAAATTGTAAAAGAATTATTGTCGAAATTTAAGATTTCGGATAGCTGAAAAATCGATAAAAAATGCTGTTTGTTTGAGGTTTTTAGGGGGATTTTTTGTATATTTGTAACATGAAAAAGATATCGAAAAACACAGTTTTTATCACTCCGGTACGTCCTACCGAACGAAAATTTATCCTTGATTCTATGATCGCTTCTTTCCGTATAGAAGGGATTTTTATTCCGGAAGCAAAAGTTCAGGCAGAGAAAGAAAAACTGGCGAACTATCAGCAGATGATGGAGCAGGTTCAGACAAGATTGGAGCAGCTGAAAAAATAAATGAAAAAAGGAAAAAAACTGCATGGAAACAAGGAAACCGTAGTGAAAGTCTGCAACTGGCTCTCTTTGCCGCTGCAGGCCCTGGGATGCTGTATTCTGTATCTGGTGATTGAAGCATTTTCCCGCCATTCGCTGGCATCTGCATGGAGCTACATGGTGGAAAGCCCATGGGTCTTTTTGTACAATGCATTTTTGATCTTCACTACTTTTATGGTAGTTTATCTGTTCCGCAGACGTGTGCTGGTACGGCTGGTGATGAGCTGTTTCTGGCTGCTGCTCGGCATCATTAACGGTGTGATTCTGGCAAACCGCGTCACGCCGTTTACCGGACCGGACTTGCGGAATTTAAGTGACGGCGCAAAGGTCGTGACGAAGTATCTGTCGAAAGGTACCATGATCCTCGTCGTAGCAGCCCTTGTGGCATTATTGGCATTTTTTGTATGGGTCTGGATCAAAGGACCGAAATTTCAGGGGAAAATCCGCTGGTATCTGAATGTGCCGTTGATTGCTCTGGTAATTGTACTCTTTACGGGAGCAACAAATCTGGCGCTTGCAAAGCGTGTGCTTTCCAGCTATTTCGTCAACATCGCATTTGCCTACCAGGATTACGGCTATCCGTACTGTCTGGCAGTCACCCTGTTTGATACGGGAATTTCAGAGCCGAACGGCTATTCCGAACAGCTCGTGAAACAGATTGAGACGAGTGAAGGCGAACAAAAAGAGGATGATACGGTAAAACCGAATATTATCTTTTTGCAGCTGGAGTCCTTTTTCGATCCGGAGCTGGTTAATTTCCTCAACATTTCCGAGGATCCGATCCCGTATTACCGGCAGCTGATGAAGGATTATTCTTCCGGTTATCTCCGCGTGCCGGTGGTGGGAGCCGGAACAGCAAACACAGAGTTTGAAACTATTTCCGGCATGAGCCTCCGGTATTTCGGAGCGGGTGAGTATCCGTACAAATCGGTGCTTTCAGAGGAGACGTGTGAGAGTGCGCCGTATGTTTTAAAGAATCTTGGCTATGCGACCCATGCGATCCACAACAATGAAGCAAACTTCTATTCCAGAAGAAGTGTGTTCTCACGTCTTGGTTTTGATCCCTTTACCTCAGAGGAATATATGCCGGACATCTCGGATGTGACGGCGACA
>ENA-OWPP01002177-OWPP01002177.1-human-gut-metagenome-genome-assembly--contig:-NODE-2177-length-14113-cov-2.425238_pt1 | contig 14113 bp, 10 predicted proteins | sample MGYA00248265_ERZ651848 | MGnify/ENA primary metagenome ERZ651848 (study PRJEB26924, sample SAMEA4378233) | human gut metagenome | biome: human gut; feature: human-associated habitat; material: faeces... | reverse complement strand
TTTCCCAGCGGATCGCATGAAAGGAAGGGGCCCAACGGCCCCTTTTATCATCATTGCGCTGCGGATTGTTTCACTGCGTTGCGGCACAGGTTCAGGTTGTTGCGGCAGGTAACGGCCTCCGGGCTGTCGGAAAGCCCGAGGCTCTCATAGCAGGAGAGCGCTTCCTCAAGCGTCTGGGCGGCTTTCTCCCACTGCGCATCCCCGGCCAGCGCCGCGCCGCAGTTGCCGAGCGAGAAGGCCGTTTCCGGATGGATGCCCAGGATTTCTTTACGGATGGACACGGCTTCCTGATGGTACAGGACTCCCTGACGGGTTTCGCCCCGCTCCTCGCAAATGCGGCCGAGATTGTTCAGGCAGGTGGAAACGCCGAAACAGCGGCGGCCTTCCTTGGCTTCCCACAGATGCAACGCCATTTTCAGGTTCGCTTCGGCGGCGTCATATTTTTTGGCGGTGTACTGATGGGAGGAAAGGTTCAGCAGTGCGTCGGCGATGCGCAGATCGTCGGCGGGCAGGTTTTGCTTAAGAATGTCGAGCGCCCGTTCGCCGAGCGTTGCGGCCTCTTCACATTCTCCCCGCTCAGAACGGAGCCGGGCAAGGTTTTGCAGCCCGCCACATGGATGTGGTTCGGCCCGAACAATTCCTCAAGAAAGCGCAGTGATTCGCGGAAGAACGTTTCGGCCTCTTCCAGCCGTCCTTGAATGTGCAGACAACGCCCGAGGCCGTCCAGAACCAGAACCCGGCCTCCTGCGGGCAGATCGGGTTTCAGCAGATCCCGGTAGATTTTTTCCGCGGCAAGAGCCTTGCCTTCCGCAAAAAACATCCGGGCCTCATTCAAGCGTCGCTGAAAATGTTCGTCAAGCTGCATAGGACTCTCCCTCTGGAATGAATGCCGAAGAGGCGGCGCGTGTGCCGCCCGACCGGGACAGTCGCCCCTGCCCGCGGGTGCGGGCAGGATCGGACAATGGAGACTGTAGGTCATTTCGTCTCAAAAGGCTACCGAGGGCTTAGCTGGAAGTGCCGCTTTCCAGAATGGAAACGATGGAGAACAGGGTGAAGCAGATCCCGCCAAGGCCGACCATGACCCGGGCCGGGACCATGTAGGCGGGGTTGATCGTCGCCGCCTCGAAGAGGAAGGCCGCGATGAACAGGCAGGTCAGAGCCGTCAGCACCGGGATGAGGGGAATGCGCTTGGCGAGGGGATAGGGATGCCGCCACACCAGCGCCAACAGGAGGACCTTGCTCAGGATGCTGTAGCAGACGATGCCGAGGCCGATAAGGACGAATCCGGGGGCGATGGTGACCGGGCTGTACTGGAAAATCAGCAGGTAAAGACCCCAAAGGATGTCGATGGTGCCCATGACGATGACCAGCCACGGCCAGAAGCGGCGATCCGCTTCGGAGTAGGTATTTTGGATCTGGCGCACGACGCTGGCGACGAGGGCGACGAGGCTTGCGCAGACCAGCCCTATGCCCGCCAAAACGTGTCCTGCCACAACGTTCGGCGTTTCGTCGGATCTGACGATATCGATTCCCCAGACGATGCCGATCAGAGCGCAGATGATGGGGATGGCGAACAAAAGGGCGACCATGCCGCCGCTGAACGCTTGATCGGGGTGGTGTCCGGGCCCGGCCTTGGAGTTGCTCGGGATGAGAATGAACTTGGTGGAGGATAAGGCTACGGTGGACACGCAGCATGTGATCAGCCCAAGGCCGAAAACGACATGCCCGGCGACGAAATGTTCGGCCCCTGTGCCGGAACGGACGAAGATCAAGCCTCCGATGATGCCGATGGCCGCGGCCACATACCCGATAAGGGGCAGGGCGACCTTGAAGGCCGCGCTGTAGGTATGGATGAGCTGGCGGATGATGGTCGCTGCCGTTGTAAACAGCGCCACGCAGATGATGCTCAGGAAGAGCACGACATGCCCGGCGACATACGTGTTGGCGTCGCTGCCCATATCCCAGATGTACCAGCCATAGCCAAGGCAGATGGTGCCCATGGCCAGAGGGATGATCCTGAAGAGAACGCTGATCCAGTAATTCATGGCTTGCTCCTTTGCGGGTGGAATGTATGAACAGAGCCAAGCACACAGGATTTATGAATACCATTATAAATTAAATGGGTTAGATGTATTAAAACCGGGGTTCCATAGCGTTGGCTCCCCGTGTTTCCGTTCGGAATATCAGCTTTTCAGTTTAAGGGGGCTGGTCATTTCGGCGTTCCCACGGTAGAGCTGTGTCCCATGATGCGCTTTATCCAAAATCACGTTTCGTTGTCCGTACGGGCAGGGCTGGCGCTCTTCGGTGCCGTGCTCCTTTGGAGCAGTTCTTTTATAGCGCTCAAGATCGCGGTATCGGCGTTTGATCCGATGGTCATGGTCTTTGGCCGCATGTTGAGCTCCCTGGTGGCGCTGATGCTTTTGCGGGTGACCGTCTGGCGGCGTGCCGAAGCCCCTATGCTGCTGGACAGGCGGGTGACGCGCCGGGAGTGGAAGTACATTGTGCTGCTGGCGCTGTGCGAGCCCTGCTTCTATTTCGTGTTTGAGGGGTACGCCATGATCTACACGACCGCGTCTCAGGCCGGGATGGTCGTCGCGGCGTTGCCTTTGGCTGTCGTGGTCGCGGCGTGGCTGCTGCTCGGCGAACGTCCGCACCGGCGCGTCTGGATCGGGTTTGTGCTGGCCGTCGTCGGGGTCGTCTGGCTGAGCGCTGGATCCGAAGCCACGGAAAGCGCGCCGAACCCGATTTTCGGCAACTTTCTTGAAGTATTGGCCATGCTGTGCGGCGCTCTTTATGTAGTGTGCGCCAAGCAGCTTTCTTCCCGGTGTTCGCCGGTCTTGATCACGACCATGCAGTCGCTGATCGGCCTTCTTTTTTTCCTGTGCCTGCTGCCGCTTCCCGCGGTCAAACTTCCGGACAGTTTCCCCTTGTTGCCCACGTTGGCCATCCTCTATCTGGGCGTCGGCGTGACCATGCTTTCCTTCTTGCTGTACAATTTCGCCGTCCGTTCCGTGCCCGCCTCGCGCACCGGGGCCTTTCTCAATCTTGTGCCCGTGTTGACGTTGTTCATGGGGATGGTTTTCCTCGACGAGCGGTTGACCGCAGGGCAATGGGCCGCTTCCGCGCTGGTGTTCGGGGGCGTGATCCTCAGCCAGTGGAAAACGGCGCAGTCGGAGGAAAAGGCAGATTCGTCGGCAACGGCTTCCCTTTCGGAAGGTGCGGAATGAAAGAAAGAGAGCGTTTGCCGGAGCTTCTGATCCCCGCCGGAGGCCGGGAGCAGTTGGAATCCGCCATCCTCTATGGGGCTGATGCCGTATACATGGGAGGGCCGGAACTGAGCCTGCGGACCGCTTGCGAAGGCTTTTCGGGTGAGGAGCTGGGGCTTGCCGTAGCTGACGCGCATACCGCCGGAGTGCGGGTGTATTATTGCCTCAACGCCATGCCGTATGACGCGCAATTGCCCGCCGTGGAAGCCGTGTTGGAGCGTTTGCCCGGGATGGGCGTGGACGGCCTCATTGCCGCTGATCCCGGCGTGATCTGGCTGGCGAAGAAACATTGCCCGTCCGTGCCGCTGCATTTGTCCACACAAGCCCATTCCGTAAACGGCGCCGCTGTGGCGTTCTGGCGCGAGGCCGGGGTGGAGCGGATCAATCTGGCCCGGGAACTGGGCTTCAAACAGATCCGAGCACTGGCGGAAGCGTTTCCCGGTGTGGACTTCGAAGTATTCGTGCACGGAGCCATGTGTTTGGCCCTGTCCGGGCATTGCCTGCTGTCGGCGTGGGTGAACAACCGCCCCGCCAACCAAGGGCGGTGTACGCAGCCGTGCCGTTTCGAGTACCGCGGCCTGTCCTTGCTGGTAGAGGAGCAAAAGCGCTCGGGCGAAGCCCTGTGGGAGATCCGCGAGGGCGAAGCGTTCAGCGGTTTTTGGGCCCCGCAGGACTTGTGCCTGTTGCGGTACGTGGGATGCCTGGCTGACTTGGGGGTACGGGCGCTGAAATTGGAAGGTCGCACTAAAAGCGGCGGGTACGTCGCGCAGATTGCGGACGTATACCGTACGGCGCTGGATCGGCACACGCGCCGCGAAGCGGGAGGTCCCGACTGCGGAAAGGTGGAGATTTCCACGGCGGCGTTGCTCGAAGAATTGTTTCATACGGCGTCACGCCCTTTGTCCACGGGCTTTTTCCTTCCCCGCAGAAGGGTGGAGGCTCCCCCGGCCGGTTTGCTCCCCCGGCCCGTGGTGGCGCGGCTTGCGGAACCGGAGGGCGACGGCTGGAGGGTGCAGGTGCGTTCCCCGTGGTCATCGGATCGTGAAGCGTCCGTTCTCGTGCCGGGGATGCGGCGTCCGGCACTTCTCCCCGGCGCGTATCAGCTTGAAAACCACAGGGGAGAGCGCGTGGATCTCCTGCACCCCGGCATGGAGGGCGTGCTGCATTGCGAAATCGACGGCCTCGGAAAGGGGCTGTACGTGAGGGCGTAGGCGAGTATTTCCACTCTGAAAGGTGGATTCTTCCCAAGGCAATCTGTGCCGGAAAGGGCTGTGGAGCGAGATTGGGTAAGCCCAAAAGTCCTTGGAAAGGGAGAGATGGGCTCCGCGCTCGTAGATTTGAGGAAGGGGAGCGCGTTTCTCCAGAGTTCCCCTTCCAACGTTTCTAGGCTGTTTCAGAGCCCATCCATTCTACTGTTCCAGTTTCGCCCACGTGAGTTCGTGCTTGTTGCAGGACAGGTGCATAAGCCTCGAGCCAGGGATGGCCGCGAATTTCGCTGCGGTGGCGTGGTCCGTCTCGGCCTGGAATTTGAGGGTGCACACGAAGTTGCGGCAGCTCCCCAGCTCGATCCAGCGGCAGATAACCTCATACAGCTTGTCAGGGTAGCAGATCATGTCCGAGAACAGCCAGTCCACGGCTCCGGCATGGCGGGGATCAAGGGCGAAACCGCTGCCGATGCAGTGGCTCACGCCGGGCATGTGATCCACCTGCGGGGCGAGTGGGGCTTTGTCGATGCTGAAAACCTGCGCGCCGAGGCTGGCGAGCACCCATGTCCAGCCGCCGGGGGCCGAACCCAGATCAAGGCACAGATCTCCGGGGCCGGGGCGTTTGGGCAGCAGGGTGAAGGATTCCCAGAGTTTGAGGTAGGCCCGGCTTGGCGGATCGATCTTGTTTTCATGGAACTGCACCACGCCGTCGGGGAACGGCGACGAGCACCGGGCCGAAGCGAGGATGAGGTTGGGCTCCCACAGTGTCCATGAGCCGAGCGGGGCCGTGGGCGCGGCTTCGCCGAAATGACGCGGCTTTTCGGAGACGTGGGGGAGTTTCTCCTGGATGAGGGAGGCCCGGCGATGGTTTTCCTCGGAATGCAGATGCCAGTTCCGCTGGATGGCGGTGAGCTTGCGTGCGCCGTCTCCGATGGATTCGATGGGCAGGAAAACGGGCGTTTCCCATGTGTTTTGAGCCCAGGCTGCGGGGCGGGGCGCGCCCTTGGCGAGCACGAGCCTCCCCCGGGCTTCAATGACCTCGTCTCCGAGTTCGGCAAGAAGATCTTCGAGAAAACCCTTCGCGGCAAGATATGCGGTAAAGGGAACCGTAACGGGGGATGCGTTTCCAGAAATGGAGGCGTCGGCGGATATTTTTTTCATAAAGAGAAGAAATGACCTCTGAGGGACAAAATCGGCTGGAATGTTTATGCCTTGCAAAGGCGGTGCCGAGTCTCTATACTCCACCTTTGTTTTATCCACAATCCGCGAATGGGGATTTCCCGCCAGACATAAGGACACTCACATGCCTCATAAAGGCCCGCACATTTCCATTGCTCCTGATTTTGTCGTCAACCGCATTCTCCGCATCAATCTCGAAGACTTTGCCGACTGGCCGGAATCCGTGCGGCATCTGGCTACCGAAATCGCGGAAGAGTTGTTCCTTGTTGCATACAACCCCTTCGTGGATTCAGCCACGGTCAAGGCGAGTGTGAAGGAACGCTTCGATCGGGAAGTGTTTGCCCTGGCGCACCATTATGCGAACACCATAGGCGAAGGCATCACCCTGTTCTGGAGCGGGCATGAGGCTGAAGTCGCCTTCCGCAAGGAACTGGTCGAGCGCCTGGGCGCCTTCCTGCCGCCCGACGCTATTGTCACCCGTCCGAGCGCGCTGGTGGCCTGCGCCACGGACGCCACCGACTTGCGCATGGAACTTCCGCTCATGGTCGTAGAGCCCGCCAACGCGGAACAGGTGAGCGAACTGGTCAAGCTGGCCAATGAATTGAAGTTCGCGCTGATCCCGCGCGGCGGAGCGTCCGGGTTGACCGGCGGTTCGGTGCCCATGCGGCGGCGTTCCGTCATCGTCCGCACGACCCGGTTCACAAAGATGTCGCCGGTGGATCATGAAAACATGAGCGTAACGCTGGATGCCGGGGTGATCACGCAGGCGGCCATCGACGCCGTGGCGAAGGAAGGGTTCCTCTTTACCGTCGATCCGGCTTCAAAGACCGCTTCGACCATCGGCGGGAACGTTGCGGAAAACTCCGGCGGCCCGTTCGCCTTCGAATACGGGACGACGCTGGACAACCTGCTTTCGTGGCGCATGGTGACGCCGACCGGCGAGATCATCAGCATTGAGCGCAAAAACCATCCCCGCCATAAGATTCTGCCTGACGAAGTGGCCGTGTTTGAGGTCAAGGACATCAGCGGCGGCGTGCGGAGCGTCGTGGAGCTGCACGGTTCCGAAATCCGTCTGCCGGGCCTCGGCAAGGACGTCACCAACAAGGCGCTCGGCGGCCTTCCGGGTATGCAGAAGGAAGGCGTGGACGGCATCATCACCGATGCGACCTTCATCGTGCACAAGAAACCCGCGCAGTCTCGGGTCATGGTATTGGAATTTTACGGACGCTCCATGCATCAGGCCGCCGTGGTCATTGGCCAGATCGTGGATCTGCGCAACCGCATCCGCGAGGAAGGCGATTACGCCCGTCTGTCGGCGCTGGAAGAGTTCAACGCCAAGTATGTGCGCGCCATCGAGTACCAGAAGAAGTCGGACAAGCACGAAGGGATTCCCATTTCCGTCATCATCATTCAGGTGGACGGCGACGAGCCGTACCTGCTGGAGAAGTGCGTTCAGGAAATCGTGGATATCGTGGCCCCGCACGACAACGTGGCGCTCCTCGTGGCGAAGGATGAGAAGGAAGCCGAACTTTTCTGGGAAGATCGCCACCGTCTTTCCGCCATCGCCCGCCGGACGTCCGGATTCAAGATCAACGAGGACGTGGTCATTCCCATGCAGCGTATCCCGGATTTCGCGCTGTTCCTCGAACAGCTCAATCTGGAATGCTCGGCTACCGCATACCGTCAGGCGTTGCAGGAGCTGGGGCGTCTGCCCGGCATGGCGCTGGAGGACAAGGATCTCAACCGCGAATTCGTCAATGTGACCCGCGTGGCGCAGGGCGGCGTCCCTTCCTCCGAGCTTTCCGACGAGGAAATGGAAGAACGCGCGGTGGAATTCCTCCGGCTCATGGCCGAGCGCTATGACCGCCTTGCCCCCAAGATCAAAAAAATCAGCGACAATATGCTTGTCGGCCGCGTTGTGGTGGCGAGCCACATGCACGCGGGCGACGGGAACTGTCACGTCAATATCCCCGTCAACTCCAATGACCTGCACATGCTTGAAATCGCGGAAGAAGCCGCCATGCGGGTCATGGCCGAGGCGCAGGAAATGGGCGGGGCCGTTTCCGGTGAGCACGGCATCGGCATTACCAAGATCGCCTTCCTCGGGAAGGACAAGATGGACGCCATCCGGGAGTTCAAGAACCGGGTGGATCCGCGCGACGTATTCAACCCCGCCAAGCTCACGCAGCGTGAACTTCCCGTGCGTCCGTTCACCTTCTCCTTCAACCGCCTGATCGAAGACATCCGTCAGAGCGGCCTGCCGGATAAGGACCGGCTCATCAGCCTGCTTGCCTCCGTGCAGATGTGCACCCGCTGCGGCAAATGCAAGCAGGTGTGCCCGATGATGTACCCGGAATGCTCCTACCATTTCCATCCTCGGAACAAGAACATGGTGCTTGGGGCGATCATCGAAGCCATCTACTATTCGCAGATCAACAAGGGGCGGCCCGATCCGTCCATCCTTGCCGAACTGCGGGCCATGATGGAGCACTGCACGGGATGCGGCCGTTGTACGTCCGTTTGTCCCGTGAAGATCCCCTCCGCCGATGTGGCGTTGCAGCTCCGCGCCTTCCTTGATGAAGAAGGCGCGGGCGGGCATCCCCTTAAAAGCAAGGTGCTGAATTGGCTGGTGCGGGATCCCGCGCACCGTATCCCTCAGGCTGTCAAGGCGGCGGCGCTGGGCCAGAGGATGCAGAACAGGATTATCGGCGTTGTGCCGCAGGCCATCAAGAAGCGTTTGTATAACCCGCTGTTTTCAGGTAAAGGTCCGGAACCGGGGTATAGGAACCTGTATGAGGCGCTGCATCTGGAACGCGGGAACATCTTTGTGCCCCGCTCCGGGGACGGTGCCCCGGTGCAGGAGAATACGGCGCTTAAAGAAGCGGTGTTGTATTTTCCCGGTTGCGGGGGAAGTTTTTCCGTGCTAGAATGGAGAAAACTTTGAGGAGGCGCCCATTGTGTCAGCCTTGGGGCTGTTGCTGCGGACGGGCGTCGCTGTTATCCTGCCCGAAGCGCATTTATGCTGCGGCTACCCGTTGCTGTCTTCGGGGGCCGACGCACAGTTCGCCTCCAACATGGCGCGGAACAAAAAGGCTTTGCAGGCGACCATCGCGTGCGCGACCAAGCGCGGCTTCCGGGTGACGCACATTGTCACGGCATGTGGTTCGTGCCGTGAAGGTATCGAACGCCTTGAGCCGTCGACGTTGCTTGGTGAAGGGGGCGGGGAACTCGTGCATCTCGACGTGATGCAGTTTGTGCAGGGCCGGATGGACGCCAACCCCGATCTGTTCAAAGGTAACGTTCTGTATCATGCCTCCTGCCATCCCGAATGGGTCGGCGTCCACAAGGTAAAGGGCGTGCAGAAGCAGGCTGGCGCCATTGCCCGGCTGACCGGCGCGGTGATTGAAGTCTCGCCGGGGTGCTGCGGCGAATCGGGTATGGGGGCCATAGCGTCTCCGCTGGTGTACAATACGCTGCGCAAGCGGAAGATGGACGTTCTGGAAGCGGCTTTGGCCGACTATCCGGCGCAGAGCCCCATTCTCGTGGGATGCCCTTCCTGCAAGGTGGGCATCACGCGGAGCCTGATGGCCATGCATGAGCGCAGGCCCGTGCTGCATACGGTGGAATGGCTGGCGACGCTGTTGTTCCGCGAGCGGTGGGGCGAAAAATGGATTCGGGTTTTTCGGCGCCGGATTGCGCCCAGTGCGGATGCGCAGGGCGTGCGGATTGTCGAATTGGATGGATGACCTCCCTTCGGAGGTTCCGGACGCGGCAGGACAAGGGGGCTCGTTCGGGACAGGTGCGACGGGGTAGCTCGGATTTGGTGATTTGAAACAAGGAGTGCCTTACACATGCCAACCACGATCCTGCATAAGGAATCGTTGATTCCTGGTCGAACGAGTAAACTGGTGCTGGATGCGCCGCAGATTGCCGCCACGGCGAAACCGGGGCACTTTGTCATGCTGCGCGTCAACGAGCAGGGGGAGCGCTTCCCTCTGACCATCGCTGATACGGATCCGGAAAAGGGAACGATCACCATCGTCTATCTGGTGATGGGCAAATCGACGATGATGCTGGAAGCGCTTTCCGAAGGCGACAGCATTCTTGACGTCGCCGGCCCGCTCGGGAAAGCCACGCATATCGTCAAGGGCGACAGCGTGATCTGTGTCGGTGGCGGCACGGGCATCGCCGCGATGCACCATATCGCCAAGGGCCACCACAAGGCCGGCAACTACGTGATCGCCATCATCGGCGCGCGCAGCAAGGATTTGCTCCTGTTTGAGAACGAACTGAAATCCTTCTGTGACGAAGTGCTCATTTCGACGGATGACGGAAGCTATGGGCACAAGGGGTTTGTGACCGATCTGCTGAAGGACCGCCTTGAAAAAGACAAGAAGGTTCAGGAAGTCGTTGCCGTGGGTCCGGTGCCTATGATGCAAGCCGTAGCGGGCACGACGCTGCCCTTCGGCGTGTCCACGACCGTCAGCTTGAACTCGCTTATGGTGGACGGCATCGGGATGTGCGGCGCGTGCCGCGTGACAGTTGACGGGGAAACCAAGTTTACCTGTGTCGACGGCCCGGAATTTGATGGGCACAAAGTGGACTTCGCCGAACTGCGTCAGCGTTTGTCCGCCTTCCGGTCTCAGGAAAAGCAATCCATCGAACATCACGAGCACAGGTGCAGCTGCCATGACAAACACTGAGAATGTGAAGAAACCCGCCAAGACGCCCCGCGTCGACATGCCCTGCCAGCCCGCTGCTGTGCGGGCGCACAACTTCAAGGAAGTCGCACTCGGCTACTCGTTGGAACAGGCGCAGCTTGAGGCCAGCCGTTGCCTCCAGTGCAAAAACCCGCGCTGCCGTCAGGGGTGTCCGGTTGAAGTCCGTATTCCCGAATTCATCGCTCAGGTCGTCAAGGGTGACATAGCGGAAGCCTACCGTATCCTGAAGAGCACCAACAGCCTTCCCGCCGTGTGCGGCCGTGTGTGCCCGCAGGAAAACCAGTGTGAAGGCAAGTGCATCCTGGGCGTCAAGGGCGAGCCGGTGGCTATTGGCCGTCTGGAACGCTTTGTCGCCGACAATGCCATGCATGATCCCTGCGTGGGCGTGTCCGATAACGACGCTTGCGCCGTCACCAATCCGGATTTGAAGGTTGCCTGTATCGGCTCCGGCCCGTCTTCCATCACTGTCGCGGGATACCTCGCCGCGCGCGGGATCAAGGTAACGGTGTTTGAAGCGCTCCATGAAGCGGGCGGGGTGCTCATCTACGGCATCCCGGCCTTCCGTCTGCCCAAGGATGTCGTGGCTGCGGAACTTGATGGCCTGCGCCAGAACAACGTGGAGTTCCGTACCAACTGGGTCGGCGGTCGGACGGTTTCCGTTCAGCAGTTGTTCGATGAGGGCTACAAGGCCGTGTTCATCGGCGTGGGGGCGGGTCTGCCTCAATTCCTCGGTATTCCCGGAGAAAACCTCATCGGCGTGTTTTCCGCCAATGAGTACCTGACCCGCGTGAACCTCGGGCGCGCCTATGATTTCCCCAATTTCGACACGCCGACCTATCCCGGCAAGCATGTGACGGTATTTGGCGCCGGGAACGTGGCGATGGACGCCGCGCGTACGGCTCTGCGCCTCGGGGCGGAAAGTTCCACAATCATTTATCGCCGCTCGCGCGCTGAAATGCCCGCGCGTCATGAAGAGATCGAACACGCGGAAGAGGAAGGCGTGAAGCTTTTCGAGCTGGTGGGGCCGTTGCACTTCAACGCCAGCGAGAGCGGCGTTCTGAAGTCCGTGACCTTGCAGCGTATGGCGCTTGGTGAGCCCGATGCCTCCGGACGTCGGCGTCCTATGCCGATTGAAGGGGAGGGTTTTGAGCACGAGACGGATCTCGCGGTTGTAGCCGTGGGGACGCGCTCCAACCCGATCCTGCTTGAAGCGACGCCTGGACTCGAACTCAACAAGCGCGGCTACATCGTCGTCAATGAAGAGACGGGCGAAACGTCCATTCCGAACGTCTTCGCTGGCGGCGATATTGTGACTGGTGCGGCCACGGTTATTTTGGCCATGGGAGCCGGGCGCAAGGCCGCTCAGGAGATCGCCAAGCGTCTGCTCGGCTGATGTCTTTTCACGAGCCGTATTGTGAAAGGGAAGGTTTCGGCCTTCCCTTTTTCTGTTTATTCTGTTCAATCGGTTCAGGAAACAGGAGAAATCGGAGTGTACTCCTGAAAAGCAGAGAAGCGATATTGCTCTATACTTGACAAAGAATTTCAATATCATTATTTCTTTTACTAACGAATGTGCAGCTGCACATCTCCTTGAGAAGGATTGGAGGCAACTCGATGGATATACAGCTTGTTATTGTGAGCCTTATTGTTTTGGCTGCAGTGGGGTATATGGTCTGGCGCGCAAAGAAAGCTCGAAAGGGTCAGTGCTCTTGCGGATGTGGCGGTTGCGGAAAGAGCTGCAAGCCGAAGACGCTTTAAGCCGTCCAAAGGAATATATTATTTGGGGGGATACGCTCTGATAAAAATGTAATGAACGCTTATCGTTTCGCAGAGGGCTATCCTATTTCCCAGTGCGTGGCGCTGTGCAGAAGAGATTTTGGCGAAAATGCAAATGCCCTGCAACAACGATCTGTTGCAGGGCGTTTTTGCTGTGTAATGCGGCGTCTTCTCCGTCCTTTCTCATCATGATTTCCGCTTTGGAATCGCGTCACCGCAAGGGCAATCCGTGCCAGAAAAAACTGTGAACAGACTTCGGTAAGCACACATTTGGGGAAAGGGAGGATTGGGGCGCGTAAACAGGTTTGGGGAAGGAGAACTTTTCTCCAGAAAAATTCTCCTTCCCCATCCCATGCTTTCAAAGCTAGTCCGCTTTAACGTTCGGCCCCGGCGGCATCAAGCCGATCGGTAATGGTGTTTTTGATCCACTTGGGATCCAGCCAGTCAAGCGGCTGCACTTGGATGCCGTGCATGAGGATGCCGAAGTGCAGATGATCGCCGCCCGCAAGGCCGGTTGTACCGGTAAGTCCGATGATGTCTCCCTTTTTTACCGTAGCGCCGACGTTCGTCTGGATTTCACTCATATGGGAGTAGAGGGACTGCAAGCCAAGCCCGTGGTCGATGATGACGAGGTTGCCGAAAATACCGAGGGGCTCCGCAAAAACGACCTTGCCGTCATTCGCTGCGGGAATCGGCGCGTGGGCCACGGAAGCGAGATCCTGCCCCATATGCGTCTGCTCGTCGATTTTCGTCCCATTGTGCATATACGTACGCTGATCGCCAAAAGACGCTTTGGAGGCCGACCCCGGCAGGCGCTTGAAAGCGCCGCTCCACAACATGGTGGGCGAGGTATTTTTACCGATTTCCAACAGGGTTTTCTCATTGGAAATGCGCACTTCGTTGTTGATCTTCACATACCGTTCAAGGTTTGAGATGTCATCAGGAACCAGTTCCTTAAAAACATCCTCTTTGCTGTTCAGGAAATTGTCGCTGATATTGAGGGTATCCTTGCGGAAATTTCTTTCCCCGGCGTTGACGAGGACCCTGTTCCGGGATTCGTTCCCGGCAAGATCCCGGGTGAGCAGTTCCGGCGTAAATTTTCCCTTTGGGGTGTCCAGCGGGAAGGGGAAGAAGCAGTAGTACAGGCCGTTCGGCTGAAGGAAGGCCGGGAAGAACTGCTCGCCAAGCTGGACGCCGGTCATGCTGGCGTCTTCCGAAACGCTGTAGGCTATGGCTGTCACGCTGCCGCGGCGCAGGGCGGGGACCGTCGTTTTAATGCGGACCTTGGGCGGCTGCGTGTCCAATTGCATATTCCACTTGCGCGTGGTCCCGTTCCCCTTGCCGAAGCTCATGAGGGAATTGTCCCGCGCCGTGATTTCCAGTTCAAAGGCACCGTCCCGCAGGCCCGCGTTCTTGAGGTTGAACGAAGTCGTTTGAACGGGGGCCGGCTCGCTGAATACTTTATCGAGAATAACCAGAGACTGATTATTGCGGTGGATGGTGACGACAACGGAGCGGACCCCGGATTTGGCGTCCGCAAGTTTGAGAGTGATCTCCTGCGTCGGCGAGATCCGCCCGGTATCGGGCGTCATGGTGACTTCAGGCCCGTCAAGGTCGTCCAGAAAGAGATAAATGCAAAAACCTAAGGCAGCTAGAATGAGCGTTACAAAGCCATAGCTGATGGTATTACGAATGATGCGACCCATTTTTTTTCCTTAAAGCGCGCTCGGTGATGAAGGGGGCTCCAGCGGTTTGATGTAATGGAAGATCAGGCGTCGTGCAGCAGCGCGATGGCCAGACGCAGGAAATCTGCTTCGGTAATGATGCCAACGAGTTTGTTGTCCCCATCGAGGACGGGCAAACAGCCGTACTTGTTCCGGTAGAGGATCTCCGCCGCTTCCCGGAGAAGGGTATCGGGCGCAACGGTCCTGACGTCGGTTTGCATGATGTCGCCGACCAAAATAGA
>ENA-OWPP01002175-OWPP01002175.1-human-gut-metagenome-genome-assembly--contig:-NODE-2175-length-14123-cov-7.840631_pt1 | contig 14123 bp, 14 predicted proteins | sample MGYA00248265_ERZ651848 | MGnify/ENA primary metagenome ERZ651848 (study PRJEB26924, sample SAMEA4378233) | human gut metagenome | biome: human gut; feature: human-associated habitat; material: faeces... | reverse complement strand
CCGCCCCGGTCGGGTATGTATCTCACTCGGTCACGTCGTCCCACTCAATCACGAACACGACGTTGGCAACGTTAGCGTTCTCCAAAACGTTGCTCAGCGGGGTTACAATCGCGCTGTACGCAACGCTCACGCTGTTGCGGGTGCTGTCGCCGACGCCGGTCATGTAGCAGCCGTCAATGGGTGCGGTTATGAGGCTCTGAGTGGACTCGTTGGTGCTAGTAGCTACCTGTGCGCCGCCGCCTATGCTCATGGCGAAGCCGAGCTTGTTGGAATCGACCTTCTCACCGGCGAGGGAAGCCTTGTCCCCGAAAGCGGTGAGGTTCCAGCCGGTCGCCGCAGAGATAGACACGCTCCTCACGCGGACAGCGCCATAGCTGTTGTTGGTAATCTTGCAGTCGCTGGCAGTCACGACAGTGCCGTCGTCGCTCATAGCCATCGGGAGCGCGGTGGGGACGGTAACGCTCATGCGGGTGGGAGTGGTCGTGCCCTCGCCGCCGTCGCCGCCTATGCCGTCGTTGGTGGTCGTGAGGTTGACGGGCGAAGTTGCGCTGCCGCCGCTTGCAGTTATGTCGTCGGCACACGCGCCCACAGCAAGGGTGAACACCATGCACAGCGCGAGCAGCATGGTAACGGGTTTACGCAGAGTTTTGGTCATGTAGAATACCTCCAAATTAAGATTTTTTGCCCTTATTCAAGGACGGTAAGTTCAATTACGACGCCCGCCGAGCCGAGCTTGTCTCCCGTGTCGGGGTCGAGGTTAAAGAACATAGCGGTGCACTCGTATGTACCGGCGTCGAGGTCAACGTCGAGCTTGTCGGCTTCAATCTTGCTGCCGACCGGCACGGCTTTCGAGGTATAAATAACCTCGCCAGTGTCGTTGCGGGTTATCTCGACGCTGATGGGATAGCGGTTTATGTCCTCGTTCACAATCATGAGGCTTCCCTCAGATTCGCCGTCGCTGAAAACCGGGGACGTGTTCATTGAGATGTTGATCATGCCCTCCTCGACCTTCTCGTTGAGCGAATCACGAATGGCGTCGAGGTCGGCTTCATCCCAGCCGCCGGAGGTAGCCGAGGGGTCAAACTCGATGCCGCCCGGGCCGTCATCCGGCCCGCCGCAGCTCCGCAGGAGCAGCAGGATGATGACCACGACAACAACGACGATTGCCGCGCCGACGCCAATTTTTTTGTACGTTTCAGATTCCTTCGTGTTTTTGTTTTTCACTTTTCAAACCTCCAAAAGTTTTGTCCGGGGTAGAGGCGGCGGTCTAGGGTGGAACCACCAGTTGACGAAGTTTGAACTTTACGTTGCATCACCCCCCTTCGTGTTGCCGTACAGGTCGTGTTGTACTTGCGCCATCGTGCCGCTGTTCGCTGAGAAGTACGAGTTGTAAAGCGTGGTCAGCAGGTAGGCGCGGATGTTGCGCACCTCCGTAGTGTTCCTGCGGAAGCACCAGAGGACGTATTCCAAGTGGCTGCGGTTAAGCTTTAGCAGCCGCGACTTGACCACGGCGGCGGGCCTGTCCTCCTTGCCGACGCGGATGTAATCCCGCGTGGAGCAAACGGTCTCGACCATCAACTCTACGATGTCGTCTATAATCCCGGCGTCAACGGCATCCTGCTCGCGGACATAGTCCGATTCGAGATTCTCAGTAATAATCTCACGCCAAATCCCTTCATCTTCGTTTCGCTTCGGCGGCGCAGCGGAAGGAATTGAATCGATACTTACTTGCGTGGTTTCTTGATTATTTCTTTTCTTGTTTATATCTATATTTAATTCCGGCGGGTTTTCCGAAAACGGTTCATCCGTATCCGGGTTTTCCGTTTCTGGATAAGCCGTAGTTGGCTCAGCAGAATCAGGCTCTGACGTTACCGGGTACTCATAAATGATGTACTCTACGTCGGTGAAGCGCCCGAACCGGTCGCGGGTCTTGCGCCGCACTAGATAGCCGTGGCGTTCCAGCTCGTTAAGCCCGGAGGCAATGGCGTCCCGGCCTTCAAGCAGGATGGTCTGAAGTCCGTTAAGGGTGTAGTCCCAGCCGTCGGGCTTTGAAAGCATTGTGATAAGCAGCCCCTTGGCCTTTAGGGACATGGTTTTGTCTCGCAGAAGGCCGTTGCGGACAATGGTGAAGTCATTGCGCTTTTCAATGCGGAAAATCTCAGACATATTAAGTTCTCCTTCGCCGCCCGCGCGGACGGCGCGAGCCTCAGTATGTAATTTCAGTGCCGTCGAGCCTCAAAACATCGGGGCCATAGTTGGCTATGAGCAGGGCGTTCACGATGAGCCGGAACGCCTCGTCATCCACAATCTCAACGTCGGCAAGGTCGTAGAGCGTCAGGCCCAGCCCGCCGCACATGAGCGCCTTTGCAGCCTGGGTGAGCGTGTAGTCGTGCTCGGACACGCCGCGCATGACCATGTAACGAGGCTCAAAACCGCCCGGCAGACAGGCGTTCCAGGCCCGCTTCATGAGCGCGCGGTTGGAGCCGAACAGGTACAAGGCAGCAAAAAAGCGCGGATTTCTCCACGCTTCATAGCCCACGCTTCGCAGCAGCAGGCGGGTATTATATTCATGCTCCCGGTTGAGCCAAAAGGAGCCGCGAAAGTGCAGAACTAGCAGTCCAAGCCGTTGGATAAACGCTTCGTTCTCGACACGCCAGAACAGCTCCCGCACGGCAGCAGCATAGCCGACCACGCCCGCCTCAATGCGCTCGGCGAGCCATGGGCAGCCTGTGATACGACATCGTCGCCTGCGGCTGTTGACGCAGTATTCACAGGCCACGTCCTCGGGTTTGTAGCGGTACGATAGAATCACCTCCAATGAAAAAAGCCGGGAAAACCCGGCTTGTGTTGTGGTATTTACTTAGCGCTCAGTCTCACGCCGTCGCTTCTGCTGCTTCTGCCACTGCTCCAGCAGACGGATAATTGTCTCCTCCATGCGCTTCGGCGTGTAGCTGGCAGGAAAATATTTGCGTAATGTGTCGCCTTTGAGCGTGACGCGCTCGACCTCTTTCTTCTCCTCCGACATGATAGCCCGCATGACGGCGGCGTCCAGCTCACCGCGCTGTGAAAACTGCTTCAACCTCTGCGCCTGAGACAACGACGGCGTGGCCTGCTCGCTGTCCATCGCGTCGAGTAGCATGGTCTGTTCTTCAGGACGGAGCGCTGTAAGCTCATAAGCCGTCGATACTCCAACCTGTTTATTGTCCACCATGTCCAGCAGTGTAGGGACAAGCGCGGTCAGGGACGCCACGCGCCGCAAGGTGTCACCGCTGATGCCGAGCGTTTTCGCCACTTCATCGTCGCTCCGGAACTTCGCCGCAATTTGCGGCGAAGTTAAATCTGTACGTGCGCCCTGACGTTTCGCGGCCTCCAGGTACATCTTGTACGCCCATGCGCGCTCGCTGTGGAGCACGTTCTCGCGCTGGATGTTGCTGCACACGAGCTCGGCGACAGCTTCCTCGTCGCTCATGCCGCGCACGATTACCGGCATGGCACCCAGCCCCGCCAGCTCGCACGCGCGGAAGCGCCGGTGCCCGGCGACTATCTCATAACCGCCCTCCGGATCTGGCCGCACAAGCCCCGGCTGTCTGACGCCGCGCTCCCTGACCGTAGCCGCTATCTGCTGCATGACCGGGTCGTCGTCCCTCACCTGATACGGCTGTCCGCGCGGCATTGAGCCGTAGCCCTTGAACGGGTGCAGCTCGGAGAGGGATATTTGCACGACCTGCTCAGAATTATCTGCGACTGGCATGGCCTTCGACCTCCTTTATTTGAGTCTGGATACGAAAAAAGGGATATTGAGGCGAAAAGCGTCAATATCCCTTGCAGACGATATGAAAATGTGGTGCTGTTTGAGTGAAAAGGCTAGGGCAGTTCGAGAGCCATCTCGCCGCAAACCCGCATGATTGCTGGATTTTTTCGTATTTGCCTATACCTTTCCCAAACAGTCAATGTTCAACGACTACTACGCCAAGGATACCAGCAAGAAAATCCGGGCAGTGGTAAAGATGCGGGGTGAAGCCGGGGAGCATATCGCCAGCAATCCGCCCTATGGCTACATAAAAGACCCGCAGGACAAAAAGAAATGGATCGTGGATGAAGAAGCGGCAAAGGTGGTACAGCGTATCTTTAACCTCTGCATTGCGGGGAAAGGCCCCATGCAGATTGCAAAAATCCTCACAGCCGACAGGGTACTGACCGTCACCGCCTATCATGCGAAGCAGAAAGGCTGGGCCATGCCGGAAAACCTATACCGTTGGAATACCAACGCCGTGCTTAGAATTTTGCAGCGGCGGGAGTACACGGGCTGTACCGTGAACTTCAAGACCTATACCAAGTCTCTGAAATTCAAAAAGCGGATGGAAAACCCGGTTGAGAACCAGCGGGTTTTTGAGGACACCCAGCCCGCCATCATTGAGAAGGGACAGTGGGAACGGGTGCAGGAACTGCGGAAGAACAAACGCAGGCCGACAAAAACAGGAAGAACCAGCATATTCTCCGGCCTTCTCTACTGCGCCGACTGCGGAGCAAAGCTGTATTTCTGCACCTGCAGCACTTACAAGGATGACAGCCAGAACCATTTCGTCTGCTCCAATTACAAGAGCAACACCGGCTCCTGCAAAATCCACTATATCCGGGAACAGGTGCTTTACCGGATCGTGTTGGAAACCATACGGCAGACATTGAGTTATGTCCGTATGTTCCGGAAGGATTTCAAGTTGGAAATGCTGGCGCAGGATGAGGAAAGCCGCAAGGCAGAACTGGCAGAAAAACAGAAAGCCCTCTCCGGGGCGAAAAAGCGGATGGAGGATTTAGACCGGATTATCCAGCACATCTATGAGGACAATGTGCTGGGCAAGCTGTCTGATAGCCGGTACTTAAAATTATCCCGCCAATACGAGAAGGAGCAGGCGGAGATTGAGCAGCTTGCCGCTGTACTGGAACGGGAAATTGAAACACAGGCCGGGCAGGTTTCCAATGTGAACGAGTTTCTGAAGCTGGTGGACAAGTACCTGGATATTCCAGAACTTGACGCTGCCATTCTCAATGAGCTTGTGAGCAAGATCGTGGTGCACAGCCCGGTAAGGGAGAACGGGAGGAAGCATGTGCAGATAGATTTATACTTTACCTATGTGGGGCAAATCCGCATCCCTTTAAAGATCGGAAGGGAGTCCCTAAACGAATCGGAACCGGCGTGATTTAACACACCGGTTCCTGCCAAATTTCTTTTTACTTCCTTATGGGACGCTGCATAAAGGCGCGGGATTTTTATATGTTATTGAATCGTCACACCGGCTTCTCCTTACAGGAAGAAGTCCATTATCTGGCCGATGAGGACGATGGCGACGCCTATCGGGGTGATGAACTTGAAGCAGACCTCGTAGACCTTCGCGAGACGGTACTTGTGGCCGGAGGCCTCGCACTCGGCCCGGACGAAGTCCGTCTTGTACACCCATCCGATTAAGACCGTCATAATCAGCGCGCCCAGCGGCATCAGTATGCCCTCGGAGAGCACGTCGAAGAAGTCGAGCCATGCGTCGATGAACATCGGGACGCCCTCTGCGCCGAACTCATAGCCGAGCAGCTGATACGGAGCCGGGATGAGGCCGGGCTCGCCGGAGAACCAGCCGCCGATGGCGTCGAGCGCGACGGGCAGGCCGATGATGGTGGTGACGACCGCGGCGACGCAGATTATCTTGGCGCGGTTGGCCTTCTTGCCCTTCTCGCGGGCGTTGTCCAGACGGTTCGTGACTATGACCTCATAGAGCGAGATGGACGAGGTGATGGCCGCTATAAAGACAAGGAAGTAGAAGAGGAAGCCGACCAGGTTGCCGAAGGTGCCCATGCTGACGAAGACGTTCTGCATGGTGTTGAACAGCAGGCCCGGGCCGCTGCCGTAGTCGAGGCCGAAGGCGGCGCAGCCGGGAAGAACAGCCAAGGCTGCCATGACGGCGACGGTCGTGTCGCAGGCGGGGATTATCCAGGAGTTCTTCTGGATGTCCTCCTTCTTGTCGAGGTAGGAGCCGTAGGTTATCATGGCTCCCATGCCGAGCGACAATGAGAAGAACATCTGTCCTGCCGCCACCCTTACAACTTCGAAGAATCCCGAAGCCGTACTCAGCGGCTCCCAGTTGGGCCTGAACATGTAAATGAAGCCCTCGCCAGCGCCGGGCAGCGTGGCGATATAGATGATGACGAAGAGCAGCATGAAGAAGAGCGCCGGCATGGCGACTGTGGTGAACTTCTCTATGCCGGACTGTATGCCGCCCATGACGATTACGATGTTGCAGACGACGAACACGATGTTGAAGAACACAATCGAGCCGTAGTCGTGCAGGATGTAGGTCCAGAAGCTCATCTCCTGCCCGCTGAAGCCGTCCACGCCCATGAGCTCGAGCAGGAAGCCCGTCATGTAGCGCATGACGAGGCCGCCGAGGACGTTGTAGAACGTCAGCAGGAAGAAGGCCGAGGCGACGCCTATGTAGCCGACCCACTTGTGCTTTTTGTTGAACGCGCCGTAAGCGCCGACGGCGCCGAGGCCCGTTTTGCGGCCTATCGTCAGCTCACCGAGCATGACGACCGCGCCGACAAAGATGACGAGAAGCAGATAGACGATCAGGAATGCAAAGCCGCCGTAGCGGCCCATTTTGTATGGGAAGCCCCAGATGTTTCCCAGGCCGACCGCCGAGCCGACGGCCGCCATCAGGAAGCCAAAGTTGGTTCCCCATGAACCACGATCGTGTTCCATGTGCTGAGAATGTTCAGACATTGATTTTCCCTCCCATATTTAATTTTCCGGCGGCGCTCCCACGCCGGCCGGTTCTCCCTATCCACGGTGGACGGACATTTGCGTCGTCCCCGTATTTATAATTTACACTAAAATGCCGGAGTTTACAAGTCTTTCATCATCCACTTGTAACAATTTATTCATTTTTGCTCAAAAGTAGTTCGATAAGTGGACTGAAATTAGGCATTACTTGTGCAATCTGCTCAATCGTCAAAGCTTTAACTGGTTAATTTTTAAACCGCTGACGAAGGAAATTACAAATTATCTCAAAATTCCTTCACACTGATTCTGGACAGACCATCTCCGCAAACAATCCGCGCTTGACTTTGACGGTTATTATTGTATAATTAGAGAACCGGCAACTTTTTGGCCGGATTGGTAACTTAGGAGGAATCCAAAAATGACATATGAGATGGACATCGCCGGATTACAGCGAGAGCTTCCGCTCTGCCGCGTCACGGACGACCTGTACATCGGCGCATTCGTGATGTTCGGGGATGTCGAGCTTACGGTGCACTGTGCCGCAGAGCTGCTCAAGAGAGCGCCTGAGTACGACTACATCATAGCCCCCGAGGCCAAGGCCATACCGCTGCTCTATGAGATGGCCAGGCAGTCCGGCGCGGAGAAGTACTTCCTCGCCAGGAAGGGCGCCAAGGCCTACATGACCGGAGTGTTCGAGGTCGAGGTGCGTTCGATAACCACGATGCACATCCAGAAGCTGGTCATAGACACCGAGGACGCCAAGATGATAAACGGCAAGCGCATGCTCATCATCGACGATGTCATATCTACCGGAGAAAGCCTGCACGCGATGGAGGAGCTGGTCAACCGTGCCGGCGGCATCATTGCGGGCAAAATGGCCGTCCTGGCCGAAGGCGACGCCTACAACAGGACCGATATAATCACTCTCGGCAAGCTGCCGCTTTTCAACGCGGACGGGACGCCGAAGGCGTGAAAAGAATACCCGACCGAGAGGCCGGGTGTTTTTCTTTAATCGGGCGCGCGGCTTGCGCCTTAGCTGTCCCTGCGTCGCAGGCCGTCGAAAAAGCTGCGCAGAACCCGGGCGCACTCGTCTCTCAGCACCCCGCCGTAGACGGCGGGCTTGTGGCCGTAGCGCTCCTCAAACAGGTTGATAACGCTGCCGACCGAGCCGGTGTTCTCCTCCTTCGCGCCGTATACGACGGTGGATATGCGCGCGTTGATTATCGCCCCGGCGCACATGGGGCAGGGCTCGAGCGTGACAAAGAGCGCGCAGCCGGAGAGGTTCCAGGCGCCGAGCGCGGCGCAGGCGGCGCGTATGGCCTCGACCTCCGCGTGGGCGGTGGCGTCCCGGTTCTCCTCGCGCCGGTTGCGCCCGCGGCCGATTATCTCGCCCGAGGGCGAGACCACGACGCAGCCGACGGGCACGTCGCCGTTTTCTGCGGCCTCGCGCGCTAATGACAGCGCTTCCAGCATATACTTTTCATACTCCATTATATTTCACCTCGGAGCGTGATGTGTATGCTCAATATTTTACTCATCGGCGTCGGACTGTCAATGGACGCTTTTGCCGTGTCGGTAACAAACGGGCTGACGATACCTGGCTACAGAGCCGGGCAGGCCGCGCTCACCGCGGCGTACTTCGGCTTTTTCCAGGGGCTGATGCCGCTGCTGGGCTGCCTGCTGGGCAGGGCGGTCAGCGGCCTGGTCAGCGCCTGGGGTGCGTATGTGAGCTTTTTCCTGCTCGCGTTCACCGGCGTGAAGATGATAGCCGAGGTCGCCTCCGGGCGGGAGCGCGCGGCGGGGCTGAGGCACGGACGGCTGGCCGCTATGGCGGTGGCCACCAGCCTGGACGCCCTTGCCGTCGGCGTCTCGTTTGCGTTCATGGACGCGGCGCTGCTGCCGTCGTGCCTGCTCATAGCCCTGGTCACCTTTGCCATCTGCTTCGCCGGCGGGGTGCTGGGCGGCCGCGTGCCGGGCATATCCTGCCGCGCGGCGGGAATAGCGGGCGGCGCCGTGCTCTGCTGCATCGGCGTCCGGCTGCTCCTCGAAGGGATAGGTGTATTGTAAATGGAATTTTTATACGCGCTTGAAAGCATAAGGAACCCGGTCTGCGACGCAATTATGTCCGTCGTCACCCAGCTCGGCGGCGAGATGGTCTACATGGCTGTCGCCATCGTGGCCTTCTGGTGCGTCAGCAAGGGGCTGGGCTATTACATACTCACCGTGGGCTTCGCCGGGACGGTGCTCAACCAGTTCCTGAAGATAACCTGCCGCATACCCAGACCCTGGGTGCAAGACCCCGACTTCACCATAGTCGAGAGCGCGCGCGAGGCCGCCACCGGCTACTCCTTCCCCAGCGGCCACACGCAGAACGCCTTTGCCAGCTTCGGCTGCCTGGGCATGTGGTCGCGCAGGACGCTCTGGCGCGCGGTGTGCGCGGCCGTTATCCTGCTCATAGCCTTCTCGCGCATGTACCTCGGCGTGCACACGCCGCTGGACGTGGGCGTCTCGCTTGTCTCAGGACTGGCGCTGACTCTGGCGCTCTGGCCGCTGTTCCGGGACATAGAGTCGCACCCTGGGAGGATGTACGCCGCCATCGGCGCGATGCTCGCGCTGACGCTTGCGTACCTGCTTTATGTGGAGCTGTACCCATTCCCGGCGGACACGGACGCGGAAAACCTGGCCAGCGCGCTGGAAAACGGCTACAAGCTCCTTGGCGCGGGCGCGGCCATGCTGCTGAGCTATGCGCTCGACCGCAAATATATACACTTTGAGACCAAAGCCCCGCTGCCGGGACAGATCCTCAAGTGCGTGATCGGCCTGGCGCTCGTCATGGGCGTGCGCGCCGTGCTGAAGGCGCCGCTGTATGCCCTGTTCGGCAACCCCAACATCGCGGACGCCGCGCGCTATTTCATCATGGTCTTCGTCGCCGCCGCGGTCTGGCCGATGACCTTCCGCTTCTTTGCGCGGGTGGGCAAGTGAAGGCGGAGCCGGGACATGTATTATTGTAATGTAAGGGGGCGCACACCGTGCCTGTGAATAAATATGAGGCCTTCATGCGCACCGTGGAGCTGAGGAGCATCACCCGCGCGGCGGAGAGCCTGGGCGTCACGCAGAGCGCGGTGTCGCACATGATAAGCTCGCTGGAGGGCGAGCTGGGCTTCGCCCTGCTCAAGCGCTCGCGCTCCGGCGCATATCCCACGGCGGACGGCGAGAGGGTGATCCCCGCCATACGCGGCATACTCTCCTCGCACGAGCAGCTCTCGCAGACGGCGAGCGCGATACGCGGCCTGGACCGCGGCACCGTGCGCATCGGCACGTTCACAAGCGTGGGCGTGCACTGGCTGCCCGGCATAATCGCGGCCTTCCAGGCCGAGTACCCGAACGTGGAGCTGAAGCTCATGAGCGGAGACTACCACGACGTGGAGCAGTGGCTCTCGGACGGCAGCGCCGACCTGGGCTTCGTGCCGATGCCCACGCAGATAAAGGGCGAGGTCACGCCGCTGCTGGAGGATAGGCTGCTGGCCGTGGTCCCCGCAGGACACCCGCTGGCGGGGGCGGAGAGCTTCCCCGTGGACGAGCTGGCGCGAGAGCCGTTCATCGGCCTGCTGGAGACCAGCGACCGGGACGCGCGCACGGCGCTGGAGAAGTGCGGCGTGCGCCCGGAGATACGCTACACGACCAAGGACGACTACGCCGTCATAGCCATGATAGAGTGCGGCCTGGGCGTGAGCATAATGCCGGAGCTGCTGCTGAAGAACTGCTCCGACGGCGTGAGATGCCTTCCGCTCGACCCTCCGGCCAGCCGGACGATAGGCCTGTGTCTCCCGGACGCGGACAGGGCCGGCCCCGCCACAAGGCGCTTCGCCGAGAGCGCCTGCGACTGGGTGAAGAGGCATTTTTGAATCCGACGGCAGTCAAATTTGCAGATTTCCGTAATAATTATATGTAATGCCTATTGAAATCCGCCGCGGAACGGTTTATACTGGAGCAGTAATGAATTTTGCGGGAGAGAAAACTGCAAAACCAGAATGAGAAAAGTTTGAGGGAGGAAACAAAATGAAGAAGAAGATCCTTGCGCTGTCCATAGCGCTCGTGATGGTGTTCGCCCTCGCCGCCTGCGGCAGCGGCGGCGGCGGAGAGGCGCTGACCTTCGTGACCGGCAGCGACACCGGCACCTACTACGCCTTCGGCCAGGCTCTCGGCGGCTACATCAACGAGAACTCCGACGTCGTCAACATCAAGACCGTCGTCGGCAACGGCTCTCAGCAGAACGTCGAGGACATGCACGCCGGCGAGGCTCAGCTCGGCTTTGTCCAGTCCGACGTCATGAGCTACGCCTACAACGGCACCCGCCTCTTTGTCGACGATGAAGGCAATCCCGCGCCTGTGACCGACTTCCGCACGCTCGCCGCCCTTTACATGGAGCAGCTGCAGATAGTCACCCTCGACCCGAACATCAAGACCGTCGCCGACCTTGAGGGCAAGACCGTCTCCATCGGCGCCACCGGCTCCGGCGTGTACTTCAACGCCCTCGACGTCCTCGGCGTCTACGGCCTTGACCACGAGACCGACATCAACGCCGTGTACCAGGACTTCGGCACCAGCGCCGACAGCCTGCAGGACGGCAAGATCGACGCCGCGTTCATCGTCGCCGGCGCCCCCACCTCGGCCATCAGCAACCTCGCTGCCAGCCAGGACGTCTATCTCGTCAGCCTCGACCAGGAGCACATCGACGCCCTGATCGAGCAGAGCCCCTACTACAGCGCCAACACCATCGCCGCCAGCGTTTACGGCACCCCTGAGGACGTCACCACCGTCGCCGTCAACGCCGTGCTGATAGCGCGCGAGGACATAAGCGACGACGCGGCCTACGCCATCGTCTCCAACATCTTCAAAGGCAAGGGCAGCATAGGCCACGACAAGGAGAACGAGCTCGACCTCACCTTCGCCTCCTCCGTCACCGACGTGCCCTATCACCCCGGCGCTGCCCGCTACTTTGAGGAGCAGGGCATAACCGTGCCCACTGAATGAGGCTTTCGTAAGTAATCGCAGCTGCGGCGCCTGACGGCGCCGCATTCTGCGCTGAGGAGGTAAGTAATGTCCAAGGAAAAAGAGAAAAACATAGCTTCCTCCGACGTAGTCGATGAGATCAAAGAGCCCCATTACGAGGCTCCGCACGTTCACGACTTTGACGGAGCAAGCTACAACATCGACGACGTCGACGTCGGTACCATGGAGGACGTCGAGGCCGTCATGCGCAAGTATGACAAGGAGTCCAACACCCGCATCTGGACGGGAAAGCCGAAAATAGTCATCGACGCACTGATGGCTCTTTTCTCCATCTACTGCATCTGGTCCACCCTGTTCTGCAACTGGGACCTTGAGATCCGCCTGACCACGTTCCTGGGATGTATCATAATCCTGGGCTATCTGACCTATCCCATCAGCAAGAAGCACGTCAGGGAGAACAGCTTCCCCTGGTACGACATGATTTTCATGGCTCTGGGCGCGATAGCGTTCTTCTACTTCTGCTTCACGTATGAGGAATTCAGGCTGGTCATAACCAGCAGCGCGCGCATGACTCCGCTCTACGCGGCTATGGGCATTATCGGCATGCTCTCTCTTGTCGAGCTCTGCCGCCGCTGCGTCGGCCTGCCCATACTCTGTGTCGCCGGCGCGCTGGTCATATATACGTTTGCCAGCGGCATAAGCATCAACCGCTTTGTCTACATGCTGTTCTATACGACGAACGGCGTGCTGTCGCAGCCCATTCAGGTCTGCGCCAAGTTCATAGTCGTGTTCGTCATATTCGGCGCCTTCCTGGAGCGGACAGGCATAGCCAACTTCTTCATCGACTGCGCCAACTTCGTGGCCGGCTCCGCCTCCGGCGGACCTGCGAAGGTCGCGGTCATAGCCTCCGCGCTCGAGGGCATGGCCTCCGGCAGCTCCGTCGCCAACACCGTCGGCTCCGGCTCCATCACCATCCCCATGATGAAGAAGACCGGGTACAAGCCCGAGTTCGCCGCCGCCGTCGAGGCCTCGGCCTCCACCGGCGGACAGATAATGCCGCCGATCATGGGCGCGGCCGCGTTCCTCATGGCGGAGTTCCTCGGCATCAGCTACTTCGAGGTCACCATCCACGCCATAATCCCCGCGGTGCTCTACTTCCTGGGCATTTTCCTGGCCGTCCACCTCGAGGCCAAGAAGCTCGGCCTGAAGGGCATCCCCCGCAGCGAGCTGCCCCGCTTCGGCACCCTCATCAAAAAGATCTACCTGCTCGCGCCGATCGTCGTGCTGGTCGTCATGGTCAGCACCAGCATCAGGAGCGTCCAGTTCTCCGCGTCCATCTCCATACTCGTCGCCATCGTCGTGAGCCTGTTCGACAAGGACAACCGCATCACGCCGAGGAAGATATTCGAGGCTCTGTCCGGAGGCGCGCGCGGCACCATCACCGTCGCCGTCGCCTGCGGCATCGCGGGCGTGATCGCCGGCTGCATCCAGGTCACCGGCCTGGCCAGCACCCTCATCAGCGTCGTCGTCCGCATGAGCGGCGGCATCCCGCTGATCGGCCTGCTGCTCACGATGGTCTGCTGCATCATCCTGGGCATGGGCGTGCCCACTACGGCCAACTACTGCATCATGGCCTCCACCTGCGCGCCGATACTCGTCCGCCTCGGCATAGACCCGATCGCGGCGCACTTCTTCGTGTTCTACTTCGGTATCGTCGCCGACATCACCCCGCCGGTCGCCCTCGCGGCCTACGCCGGCGCGGCCATAGCCAAGAGCAACCCGATGAAGACCGGCGTCACGGCCACCAAGCTGGCCATAGGCGCGTTCGTCGTCCCGTACGTCTTCGCGCTCGACCCGGCGCTGCTGCTTGTCAACACCCAGGTGATAGACGTCGTGCTCATATGCATCACCGCCGTGCTCGGCATGTTCGGCGTCGCGGTCTGCATGAACGGCTTCCTCTACGTCAAGCTGCCCTGGTACGTGCGCGTCGCATACCTGGCGGCAGGACTGCTCCTGCTCGACCCGGGCATCGCTACGGACGTCATCGGCCTTGCCGTCATCGTCGGACTGACGCTGCTCATGCGCTACAAGCGCCAGCACAGCAGCCAGGAACCGGCTGCATGACCGACGCAAAATATGCAAAAGCAATCAGCCCCGCAGGCATCTCCTGCGGGGCTGAGACTGTCAAAAAAGGCCCTCGACGGCCTTTTTTGACAATAAAGTCCCCCGGCCGCGAGCGGCCGATGGGGACCGGCGCTGCGCTTCGCGCCTCAGTTGTCCGCCAAAGGCGGACAATTCGACACTGCGCTCCGCGAAATGTATTTTCGGCGACGTACACGCC
>ENA-OWPP01002169-OWPP01002169.1-human-gut-metagenome-genome-assembly--contig:-NODE-2169-length-14152-cov-161.408952_pt1 | contig 14152 bp, 8 predicted proteins | sample MGYA00248265_ERZ651848 | MGnify/ENA primary metagenome ERZ651848 (study PRJEB26924, sample SAMEA4378233) | human gut metagenome | biome: human gut; feature: human-associated habitat; material: faeces... | reverse complement strand
AGAACTCCATCTAAGAGTGTGATTGCGACCGAGATTGACCACAAACCATCTCAGGACGAAATCAATGAACTTTGTTGGCTTTATGGTGACGCGACTTTAGAGGACGCCCAGCAGTTGCAGGGCTTCTATGTCGGCCCACGCCGTGAAATGATTACTCCTTGGAGTACGAATGCCGTTGAGATTACTCAGAACATGAGTCTTAACGGCATTTCGCGTATCGAGGAGTACTTCCCTGTAGATAGCGAAGACGCTGAGCACGACCCTATGCTCCAGCGTATGTACAACGGTATCGGGCAGGATGTGTTCACCGTGAACCACCAGCCAGAACCTATCAAGTACGTCGATGACCTCGAGAAGTATAACGAGGAAGAGGGTCTTGCCCTCAGCGAGGACGAAATGGCTTATCTCCACAAGCTGGAGAAAGAGAACGGACGCCCTCTCACCGACAGCGAAATCTTCGGTTTCGCACAGATCAACTCAGAGCACTGCCGCCACAAGATTTTCGGCGGCCAGTTTATCATCGACGGTAAGGAGATGGAGTCTTCTCTCTTCAACATGATTAAGAAGACCACCAACGAGAATCCTAACAAGATTCTCTCTGCTTACAAGGACAACGTGGCTTTCTCTCAGGGTCCTGTTATCGAGCAGTTTGCTCCAGCCGATCAGACTACCAGCGATTTCTTCCAGGTGAAGGATATCGAGAGTGTTATCTCTCTGAAGGCTGAGACCCACAACTTCCCTACTACTGTAGAGCCTTTCAATGGTGCTGCTACCGGTACGGGTGGTGAAATCCGCGACCGTATGGGTGGTGGTGTAGGTTCATGGCCTATCGCAGGTACAGCCTGCTACATGACTGCTTATCCTCGCCTGAAGGATGACAACGGCAAGAGCGATGTTGAGCGCGACTGGGAAGACATCATGCCTGTTCGTAAGTGGCTCTATCAGACTCCTGAGCAGATTCTGATTAAGGCTTCCAACGGTGCATCAGACTTCGGTAACAAGTTCGGTCAGCCTCTCATCACCGGTTCTGTGCTTACATTCGAGCACGAGGAGAACGGTGAGAAGTATGCATACGATAAGGTAATCATGCTTGCTGGTGGTGTAGGCTACGGCAAGAAGCGTGACTACAAGAAGGGTGAGCCACAGAAGGGCAATAAGGTTGTCGTAGTAGGTGGTGATAACTATCGCATAGGTCTTGGTGGTGGTTCTGTTTCTTCTGTAGATACAGGCCGTTACAGCAACGGTATCGAGTTGAACGCTGTTCAGCGTGCCAACCCTGAGATGCAGAAGCGTGCCTACAACCTGGTTCGTGCACTCGTTGAGAACGACGAGAACCCAGTAGTCAGCATCCACGACCATGGTTCAGCCGGTCACTTGAACTGTCTCTCTGAGTTGGTAGAAGAGTGCGGTGGCGAAATCGACATGTCTAAGTTGCCTATCGGCGACAAGACTTTGAGCGCCAAGGAAATCATCGCCAACGAGAGCCAGGAGCGCATGGGCTTGCTCATCGACGAGAAGTATATCAGCGAGGTTCAGAAGATTGCCGACCGTGAGCGTGCTCCAATGTACGTGGTTGGTGAGACTACAGGCGATGCTCACTTCAGCTTCAAGCAGGCTGATGGTGTGAAGCCATTCGACCTCGATGTAGCTCAGATGTTCGGTCATACTCCTAAGACTGTGATGGTAGATGAGACCGTAGAGCGTAAATATGAAGATGTAACTTATTCTGCAGATAACCTCGACGAGTACTTGCAGCGTGTTCTCCAGATGGAGGCTGTGGCTTGTAAGGACTGGTTGACCAACAAGGTAGACCGTTCCGTAACAGGTAAGATTGCCCGTCAGCAGGGTCAGGGTCAGATTCAGTTGCCACTCTCAGACTGTGGTGTCGTAGCACTCGACTACCGTGGCGAGAAGGGTATCGTAACAGCAATGGGTCATGCTCCTCAGGCTGGTCTTGCCGATCCTAAGGCAGGTTCAGTACTCTCTGTAGCAGAGTCATTGACTAATATCGTATGGGCTCCATTGGCAGATGGCATGGACAGCATCAGCCTCTCAGCCAACTGGATGTGGCCTTGCCGCAGTCAGAAGGGTGAGGATGCCCGTCTGTACGAGGGTGTGAAGGCTTTGTCAGACTTCTGCTGCGCCATCCACGTAAACGTACCAACAGGTAAGGACTCACTCTCTTTGACCCAGCAGTATCCTAACGGCGAGAAGATCATCGCTCCGGGTACCGTTATCGTAAGTGCTGGTGGTGAGGTTTCAGATGTCAAGAAGGTGGTTAGCCCAGTTCTCGTTAACGACAAGAACTCTAGCCTCTACCATATCGACTTCAGTTTCGACGAGCAGCGTCTCGGTGGTTCTGCTTTCGCTCAGAGTCTGGGCAAGGTGGGCAGCGATGTTCCTACCGTCAAGAACCCAGAGTACTTCGTTGACTGCTTCAACGCCGTACAGGAACTCATCAACCGTGGTTGGGTTATGGCTGGTCACGATATCAGTGCCGGTGGTTTGATTACAACTCTCCTCGAAATGACATTCGCCAACGTAGAGGGCGGTATGAAGATCAACCTCCACGACATCGCAGATGCCGACATCATCAAGACTCTCTTCGCAGAGAACCCAGGTGTTGTCATCCAGGTAAGCGATGCTCACAAGGACGAGTTGAAGGCATTCTTTGATGAGCACGGTATCGGTTATGCCAAGATTGGTTATCCAGCTCCAGAGCTCCGCAAGATTATCATCAAGAAGGAAGGCTTCGAGCACGAGTTCGATATCGATGCTTTGCGCGACGACTGGTATAAGACCTCTTACCTCCTCGACCGCAAGCAGAGCATGAACGGTATGGCTAAGAAGCGTTACACCAACTATAAGAAGCAGCCTATCGAGATGAACTTCGGTTATGGCTTCAAGGGAACCCTCGCTAGCTACAGCCTCGACGCTAACCGTCGCAAGCCATCTGGCATCAAGGCAGCCATCATCCGTGAGAAGGGTACCAATGGTGAGCGTGAGATGGCATACTCTATGTATCTCGCCGGCTTCGATGTAAAGGATGTGATGATGACCGACTTGATTTCTGGTCGTGAGACTCTGGAGGATGTAAACTTTATCGTATTCTGCGGTGGTTTCTCTAACTCCGATGTTCTCGGTTCTGCCAAGGGTTGGGCTGGTGCATTCCTCTACAATCCTAAGGCTAAAGAGGCACTCGATAAGTTCTATGCCCGTGAGGATACCCTTTCACTCGGTATCTGTAACGGTTGCCAGCTGATGGTTGAGTTGAACCTCATCAATCCTGAGCACAAGCATCGTTCACACCTCTGCCACAACACATCTAAGAAGTTTGAGAGTACATTCCTCGGTCTGACTATTCCTCAGAACGACAGTGTGATGTTCGGTAGCCTGAGCGGTGATAAGCTCGGTATCTGGGTAGCTCACGGCGAGGGTCGTTTCTACCTGCCTGAGCCAGAGGATCACTACAACATCATTGCGAAGTACAACTACGCAGAGTATCCAGGTAATCCTAACGGCAGTGACTACAATGTAGCAGGTATCTGCTCTGCAGATGGCCGCCACTTGGCTATGATGCCACACTTGGAGCGTGCCATCTTCCCATGGCAGAACGCCTGGTATCCAGCCGATCGCCGCAACGACGAGGTAACTCCTTGGATTGAGGCATTTGTCAATGCACGTCAGTGGATTGAAGAAAGAGTAAAATCATAGTTAAAAGTTAATAGTTTATAGTTGAAAGCAAGATTGCCGTAAACTATAAACTATAAATTATAAACTATAATGAAGTATATTTCATTATTTAAGACATTTATGAAGATTGGCATAGTCACCTTTGGTGGTGGCTATGCCATGATTCCTATTATAGAATCCGAAGTCGTCGACAAGCATCATTGGATGACGAAGGAGGAATTTTTGGATGCCATTGCTACTACCCAGGTTTGTCCGGGCGCCTTGGCCATCAACATGAGTTCCCTGCTCGGATATAAGTTGGCAAAGACACCGGGAGCCATCGTCTGCACCCTCGGCGCTTCGTTGCCATCGTTTCTTATTATCTTGGCGATAGCCATGTTTTTCCATCAGTTTGAAGACAACAAGGTTGTTGCTGCCATGTTTGCAGGCATCCGTCCTGCCGTCGTGGCATTGATAGCCGTACCTACATTCTCGCTTGCCAAGAGTGCCGGTATTTCGCTCGTCAACTGCTGGATTCCTATTCTATCCGCCCTTCTGATCTGGCTTTTGGGCGTCAACCCAATCTGGGTGATTATCGCAGCCGCCGTGGGAGGCTACATCTATGGACAGTTTATCCAGCCAACAGAGTAAGATTAGTTAAAAGTTTATAGTTAATAGTTTGTAGGGACTACGCCTTATTGTAGGAATGCCCTATTAACTTTACACATTATTATATATATATGATATTTCTTCAGCTTTTCATCGTATTCATTCAGATAGGCATCTTCGGATTCGGAGGTGGCTATTCCATGATATCCCTGATTCAGGGACAGGTTGTTACGCAGTATCATTGGATGACGATGCAAGAGTTTACCGATGTGGTTGCCATCTCTCAGATGACACCGGGACCTATCGGTATCAACACCGCTACCTATTGTGGCTATACAGCTGTCCATAATGCCGGCATGAGTGGCATGATGGCTGTACTCGGAAGTGCCATGGCGACCTTTGCGCTGGTTCTCCCATCCTTGGTTTTGATGATTCTTATCAGCAAGATGCTGTACAAGTATATGAACACCTTAGCCGTCCAGAGCATCTTCATCGGTCTTCGCCCAGCCATTGTCGGTCTGGTAGGAGCCGCAGCCCTACTTCTGATGAATGGCGAGAACTTTTCTACTCCCGAAGATCCTTGGAGATTCTATATCTCCATCGCCCTCTTCTTCGCCACCTTTATCGGCGTGAAGGTGATGAAGATCAATCCTATCCGCATGATACTCTACTCGGCTTTTGCCGGACTGGTATTACTATATTAAACAAAATCTTTCGATTTTATTTGGTAGTAATAAATAAAAATCGTACATTTGCAACAAAAAGGAGATAGACCATGACATACTCACAGGCAGATATTACCGTTCCATACGCTGTAGCGAACTTTGCAGAGATTCGCCACAAGGGATATTATTATGTGGACAAGACCAACTATATTCCACTGCTTGAGCGTTACAAAGCACCAGTTTTTCTCCGTCCTCGCAGATTCGGAAAGAGTCTGCTCGTTTCCATGTTGGCTCACTATTACGACCGTAACATGGCAACACAATTCAAAGATTTGTTTGGTGGAACTTGGATTGGCGAGCACCCAACAAACGAGCACAACCAATATCTCGTGGTAAGATATGACTTTTCCACAACTTCCGTTGCCAGCAAGAAGGAAGACATCGAGAAGAACTTCAACGCCGTGAATTGCAGTCCACTCCGTACATTGGTGGAACGCAACAGAGACCTTTTTGGAGATTTCAGGTTCAGAGAGGATGGCAATGCCTCCAACATGTTGGTTGAAGTATGCGAGTTTATCTCTTCCCATAATCTTCCACCTCTTTATATATTAATAGATGAATACGACAACTTTACCAACCAGCTACTAGTTGTCTATAAGGACTCGCTGTACCAGGACCTGACCACAGGGGAAAGTTTCCTACGAACATTCTTCAAGGTTATCAAGGCAGGCATTGGCGAAGGTACCATCCGCACCTGCTTCTGCACAGGAGTACTGCCTGTCACCATGGATGACTTAACCAGTGGCTATAACATCGCAGAGATGTTGACTCTGAAGCCGGAATTTACCAACCTATTGGGCTTTACCCATGAGGAAGCAGCCCAATATCTGAAGTATGTCATCAACAAATATGGTCCTCAAGCTTCTTTCGAGGAATTATGGACTCTGATACTCAACAATTATGATGGTTACCACTTTTTACCAAATGCAGAACCATTATTTAACTCTACCATTCTGACTTACTTTCTCAAGAACTTTGCAGAACTGAAAGGAGGCATCCCTACGGAAATGGTAGATGAGAACCTGCGCACTGACACTAGTTGGATAAGAAGATTGACCATCACACTCGATAATGCCAAAGAAATGCTCGACAGTCTGTTGATGGATGGAGAATTGTACTATTCACAAGCCGATTTACGCAGTAAGTTCAACAAGCAAAAGTTCTTCTCCCCAGAGTTCTACCCTATCAGCCTCTACTACTTGGGTATGACCACCCTGAAGGACAATTACAAAATGGCTTTGCCAAACTTGACGACCAAGAGTGTATGCAAAAGCATACGTAGCTTATATCGCAGGAAACAAGGCTTGCAAGATTTTTGAAAAGAAATGAGAAAGGTATATTTAGCCATAGCCCTTGGCTTCTGCTGCCAGGGCATTCTGGCACAGCAGACCTCCTACCGCTGGAAGGTGGAGGCAGAAGCTGGTGTCAGTTGCAGTGTGCTCGATACGGATGTATCGGGCTTGTCGGAGACTTATTATAAGGTGCGACCGGGTTTCACGGCTGCCATCGGTGCTGAATACAATATCGTAGATCAGCTGGCGGTAGGGACGGGCATCCGCTTCGTTCAGCGCGACTACCTGTATCAGAACCTCGGCGGTGATTCCTGGAACACCCGATACAACAACAACTTCATCAGCATCCCGCTCCATGTGGGCTACTATCTCCTCCATAATCCTTACCACGAGAAGGGATTGTGGATCAAGCCGCAGGTGGGCGTCTATTACGAGTACTTCACCTCCATGCATACCAAGGGTATGTATCCGATGAACATCATGGAGGGGTACAAGGGCGAAGGCAGCTACATCCGCTATAACACCACCTACGATTTCAAGAAGAATGAGAACCATCTCCGCCGCAGTCTCTTTGGCGGAGAAGCAGGCATCAAGATAGGTTATTCCTTCGGCAAGATAGATGCCAGCGTGGGCTATCAGTTCCAGTACGGCTTCTCGCATATCTACCAGGAAAAAGCCAGCACCAGCAAGACTGCCCGGCGCAACTCCAACCTCATCACAGCCTCGGCTGCCTATAAGTTCTAAGAAATCATTTTAAAATATGAGAACCCCTATATATATAAAAGGTGGAATGCGATGCCTCTTCGCCTTCCTCCTGGCGACAACCACTACCGGAATGTCGCTTACCAGTTGTGTGTCAGACAATGATGCCAACGAGAAATCGATTTACGATTATTCCGATACCGATGTCAAGTCGTATGGCGATCTGTTCCAGGTTTTCTGGAGCGTGATGAACCAGCGCTACTGCACCCTCAATGAGCAGTCTGCCATATCTTCACAGACCTGGGACCAGGTGTACAAGGAATACAAACCCAAGTTTGATGCCCTGAAGACCTTCCAGCATACCTCCGCTTTCACCCAGCAGGAGATTCAGGAGGATAATGCCAAGGCAAAGCTGTATTTCCAGGAAATCATCGACAAGATCATCGACCAGCATTTCTATGTCAAGATTACCCTGCCCGTCTCCCACTCTTCTACGGAAACGGTGAGATTCAACAGCACGCTCCGCAACAAGACCGAATATTTCCCGCTGAATGCTCACTGGAACCATACCCGCGACCAGCTCAACCTGGATGGCACAGCCTTCGGCGAGATTACCTCGGATGGTTTCTGCATCATGGGCGGTTACCTGAAGGAGCAGCCGGGCACCTATTATCTCGGCTTCAACAAGTTTGCGCTCTACGAAAACTGTTTCCACGAGTATCAGAAGTTCTATCTCCCTGTCAATGCTGCCAGCACCTATCATCTGGATGCTTCCACGATATCAGCCAAGGCGAAAGCACTGATTACTGATGCCGGAAAGCGAGAGAAGGCTGAGCAGCAGGCAGCGCAGCTGCTTACCGATATGGATAGCTATCTGGCTTCGGATGATGCAGCCAAAGCCTGCGAGAAGATGGCGGCTTACAGCAACCAGGGAGATTATTCCGGTCTCTATGCTCTCGCCAGCGAGGCTTACGAGAAGTCGCCGAATCTCCTCAAGCTGTTGCCTATTACTTCTGATGCAAGCGGCATGGGCGAACAGATCCGACAGAAGCTGCAGGGCGATGCCCTCTACCAGCAGATGCTTTCAGCCTCCGGTTTTGCCAGCTGGTATTGCCAGGCACTTGCCGATTACCTCTGGCACGAGCGTGAACTCTACGCTTACTGGAGCGACCTGAAATTTACCTACAATCATCTCTGCGTAGAAGGTTACCGCCGCCTGTTCCTGGAGCCGCTGGCTAAGGGCGAGATCAAGAAGCTGATTCTCGACTTCCGTGGCAACGGTGGTGGCAGCGTGATAGATACCCGTCTGCTTACCGACTATCTCATCACCCAGACAGCCGTCTATGCCTACGTGCGCAAGAAAGAGGACAACAATCCATACAGTTATACGCCTTGGATTCCGCAGAAGATTACGGTAACGCCGAAGAGCCTGGGCAGAAACATCCCTACCGCCATCCTGCTCGACAACTACAGTGCCAGCATGTCGGAGGTGACAACCCTCATTCTGAAGAGTCAGGGTGACCACGTAAAGACAATAGGCAGAAACAGTTACGGAGCGCAGGCGATGCTCACTTCCGACAACGAAGCCAGCAATGGCGGATGGATAGGAAATGTAACGAGCTACCTCTACTTCTACATGCCGTTCTCGCTTACCAAGGATGCACAGGGCAACCTGCTGGAAAGTGTGGGAATCACCCCCGATTATCTGACCGACGAGATGACCCAAGAGGAAAAGGAGAAGCTCTACCAGAACGATCCTTCGGCTGTGGATAGAGGTCTGAAAAAGGCGATGGAAGTTCTGAAATAGTCCCCCAAAAGCCGGATTTCCCCGTCTTCAGATTCTCAAATCACAAAAAAGAATTTCATCAAGAAACAACATTTCATAAGCGAAGGTGTGCAACTTACACCTTCGCTTTTAATTTTCTATATATCAACCCTTTACAATATATTCGCAATTTTGTGCTCCCACACATTTTGCATAGCTATGCAAACGTTTGCATTTAATTTTACGAGATTTTCATCATTTTTTTACCCCCCCCTAAAGAAAATTTTCATATATTTGCAACCGAAAAGGAAACCCGGTGACATCCATCATGTTACAAGGGTAAGCCTGTAGTTATAATTAAATGACAATAACAAGAATAGGACAACTAACAGTATCCTTAAGAAAGAAATCAACAGAGTAAAAAGTATGATAAAGAAGCAGAGTTTATTCAAACGAACACTAATGTTATTGCTGCTGATTCTCTCAACAGTAGTAACCCGAGCGCAAGAGGTAGCGCTGAAGACCAACCTGCTTGGTTTGGCAACCACCTCGCTCAATGCTGGTCTAGAAATAGGCACGGGCAAGAAAAGCACTTTTCAGCTTTTCGGCGCCCTGAATCCCTGGAAGTTTTCAGGCGACAAGAAATTGCGCTACTGGAACGTCATGCCAGAGTACCGCTGGTACACCTGCCAGAAATTTGGAGGCCACTTTTTCGGCATCCATGCCCTTGGAGGTGAATACAACGTAAAAAATGTGGACCTGCCTTTCGGCATCTTGCCAAAGACAGAGAAAGGAAGACATTACGAAGGCTGGTATGTCGGTGGTGGCCTCACCTACGGATACCAATGGCTGCTGTCTGAGCATCTCAATCTCGAAGGATCCATCGGATTAGGATACATCTACAGCCCATACAAGCTTTACGGAAGATGTGACAAATGTCTTAACAAGGACCACCGCAACTATGTAGGTCCTACTAAAGCTGCCCTCTCCCTGATATACGCATTCTAGGAACGATATCACCGAGATAGCAAAAACCAAAATCAAACCCTCTTTTACAAGATGAAGAATATGAAGAAAATGAAGCTTTATGCGGTCATCTCGCCCCTTTGCATCCTTTTTGCACAGAGCGCATTGACTGTCCAAGCCCAGAAGATAGATGATTCGCAGCTACGGTTGGCTGGTGGCAAGATACTGATAGACAGTGTCTTGACGCAGAAGAAAAGCGACAGTCTCAAGGTTGCTTTCCGCCTCCATCTCGATAGTTTGCAGCTCAAATCAGAGCAACAGCTGGTTTTCACTCCGCTTATCGCCGGAGAAGATACCATCGCCCTGAATCCCATCATCATCAATGGCAAAAACCAGAGCATCAGATACCTGCGCAAAAGCAGCAGTCTGAAAAACAGCCAGGCATTGGTTGTGAGACGCAAGAATGATACCGAGCAACAGGTGCTCTTCTCCCAGACCCTTCCCTACAAGAAGTGGATGAAGGCTTTCAACCTCTCCATGACGGAAGACCTCTGCGGATGCGGCAACCTGATGGATCAGGATACCACGCTGATGGCTAACATCCAGCCGACACCGAGAATCAGTCGCGACCATTACGTGAAGCCAAAGGCTGAAGCCATCAAGGTGAGAGCCGAAAAGGGTGAAGCTTACCTGAGCTTCAAGCTCAACAAGAGCGATATCCTTGCCGACTTCCGTGAGAATGCAACTGAGTTGGGAAAGATTACATCCACCATCGACCTCGTGAAGAACGACAAGGATGTGAGCATCACCAATATCGATATTCATGGCTATGCGTCGCCAGACGGTCCTTACGACAACAACGTGCGACTCGCCAACAATCGTGCGGCTGCCCTGCGCAATTATGTATGCAACCTCTACACCATCGATAATAAGCTCTTCACCTATCACGCCACCCCAGAAGACTGGGAGGGATTCAAGAAGAAGGTGGAAGCAAGCAACTTAGCCGATAAGACTGCAATCCTTGCCGTTGCCAACTCATCATTGGCACCCGATGCAAAGGACCAGAAAATCAAGAAGCTTTATCCGGCTAGCTATCGCTACATCATGAGTGAGATTTATCCTCGTTTGCGCCACAGCGACTATACGGTAACCTATACCGTTCGTCCTTTCGACATTGAGGAGGCAAAGGTAATCTTGAAGACCAAGCCTCAGCAGTTGTCATTACAGGAAATGTATCTAGTGGCACAGACCTATGAGCCTGGTTCTCCAGAGTTCAACGAGGTATTTGATATTGCCGTCCGTCTCTTCCCTGATGATGAGACCGCCAATCTCAATGCCGCCTGCACAGATTTGCAGAAGGGCGACCTTGTAACTGCCGAGAAGCATCTTGCCAAGGCAGGAAACTCGAAGGAAGCTGAGCGCATCAGAAAGATTTACGGGGAAATGAAGGCGGAGCTATAATAGTAAATTGAAATAATTAAATTAATAAATTAACAACTTTAACATAAATGATTATGCGATTAAAGAATTTGTTTGGAATGGCAGCTATGCTCGCTTTAGCAGCAAGCTGCAGTGAGAATGAACTCGGGGACAGCGTCAACAATGGCGCCAATGAGCATGGTGCACGTTATGCAACATTTACCATTGTGTTGCCTACCACCAACGGCACACGCGCAGCAGGCGACCCTACCTATGAGGACGGAACACCCAATGAGTATGCCGTAAACAATGCCACACTCCTTGTTTTCCAGAATGAGTTGGGAAAACAAGAGTCTGAAGCGAAATTTGTTGAGAGCGTGGAGCTGGGCGACATGAAGCCATGGACTGGCAACAATGACAACCCTAACGTAATCACAACAGAGGCTAACGTGACTGCAAAGCTGAACAATTTCAAGAGTGATTATGAAGGCAACTATTATGCTGTTATTCTGCTGAACAACAACATAGACGCAAGTCAAAAGAAAGTGAATCTTCCTGTAAACGGCACCACATTCGCCAACTGGCAGAGGGACAATGTTTCGAACAGCATCAACAGCACCGAAAACGGTTTCTACATGGCAAACGCCGTTAAGGTGACAGGAACAGCAACAGAGACTCTGGTATTAATCGACAAGAACAAGGTGACAACCAATGAGAGCGCAGCACAGTCGGCAGCCACTGTTTACGTGGAGCGTGGCGTGGCTAAGGTTACCATGACCACTTTCAGCGAAATGGATGTCACAGGCATTGAGGGTGACAAGGTGACCATAACAGCATGGGACCTTGACGTGACCAACAAGAAGTCTTATCCTCTGCACAACGTGTACAATTTCGATGGTTTCGACGCATACTGGAACGCAATTTGGAATGAGCCACGTTTCACAAGCGGACACACAGCATTCAACCGCGCTCACTGGGGTATAGACCCTAACTACAGCACTATCGATAACGGAAGTAGCTCGGCAGACGCAGAGAAAACCGACGAGTTCAACTACAAGGCAAGCACATACGACTTCTCAGCAGCTGGTACTGCTAAAAATCCTAAGTACTGTCTTGAGAACACATTCTCTCTCGATCACCAGTATCAGAACCAGACAACCCGCGTCATCATGAAGGCTACATACGTGCCAAAAGATTTGACCGAAGGTGAGACATTCTATATGTTCGACGGCAAGAGCGGTTACTTCACAGAGTCTACTCTCAAAACTCAGATTTCAACAGCCATCACCAACGCAGGATACCCAGCAACTGATTTCACAGTGGCTCTTACAGACATGAAGGAAGCCGGAAAGCATGTGCTCACAGCCAGCGACATCACAAAGGTTTATGGTTCTGTAGATGTTGACGATGTGTTCCTCGGAAAGGTTAACGCTGCCCTTGGTCTGACTGACGGCAAGAAAATCTCCACATACAAAGATGGTGTGTCTTACTACATCGCACGCATCAAGCACTTCGGCGACGCACAGACCCCATGGAACTCAGGCGAACCAACATACGGAACAGGTGTGGAGGCTAAGAAGAAATACCTCGGCCGTTATGGTATGGTTCGTAACAACTGGTATGAGCTGACAGTTAACTCTGTGAGCAACCCAGGCTCACCAGACGTTCCAGAGGTTAACCCTAACACTCCAGACGACGAGGGCGACAAGTACTACATCAACTGCTCAGTAAAGATTCTCTCTTGGGCAAAGCGTGTACACGGTATTGACTTGTAAGAAAACAGATTGTATTTAACACAATAAAATTCCGTAATGACTTCACACATGCAGAGGGGGATAAGCATCCTGGCATAACATGGATCAACCGCCCGCTGCGGTGTGAAGCCGTTACAAAAACAACGACAACATTAAACAATAATCAATCATAATTATGGCAAAGAAAATGACTTTCGGTTGGTATCATGGCATGAAGGCAGGGCTGTTGGGATTATTATCCTGTTGCCTGCTTGGTAGCTGCGACAGTCTGATGCATGATGACCTGCCTCCCTGCTTTACAGGGGCTTACTTGCACTTCGTCTACGATTATAACATCCAACGCGCCGACATGTTCAACGACCACGTGGGCGGGTTAGTTGTCTTCGTCTACGATGAGAACGGCAAGTTCGTCACTCGGCAAGATGCGGCCAACGATGCTCTGACGCAACCGCTAAAGCGTCATGACTTCGCCATGCAACTTCAGCTGCAGCCCGGCAAATATAAGTTTGCAGCCTTTGCCTTCCAGAAAAAATACGAAGAGGCATTGACCGCACCGGGTGCTAAGTTCAGAATAGAAAATCCACAGCTGCGAGACGACATCGAGAGTCTGCACGCTACACTGGACCGCCAGCAAGGTGTTGTTCAAAACCAGGCAATGCCACTTGACACGCTTTGGCAAGGACTCTCCAAGGGCATCGTGGAGGTAAAGAGCCTGGAGATGGTACACGACACCATCAGTCTTGTCCGTGATACCAAGGAACTCACCTTAAGCCTGCACCAGATAGATGCGCCTGCCGACATCTCGGTGGAAGACTTCAGCTTCGAGATAACATGTGCCAACGGAACCATAGGCCATGACAACAGTCTCTGGGAAGACGAAAGGCTCACCTATAAACCTTACTTTACTTGGGATACTGACTTCCGTGACGAAGCGGGCAACGTAAAGGAACGTACCGCCCATGCTGCCATGATGTTCTCCCGACTGGTGCTCTATCCTGTAGCGCAGAACGAGCAAAATGCCATGCTCTCCATCTTTAATAAGAAGACTGGCGAGGAGGTGGTCCGCATCAACCTGGCCGACTGTCTGGCACAGGGAAGGGGAGCCTTCGACTACCTCAACTACTCACCACAGGAGTTCTTGGACCGTGAGTATGACTACCATCTCGACTTCTTCCTCAAAGGCGGCGAGTGGCAGTATGCCAACCTCAGCATATCGGTGCTCAGCTGGAGCAAGCGCATCCAGCGTGT
>ENA-OWPP01002168-OWPP01002168.1-human-gut-metagenome-genome-assembly--contig:-NODE-2168-length-14153-cov-4.002057_pt1 | contig 14153 bp, 13 predicted proteins | sample MGYA00248265_ERZ651848 | MGnify/ENA primary metagenome ERZ651848 (study PRJEB26924, sample SAMEA4378233) | human gut metagenome | biome: human gut; feature: human-associated habitat; material: faeces... | reverse complement strand
TCAAAATACAGCACCGTATCCACAATGTGCTCCATGACCTTTGGCCCGGCAATCGCACCGTCCTTGTTCACGTGTCCCACGATCCAGATGGGGATATCCAGCTGTTTTGCGGTGTGCATAAACAGATTGGTACACTCCCGCACCTGTGTCAGACTGCCGGGGCTGGAAGAGATCTCTTCCATGCGCATGGTCTGGATGGAGTCGATGATGACAATATCCGGACGGCTGGCGGAGATGGTGTCGCAGATGCTCTGGGCATCCGTGACCGTCAGCAGGTACAGGCTCCTGGTTGTCACGCCCAGACGCTGCGCACGAAGCTTGATCTGCTTGGCAGATTCCTCGCCGGAGACATACAGCACGCTGTGAGATTCTCCGAAATACTGGCAAATTTGCAACAGCAGCGTGCTTTTTCCAATACCCGGCTCGCCGCCCAGGAGAACGATAGAGCCACGCACCAGACCGCCGCCCAGCACCCGATCCAGTTCGCCTACGCCGGTGTGATAGCGCACATCCGCCGTGGTGTCCACCTCGTCCAGTTCCTGTATCTTGTCCGAAAGATCCACCGGTTTCCGGCGGCTGTTTCCCACCGCCTGCGCCGGCAGCGGAACATCCTCCTCCAGGGTGTTCCATGCGCCACAGGACGGACACTTTCCGTTCCACTTGGCGCTTTCATAGCCGCATTCCGTACAGCGGTAAATGGTTTTCGGTTTTGCCATAGAGCGTTCTCCTTTGCTGTTTGTTGTTACTTGTATTATACCATGAAACGGCAGGAGATGCAAGGCGGCTTGCTTTCCGCAGAACGGCAGCGAAATCAATTTTCAAAAATATGCTGATTAAAATTATGAAGTTTGACAAGTAAGGCTCCCCTGAAAGGGCACCCGAAGGGCGTGCCTTGTGCTGAGCTGGCAGTGCGTAGCACTGACTGAGGGGTTTTCACTTATGTCGAAAACGTCATAAAAAAGATTTTACGAAAGAACCTCTCCACCGCCTAACGGCGGTCCCCCTCCCCTTTCAGGGGAGGCTATCATGAAAATTGATATTCGTTGCGGCACATTTTCTGCTATTGAAACCTGTTGAAAATTGTGGTATAATGAAGAAAATGAATCAGAGTGTGTTCCCAGTAAATGCCGCCGGAAAGACGTGCATCTCATTTTGTGGGATACATTTCGGGAGTGGGAGGCTTTCGATGCGCAACATAAAAGAGACGCTGCATGAAAAAAGAGGAAGTCCCCTTTCGGAGACTTCCTCTTTTTATGATATAGGAGATACATTTATGAAACTGCGGTGATTACCGCAGGGGAGAACATTCGGGATCACTGCACGGTGATCTGCTTTACTTCCGGCTTTGCCGGCTGTTTCTTCGGCAGCGTCAGTTTCAGCACGCCGTTTTCATATGCCGCATCAATGCGGTCTGCATCCACGTTGCTGATATCCAGGCGCTGCAAATACTTACAGAAACTGCGCTGCCGCTGCAAGTATGTGCCTTTCTTAGCCGTGTCAGTCTGTTCAGCAGAACCTTCACTATCGGACGCATCTTCTGCTGTTTTTTCTGTGGTATGCTCTGCCGCAATGGTCAGCACATCGCCCTCCAAGGACAGCTTGATTTCCTCTTTCTTGAACCCCGGCATATCTGCCTCCAGCACATAACTGTCGCCAGTATCCCGCAGGTCAGTTTTCGGCACCTTTGTGATCTCAGTATCTTTCACTGTATTCCACAATGTGTTTGCAAAAGGTTGAAAAATGGTCATCATAAGTCATTCCTCCTTGGAACTGTCTCTGAGCGCTTGCTTTACACGCTCGTTTTTCTTTGTTCTATGCGCCTTTTCAGCGCTTTTTCTCTCTTTTTCTTTTTGGTTTTGCTATCTCAGATTTTTTTCTGCATTGCTTTTCTCTTTTCAACATTACTTTAGTGGATCTCCAGCTGACGGGAAACCGGCTTTGCCGGCTGCTTTTTCGGCATGGTCAGCGTCAGCACACCGTTTTCATACACAGCGTGCAGTCCGGACGCATCCACATTGCTGATGTCCAGTTTCTGTTCATAAGAACTGGTGCTGCGTTCCCGGCGGAGATAGGTGCCGTCCTTTGCCTTTTCCTCTTCGGTCTTTTCCTTATGGACAGCGGACAGCGTCAAGGTGTCGCCCTCTACGCCGATCTTGATCTCATCCTTCTGGAATCCCGGCAGCTCTGCCTCCAGCACGTAGCTGTCACCGGTGTCCCGGATGTCGGTCTTGCAGGAACTCATCGCAGCGGATTTTCCGCCGAAGAATTCATTCTCCCAATCTCGCATGGAGCGGAACAGATCATAACCTGTACGTTCAAACGGTGTTAAATATGTCATCATAAAGCATTCCTCCTACGAATGATGTTCTATTATTTTTGTGGTAACGGATCGGATGCGGTTCACTCTCTTTTTCTCATCTTCCGAACCCCTTTCCGTTTACAAGTATCATATTACCCCTGCTATGTGAAAGTTCAAGGTCGGTTTTGTGAAAACTGGATGAAAATTAGCGCTCTTAGCAAATGAGTGCTAACAAGTGCTAATGCAGAGTGCTAAGCTGATGGAACGGCAGAAAAAAACGGGTACAGCGTTGTGTACCCGTTTTCCATATTATGTGTATTCCAGCATTATCCGCAAATATCCGCCCATTCCGTCGGAATCCCAACGCTGTTCCGGGCGATATACAGCATGGTATAAAACACATCAGTGGAATCCACTATACCATTGCCGTCCACATCTGCCGCCTGTTCCTGGGCAGCCGTCCAGCCGGATTCCAGTCCCACGCCACGCTGTGCAATTCCCAGCATGAGATAAAACACATCCGTAGAATCCACCTTTCCGCTGTTGTCCATATCCCCCAGGTTCAGGGTGGGCACGGTCTCTCCCGCCGCCCTGGCCGCCTTCTCATCCACCCCCAGGTTCAGAGCCGCCGGTGTATCGTAGTGAATCACTGCACCGTCCAGCCCGTCATTGTCGTCGCCGATGGGCAGCGCATTCCATTCCGACTCAGACAAGACAGTATAAACGTCAGTTAGCTGCGTGCTTAGCGAAAAGGCACTCTGACTAATTTCCGTCAGCTGTCCCTTGAGCGTAACCTTTTCCAAACTGAGACAATTGGCAAGCACATACGCCGGAATAGTGGTGACACCGGCGGGAAATGTGATCTCACGCAGCGCCGTGCAGTCATAAAATGCCCTTTTGTCGATTCTTGTCACACTGTCCGGAATCTCCACCTTTTCCAGGCTGTGGCACTGCCAGAATGCCGATGCGCCGATGGTTTGCAGGCTTTCCGGCAGAATGACCTCTTTGATCTTCAGATTCACCATAAATGCCGCATCACAGATCTCTGTAACGCCCTCCGGAATCACCAGCGTCTCATCCGTACATTTTTCACCGTCTATCACAATATGGTTGACCTGCACCAGCGGATCTTCCGCCTGGCGCTCCTCCAGCCATGGCGTTTGGAAAAACACGCTGTTCCCGATATTCCGGACAGTTCCCGGAATTGTGATCTCTGACAGGCTGGTACACGACATGAAACAGCCGCTGCCGATGGTAAGCAGATACTTGGGCAGCTGCACATGATTCAGCTTGGAGCAGCCATAGAACGCACGTGATCCCAGCGCACGCACCGTATCCGGGATCGTGACATCGGTCAGCTCTGTGTGGCTGTAAAATGCGTTTTCTGCGATTTGCAGCACCGGCTTGCCTTCGATCTCTTCGGGGATCGTCACGCTGACGGCGCTCTTCTCACAGGAGGTAATAATGGCACGGTCAGAGGTGAGGGTGTATTTCAGTTTTCCGTAAGTGCTGGTGTTTTCTGCCGCAGCGGCACAGATCTCCGGCACAGCCGAAATTGCCGCCGGGCTGACAGAAAGCGCCAGCATTCCTGCTGTCAGGAGTGTGCAAAGTTTTTTCCAAAGCTGCATGATATCCAAATTCCTTTCCATGTACAAAAAGGCAATGCCGCATCCGTCCTGCAATGCAGCATTGCCTCTGTTGTATCATTTTCAAGTCAGTATTTCCGAGGAAACGCTCCCCGGTTCAGAAACTTCTGAGCGTTGTGGTCAGAAACAGGCTGTTGTCCATGTGCATCTTATTCAGCACATATAGTATGATCGCCATGACTGTCCAGATCGCAGCCGTTTGAATGGTATAAAATATAATCTTCTTCATCAAAGATACACCTCATTTCACAAAGTACCGTCCATGCCGTTCCGGCACTTTGGTTTCTACGTCTATCATTATACACAATAACTGCCAAGAATACAATAGCTTTTTGTGAATTGTAATTAAATTGCAACCGTTTTTTTCGAAATGACAGAATCCGGAACAAAAGACTGCGCCGGTATTCGGTATAATGCACAGTGCTTTTTTTCGAGTCTGTTGCAGAACCATAAATACCACCAAAAAACCGCCAACTTTTCCGAAAAACACACGGGTTTCTCGTGTAATATTCCATATTTACAAACGGAACAGTTTGTGGTATGATGAATATGATGAGCAATATCATGATATTCTAAAAAGGAAAGGGGCTTTCTCCATGCAAAATTATGTAATCACCATTACACGGCAGTTCGGCAGCAGAGGCCGGGACATTGGCGTTGCCGCAGCGAAAAAGCTGGGCATTCCCCTATACGACAGAAATGTGCTGGAAAAAGAGGCAGAGGAGATCGACAGCACACTCCATTCTCTGGTGGAATTCAGCAAAAACGGCATGAGCGAATCGGGATATTACAAGATGGCATATCCTCTGGGCATCGGCAGTGCGCTGAAAAAAGACCGGATGTTTGAATTGCAGAGCAAATTAGTGCTGAAACACGCAGAAAGTGAGAATTGCGTTATCATCGGACGCTGTGCGGACTATCTGCTCCGGGAGCGGGAAAATGTGATTCGCTGCTATATCTTTGCACCCTATCAGGCACGGATCCGCAACAGCATCATGACGCTGGGACTCGCCAACGCCGAGCCGCAGCGCATCATCGAAGAAGTGGACAAGGCACGTGCAGAGTATTACCGCTCGCACACCGGCTGTGAGGTCAACAATACCCGGTACCGTGATCTGTTTCTGAACAGCAACCTGCTGGGCGTAGAAGGCACGGCAGATCTTATCGTTGACGCTGTCCGGAGAAAGTTCGGACTGCCGGAAGAAAAATAAGACCCGGGCTGTACAGGCACAAGTCCTGGGGATTCCGCATATCCTGTCACTGAGGTGATGCGTTATGAAGGAATTCCGCAGAAGCGTCTGGATCGGTTTTATCTGGAGCATCGTTTTCGGAACGATGCTCCATTTTTTATACGGCTGGACGGGCGAAAACCGGGTGGTAGGGCTGTATGCCGCCGTCAGTGAAAGCACCTGGGAACATCTGAAACTCCTATTTTTCCCGGTGCTGCTCTATACGGTCTGGGAATATATCTGGCTGGGACACCGCTGGAAAGGCTACGTACAGGTACGGGCAGAGGGTGTGCTGCTGGGAATGCTGACCATTACGGCGCTGTTCTATACCTACACCGGCATCTGCGGCAGGCACTGGCTGTGGGCAGACATCCTCACATTTGTGCTGGGTGCGGCTGTCACTGCGTATTACACCTGGAAATACGCCCGGCGAGGACGTGGCAGCAGCGTGTTCGGCGCAGTTGTCCTTGCAGTCATCACCGTCTGCTTTGGCGTGTTCAGCCTGTTTCCGCCTGCGGTGGGAATTTTTGCAATCCCATAAGTATCCGGGCAGTCCTTTTAAGGGACTGCCCTTTTTCTGCACCATTTTTCCGGTTCTCACATAAAATGTGACAGGAGGTGAACGCTGTGAACGGACTGATTTGTCTGCTGGTATTCTGTCTGCTGGCGGTGACGGCTCTGGCAGCACTGGGGCTGTGCCGGCGGCTGTTTTCCCATGAACTGCCGGAACATATGGCGACTCTTGCACTCCTGGAAAGCCAGGCGCAGTGGGAACGGCAGTGCGCCGCACTGGCTGCCCAGCTGACCTGGACCGACCGGGACATGGTGCGCACAGTCTGGCTGGTGGATGCCACGCCGGACGGCAGCCTGGAACAGGGCTGCACGGCATTTTGCAGACGGCACAGAGGCTTTTGCTATTGCCGGCTGTCGGAGTTGACGAAAATTTTTGGCAGCGGTGCGGAATCCGAAAAAAATGATTGCAATTTGTCGAAAAAACAGGTATAATAAAAAGAGTGCATTGGGAAAGGAGGCGGTCAAAGTGGCGGCAGAAGAAAGAAAACCACTCCATTTAGAAGGTACTGTGGAACACGTGATGTACTGCAACGCAGAAAACGGATATACAGTCCTGGAACTGGATGCCGGCGGCACACTGATTACGGTGGTCGGCGAAATGGGCGAGACCGAAGAGGGCGAACAGCTTTCGGTGGACGGCGAATACACCACCCATCCACGCTATGGAATGCAGTTCCGGGCGCAGTACTGGGAGCGCAAGCTGCCGGCAGATGCGCTGAACATCCAGCGCTATCTCTCCTCCGGCGCCATCAAGGGCATCGGACCGTCTCTGGCAAAGAAAATCGTGGAAAACTTCGGAGATCACACCCTGGAGATCATGGAAAAAGAGCCGACCCGTCTCCTGGAGATACGGGGAATCTCTCCGAAAAAATGTGAGTCTATCGCCGCAGAAGTCAAGCAGATTTTTTCGCTCCGGACACTGATGCTGTTTCTGGCGCAGTATGATATCCGCTCCAAATATGCCATGCGTGCATATCAGAAATGGGGCAACGGCGCCATTGATCTGCTGGCGGCGAATCCTTATCTGCTCTGTGTTCCCGGCGTGGAACTGGACTTTCTGAAAGCAGATGCCGTGGCACAGGGGATGCAGTTCGCACAGAACGCTCCCCAGCGTGTCCAGGCAGGCATCATCTACATCTTACAATACAACACCAACAACGGGAACTCCTGTCTGCCGCTGGATCGGCTGCGCCCGAAAGCGTGCGCCTATCTGAAAGTCAACGAGGCAGATTTCGAGATCGCCTATGCCGGGGCGCTGGACGAGCATACCCTCTGTGTCTATGAGAAAAACGGACGGGACTATGTCTATCTGGAGGACTACTACATTGCGGAACACTACATCGCAGACCGCATCGGTGTAATACAGGATTTCAGCGCACCGGAGGACAACAGCGAGTTTGAAAAGATGATCGACGCCCAGGAACAGGAACAGGGCATGGAATACGCCGCCTTACAGCGAAAAGCCATTGTGACGGCGCTTTCCCGTGGCATTATGATCCTCACCGGCGGTCCGGGTACGGGAAAGACCACGACGCTGAACGGCATCATTTCCCTGTATGAAAAGCAGGGCTATCGTGTCATGATCGCCGCACCCACCGGACGTGCCGCAAGCCGCATCTCTGACCTCACCGGCTATGAGGCAAGCACCATTCACCGGATGCTGGAAGTGGAATACGACGCATCCGGCGGCATGGGATTCCAGCACGATGAGCGCAATCCCCTGGAGTGCGATGTGATGGTAGTGGACGAGATGTCTATGGTGGACGTGCTTTTGTTCGAGCATCTGCTCCGGGCGCTGCGGCTGAGCTGCAAGGTGGTGCTGGTGGGCGACTGTGACCAGTTGCCGTCCGTGGGTGCAGGCAACCTGCTCCGGGATCTGATCGACAGCGGCAGAGTGCCGGTGGTGGCACTGAAAGAGATCTTCCGCCAGGCGCAGAAGAGCAGCATCATCACCAATGCCCACAAGATCATCGGCGGCGAATACCCGGATCTCACCCAGAAAAAGAGCGACTGTTTCTTTTTCCAGCGGCTGAAGCCGGATGCTGCAACAGAGCTGATGCTGGAACTGGTAAAGACCCGGCTGCCCAAGGCATACGGCTACTCCCCCATGGAGGATATCCAGGTCATCACCCCGTCCCGCAAGGGCGTTATGGGCGTGATCGAACTGAACCAGCGGCTCCAGGCGGTGCTGAATCCGCCCTCGCCTTCTCTGCCGGAGGTAAAGTCCATGCTCTACACCTTCCGGGAAGGCGACAAGGTCATGCAGATCAAGAACAACTATGACATTATCTGGCACAAGGACGGCGAAAACGGCACAGGCATCTTCAACGGAGACATTGGCTATCTCCGTGCCATCAACCGGCAGACCCAGGAAGTGGTGGCGGAATTTGACGGCAGACGTGCCACCTATCCCTTTGAACAGCTGGATCAGCTGGAGCTGGCATACGCTGTCACTGTCCACAAGAGCCAGGGCAGCGAATTCCAGGCAGTGGTCATGCCGCTGCTGGGCGGATTCCCGAAACTGTATTACCGGAATCTGCTGTATACCGCCGTCACCAGAGCCAGACGGCTGCTGATTATGATCGGCTCACAAAAAGTCATTTATCAGATGGTGGAAAACAACCGCCGTATGAATCGATATACCTGTCTGCGGGATATGCTGGAACAGCAAAAAAGCACTGCGCAGACACAGCGCCTGGAACAGCCGGAAGTGTCCGGCGCAACCGAACAGGACGCACCAGAACAGGAGGAATCGTCATGAGTAAAACAGACATTGGCATTGATTTAGGAACGGCAAACACCGTCATCACCTTAGGGAAAAAGGGCGTTGTACTCAGCGAACCCTCTGCGATCGCCTATCACACCCACACCAAGGAAGTCCTGGCTGTGGGCAAGCGTGCCTATCAGATGATCGGCAAGACCCCGGACTATATTGAAGTGATCCGTCCCCTTTCCGGCGGCGTGATCTCCGACGACCGGATGACACAGTACATGATCCGGGAGTTTATTCTCCAGGTCACCGGACATCGGCTCACCAAGCCACGCATCATTATCTGTGTGCCGTCCTTTATCACGGACGTGGAAAAGCGTGCTGTAGTCGAGGCAGCCATGAGCGCCGGCTCCCGAAAGGCGTATCTCATTGATGAGCCTATTGCCGCTCTGATTGGCGCAGGGGTAAACATCGGCAAGGCACGGGGCAACATGGTAGTAGACATCGGCGGCGGCACAACAGACGTTGCCATCGTCTCCATGAACGGCATCGTCACCTCCCACTCCGTCCGTGCCGCCGGAAACACCCTGGATCAGGCGATCATCCGGTATATGCAGACCAAGTACAAGCTGCTCATCGGCGAACGCACCGCCGAGCGGCTGAAAATCGAAATGACCAACCTCTACGACCCCAGAGCGGATGTTACGGCATGGGTCAAGGGACGGAATCTGGTCAGCGGTCTGCCGGAAATGCAGGAAGTCAGCGAGCTGGAGATCTTCGAGGCTGTGGAAGATGTGGTGGCGGACATCATCGAGGCAATCAAGACCGTCCTGGAAGAGACACCGCCGGAACTGGTAGGCGACATCTACGAAAACGGCGTCCTCATGGCAGGCGGCGGTGCGATGCTGGGCGGTCTGCGAAAGCTGGTAGAGCGGACGCTCCAGGTCAAGTGTGTTGTGGCAAAGGATGCCATTCACTGTGTGGCAAAGGGTACTGCCATTGCGTTCCGCAAAATGGACACGCTGCTGGACGGCTTTGAGAATATTGCAGTGTATCAATTTAAGTGAGAGTATAATATCGAAAACACATTGAAAACCACCTATGAAACCAGGTGGTTTTCCTTTGAAATGAATTTGTCGAATTTTGTCGAAAAAAGGGGAATAACATGAAAATGGGCATCAAAAGCAACCGTTTATGCAGTGCCGGAGCAGCACTTCTGATCTTGCTGACATTTCTGCTGAGCGCATTTGCCGGCGGCAGCGTGTATGCAGAGACAACTTCCGAGAACCAGCCAATCCAGATCAGCAGCGCAGAAGAACTGCTGCAATTCGCAGCAGATGCCGCCAAGGACAGCAGCATCAACGCAGAACTGACCGCTGATATTGATATGACGGGAAAGGACGCCTGGACTTCGATCTCTGAATATGGCGGGACTTTCAACGGAAATTATCATAAGATCACTGGACTTCGATGCAGTGGCGGCAGAAATACCAGTTTATTTCAGTCTTTGACGGGAACTGTAGAAAACCTTTGGCTGGAAGGAATTGATGTTTCTGGTTCAAAGCAGGTTGCCGGAATTGCATCTAATTGCTTAGGAAAAATACAAAACGTTTTTCTGGAGGGAACAGTCACCGCCAGCGGAGATAATGCCGGCGGTTTGGTCTGTGATTTACGAGATCCTGGTTTTATCGAAAATTCCTGTTTCATCGGAACTGTAACAGCAGCTGGCGGAACGATTGGCGGTGTCGTTGGAACCTGCTATACCAATATTAAAAGCTGTTATTTCCTAGGAACAATTCAATTTACATCACCTAACGCAACAGTTGGATTACTGACAGGATATCTGCACTCTCCAACAACAGACTATTTTACATATTGCTTTTGTGCTAAAAACACTTTAATTCCTGCCATTGGGAATGTTACTGTTCCCGAACACGTTTCAATTTGTGAAGAATCCGCATTCGCCGACGGAACAGTTGCCGCAGCACTGAATGGCAACGAGGGCAGCGATGCGGTCTGGTGGGCGCAGGACGGAAAGACGATGCTGAAAGCGTTCGGCGGAAAATCGGCAGAAGCAACGACTTCCGGCACAACAATGACGACAACTGCTACAACTGCCGGTGAGACAACGGTTTCTTCCGGCGAAACGGTTACTTCGGATAGTGCGGCTGTTAGTGAAACAACAAAGCTTACCACTACTTTCACAAGTTCAACTACCAGTACAACAGCAAAGCCTACCACAACTTTGACAAGTTCTACCACCAGTACGACAACGGCAAAGCCTACCACGACTTCTACAAGTTTAACGACCAGTACAACGACAAAGACTACTACCACTTCCACAAGTTCTACCACAAGTACAACAACGACAAAACCTACTACCACTTCCACAAGTTTAACGACCAGTACAACAACCACAAAATCTACTACAACTTCGACAAGTTCAACCACAAGCATGACAACAAAATCTACCACAACCTCCACAAGTTCAGCCACTAGTACAACAACGACAAAACCTACTACCACTTCGACAAATTTAACTATCAGTATGACAACAGCAAAGCCTACCACCACTTCCACAAGTTCGACTACCAGTATGACAACGATAAAGCCTACTACGACTTCAACAAGTTCTACCACAAGCACGGCAGCGGCAAAACCTACTACCACTTCAACAAGTTTTACTACCAGCACGACAACGACAAAGCCTACCACCACTTCCACAAGTTCTACCACAAGTACAACAACCACAAAACCTACTACGACTTCTACAAGTTCAACTGCTAGTACGACAACAACGAAACCTACCACTACTTCGGCAAGTTCAACTACCAGTACAACAGCAACAAAACCTACTACCACTTCAATAAGTTTTACTACCAGCACAACAACGACAAAGCCTAGCACGACTTCTACAAGTTCAATTACCAGTACAACAACGAAACTTACTACGACTTCTACAAGCTTAACTACCAGTACAACAACAAAACCCATCACTACTTCTACAAGTTCAACTACCAGTACCACTACAATAAAACCCACCACCACTTCAACAAGTTCAACTACCAGTACAACAACAAAGCCTACCACAACTTCTACAAGCTTGACCAACAGTACGACAACCACGAAACTTACCACAACTTCAACTTCAACAAGTTTAACCACTAGCACAACAACGACAAAGCCTACCACAACTTCTGTAAGTTCAACTACCAGTACAACAACAAAACTCACTACGACTTCTACAAGTTCGACTACCAGTGCAACAACCACAAAACCTACTACGACTTCGGCAAGTTCAGCTACCAACACGACAACGACAAAGACTACCACAACTTCTACAAATTTAACCACCAGTACAACACCTACAAAACCTACTACTTCCACAAGTTTGACCACTAGCACAACAACGACAAAGCCTGCCACAACTTCTGTAAGTTCAACTACCAGCACAACAACCACAAAACCTACCACAACTTCCACAAGCTTGACCACTAGCACAACAACTACAAAACCTACCACAACTTCCACAAGCTTGACCACTAGTACAACAACAACGAAACCTACCACGACTTCGGCAAGCTCAACCACTAGCACGTCAACGACAAAATCTACTACGACTTCAACAAGTTCGACCACCACCAACACAACCACAAACTCCACCGCCACGTCCACAACAGCTGCAACAACCACCACACTCCCGGAAGAATGGCCAAAACTGATAGGCGACGCCGACCGCAACGGCAGAGTGGACACCACAGACATCTACCTGGTCATGCTGTACTGCGCCCACCACGGTGCCGGTCACGCAGACTACACCTTTACGGAATATCCCGAACTGGAAAACGCTCTGCTGGAAAAGCTGGATGTTGACCACAACGGTAAGCTGGATTCCACAGATGTTTTTCTCATGATGTACTATGTTGCCTGCAACGGCGCCGGCATTCCGGTTCACTGGGAGGATTTGATATAACTTTTTCCTATTTCCAATATAATTTACAGTATAAAAATAAAATATAGTATATATAGAAACGATTTATTATTACACAAACAAGTCAAAAACGTGTATAATAAAATAAGTTGTACATAGACACGGTCTGTTCCGGTTGCCCGGACAGGCACAGCACAAGAAAGGACAAAAGAAAACACATGAAAAAATTGATTACCGTACTGCATGGTTTCTGTATGGCGCTGGCGGACAGCGTGCCGGGTGTTTCCGGCGGCACGATCGCATTTCTGATGGGCTTTTATGACAAGTTCATCGGCTCTCTGAATGCGCTGATCTCCGGCACAAAGGCGGAGCGCATTGATGCGCTCAAGTATCTCGTAAAGCTGGGCATCGGCTGGGCGGTCGGCTTCTGCTCTTCCGTTCTGGTTCTGGCGAATGTCTTTGAGTCCCAGATCTACCGGGTCTCTTCCCTGTTCATCGGCTTTATCATCTTTGCGATTCCGGTAGTTGCCTATGAGGAACGAAAGGTATTGAAAGAGCGCTGGAAAATGTGCTTTTTCGTTCTGATCGGTGCAGCGCTTGTGGCAGCGATCACCTATGCAAACACCTTTGTAGGCGGCGGCAAGGACTTGAGTCATCCCGGCATCGGAATGTATCTGTACGCTTTCGTCGTCGGCGCTGTTGCCATCTGCGCTATGGTTCTGCCCGGTATTTCCGGCTCTACCCTGCTGCTGATCTTTGGCTTGTATATTCCTATCATCGGCGGCATTCACGATCTGCTGCATCTGGATTTCCATATGCTGCCCATTCTGATCGTATTTGGACTGGGCGTTATCACCGGCATCATCAGCATCATCAAGCTGATCCAGAACGCACTGACCAAACACCGTGGCGCAACGGTCTATCTGATCCTGGGCATGATGCTCGGCTCGCTCTACTCCGTTTTCATGGGTCCCACAACGCTGGAAAAACCGCAGGATGCCATGAGTCTGCACACCTTCAGCATCCTGTTCTTCTTCATCGGCGGCGTGGTGATCCTGGGAATGCAGGCGCTGAAAATGCTCTCGGAAAAGAACAGCGACACCACAGCTGTAACAAAAGAGAATTCGACAAAATAAACCGGATTTCTACATAGGAATGTGATTTTGTAGGGGGCGATGCCCACATCGCCCCGTATCCCCAAAAAGGGAAACATTTCGCATCGGGCGGATGTGGGCATCCGCCCCTACATAAACCTAACACAAAAAGGGCTTACCGAAAAAACGGTAAGCCCTTTTTTAGAAATGAATGCAATATATTTTGCAAGGGATTCTTCCCTTACGAGATCTTCTTGATCCAGCGCAGAATATCTGCCTCCGGTGTCACAAGGCGGTCAGAGTCGAAGTGAATGTTCAGTCCGCTCTGCACCTTTGCGCCGGAACACATCTGCGCAATATCCTGAAACGTATGTCCCAGCCAGCCGCCGTTTGTGGCAAACGGGTAGATCACCTTTCCGGAAAAATCCTGGTGCGCCAAAAGTGTGCGCATTGCCGGGGCAAATGTATACCACCAGACCGGTGTTCCCAGGATAATGGTGTCATACTGGCTGAGGTTGGCGGAAATCGGTTTCAGTTCCGGTTCAAAACCGCTGTTGACCTCACGCTGTCCCTGGTCTACGACTGCGTTATAGCTGCCGGTATACGGAGTGACGGTCTCGATCTCGCACAGATCGGCGCCTGTCTCCTGCTGAACCAGCTTTGCAACACGG
>ENA-OWPP01002161-OWPP01002161.1-human-gut-metagenome-genome-assembly--contig:-NODE-2161-length-14186-cov-8.254759_pt1 | contig 14186 bp, 14 predicted proteins | sample MGYA00248265_ERZ651848 | MGnify/ENA primary metagenome ERZ651848 (study PRJEB26924, sample SAMEA4378233) | human gut metagenome | biome: human gut; feature: human-associated habitat; material: faeces... | reverse complement strand
GGTAAAGAGCTGATGTCGAAATAGATAAGAACCATAACCCCCGCAAGGGGACGGAAACGTCTCATCGGTAGGGTGATAGCCATTCTACCCTAGACAGGATAAGAACCATAATCCCCGCAAGGGGACGGAAACTCAAAGGGCGTGCGTAATCAGCATCGTAAATATTTCTCATGATAAGAACCATAATCCCCGCAAGGGGACGGAAACGACATCATCAGCCGGGAAGAGCTCCCCAGCTATTGCCGGTGATAAGAACCATAATCCCCGCAAGGGGACGGAAACACCGTCAGGTGTGGTTTCATCGGCCGGCAAGGTTTCCGCGATAAGAACCATAATCCCCGCAAGGGGACGGAAACATATTGTACCTACCTGGGGATTACGACGTTTGACCCATAAGGAGATAAGAACCATAATCCCCGCAAGGGGACGGAAACATGACGACGGAGAATTTCATTGATATACGTTGCCACCGGTGATAAGAACCATAATCCCCGCAAGGGGACGGATGCACTTGGCTCTGCTATTTCAAACGACCGTTCTACGACAGCTGATAAGAACCATAATCCCCGCAAGGGGACGGATTTGTGAGGTGATGTGTGATGAGCTTTGCTTATATTACGGAAAAGGGCGCTACGATTTCTAAGAAGGAAGGACGCTTTGTTGTCGGGCGCAATCATGAAACTTTGTTGGAGATTCCTGAAGAAACTTTGGAAGGCTTGCTGGTTACGGATACGGTTCAGATTACATCACATGCGATGGTGTCCTTGTTGCATTTAGGGATTCCCGTCACGTGGCTTTCTTCTCGGGGCAAATATTTTGGGCGTTTAGAGTCGACGAGTCATGTCAATGTATTTAAGCAAAAACAGCAATTCCTTTTGCAGGACCAGCCGTTTTCTCTGGAAATGAGCCGCCGCGTCTTACTGGCTAAAGTCCACAATCAATTGACCTTATTGCGTCGGTACAATCGGGAACGTCAAATACCAGCGGTTATGATAGATATTCATAATATGATGACCATGGCAGACCACTTGAAAACGGCAGAGGATCGCGAATCTCTGATGGGGTATGAAGGGATGGCCGCTAAGATTTATTTTTCTGCTTTAGGAAAAATCGTAGACCCAGCTTTTTCTTTTGAGAAAAGGAGCAAACGGCCGCCCTTAGACCCGTTTAATTCTTTGCTGAGTTTTGCCTACACGTTGATTATGTATGAACTGTTTACAGCTATTACCAATGAAGGACTTCATCCCTATGTCGGCTTCCTACATGCCCTGAAAGAACATCATCCTGCGCTGGCGTCGGACCTTTTGGAAGAATGGCGGGCTGTCCTGGCGGATTCTTTCGTAATGGCATTAGTACAGCATCACGAAATCAAAGAAGAACATTTTTGTCATGATGAAGAAAGCCATGGCGTCTATTTAACACCAGAAGGGCGTAAAATTTTTTTCCGGGCGTATGAAAAGAAAATGCGTAGTACCAATCAATATATTGATGGAAAACATTCATTCCGGCGGTCGCTGAATTATCAAGTGGCCCAATACAGTCAGGCTTTATTGGCGCAGGAACCGAAGATGTATGAGCCGATTTGGATCCGGTAGGTGGTTTGATGAAAAATTCGCAGACAGAGAGTGTTGATGACAAAAAATACATTGTCTTAATCATTTATGACATTACCGATAATAAGACGCGGAATAAAATGGTCGCTTGTCTGGAGAAGTATGGCATACGCGTGCAGAAATCGGCTTTTGAGGCCTATATTACCAAGCGGAAGTATCAGAAACTGATGCAGGAGGCCCCTTTTTTGATTGATACGGATACGGATTCACTGCGCATTTATCTATTAGATAGCTATATGGCCGTCCATTCATGGGGGCGGGGAGATGCGCATACAGAAGATGTCATTATTTTATAGATGAAGCAGGAATTTACGCTTGCATTATCGAATACCATATAAGATTATTCTTTTGACATATAGGAAGGAGCTGAGGTGATTGCCTGTCACTGAAATTGATTTAGAAAAGGCTGCACTATTACACGATATTGGGAAACTCTATCAACGAGCTGGGAAAATCCGCAAATCTCATTCTTTAGTGGGCCAAAAGCTCCTATCCCATTTTTTTGATGCCGACCATCAAGCCATTTTGCGGGCTGTGGCTCATCATCATCAAAATGAGTTACAAGCGGTACATCTTCCAGACGATGATATTAGCTATATCGTTTATGAAGCCGATAACCTGGCAGCTGCTTCCGACCGGCGCGCTTTGATTCCAGAAGGCGCACAGGAAGGGAGTGGGATGCATTTTGTATCGGATTTGCCGTTGAGCAGTATCTTTAATGTTTTTGACCGTAAAGGAGATACGGATGCAGCTGGTTACCGTTTGAAAACTATAGAAGAAAATGAACCGTGGGCTTATCCTGATCACCGGAATCATATCGCCGCCCCGGCCGCTAGTTATGAAAAAGTAGCCGCTGCCGTGACGGATATCTTTACACAGCGGTCTCCCCAGGCCATGACGCTGTCCGAATTATTGCAGGTTTTAGAAAAGATTTTGAGCTATGTCCCGTCCAGTACGAATACGGCTGAAGCCGCAGATATTTCCTTATATGACCACCAAAAATTGACGGCTGCTTTTGCTGTCTGCCTCTGGCATGTCTTCCAGGAACGGGGAATTACCGACTACAAATCATATTGTTATGGAAAACACCAAAAGGCCTTGCGGAGTGCGCCGGTATATCGACTGGCCTCTGGAGATATATCGGGAATCCAGAAATTTATTTATACCATTCCCTCAAAAGGGGCCCTGAAAAGCCTGCGCGGCCGTTCGCTTTATTTGGATATCCTCTTAGAGCATATCGTCGATGAAATTCTGGAGGCCTGCCATGTCAGCCGCTCATGCCTTCTTTATACTGGGGGCGGTCATTTTTATTTATTGCTGCCCAATACAACTCATACGCAGGCTGTTCTGCAAAAAGCAGATAGCCTTATCAATGATTGGTTTTTGCAGCACTATGGAACAAAATTATATATTGCCCTGGCTTCTGAGCCTTGTTCTGCCGATGATTTTTCTGTCCGCGGCGGTGGCGCCGGGAAGGTTTTCCAGAAGGTCAGTCAGGCACTGGGCCAGAAGAAACTTTGCCGCTATGACGAGCAGCAACTGACCGCGTTATTCGATGCACAGAGTAGGTATAACAAGGATACCGATGGCAGCCGGGAATGTGCGATTTGTCACACTGCGTCGCCGGCAGCGGACTTGCAGCCTTATGGCGAGGATACCGGCGACGGGGCTGAAGAAGCCTGCGCTTCGTGTAATGCCCTGTTCCGATTAGGAAAATCGTCTTTGACGGCGTCTATGTTCGTTATCAGCCCATCGGCCGGAAGGGAGGGAGTGCCCCTTCCCGGTTTGGCACAGCCTTATTATTTACAGGCTATCCGTGAAAAAGAATTGGCCGCGATGGACAAGCCGAAACGAATCTATGTGAAGAACGAAATCACTTTGGGTCAGGCCGTGTCGACTCATTTGTGGATGGGCGATTACATCACCTGTAATGAACAAGGTCATGCCGTCGAATTCACCGAATTGGCACAGCAGAGCGGTGGCAGCCGGGAGGAAACGGGGATTGCCCGCATCGGGGTCTTGCGGGGCGATGTCGATAATTTGGGCGCTGCATTCATTGCCGGTTTCTCATCGTCTTATGATACGTTGTCCCGCAAGGTCACGTTATCGCGCAATTTATCGCTCTTCTTTAAACAGTACATCAAGGATATCTGTCAGAGCCATACGGCAGAAGGGACTCCGGGATTCACACTCTTTACGGATGAAGTCAAGCGGGAACGCAAGGTCCATGTCATTTATTCCGGCGGGGACGATATGTTCCTGGCCGGTACCTGGGATGACATTCTGGAAGTTGCCGTCGATATCCGCCATGCCTTCCGGCGTTTTACCAATGGGAAATTGACCTTTTCTGCCGGCATCGGCTTCTTCCATCCGTCTTGCCCGATTTCTCAGATGGCAAGGGAAACGGGGAATCTGGAAGATTATGCCAAAGCCAATCCCCGTCACGATAAAGACAGTGTTGCTCTATTCGGCGAAGTATCCCAGTCGACGGGACAGGACAGCGCTATGATGACCGCCCGCTATTCATGGGATGAATTTGAACAAGGCGTCTGCCAGGATAAGCTGCGCTTTTTAGAGCGGAATATGACCTTGCAAAAGGAAGACCCGTCGAAACTCTTTGTCGGGAAAACAGCATTGTATCGCCTCTTGGACTTATTGCGTCAGGCCGAAGCCGATGGCAGCCATATCCAGTTAGCCCGGTTTGCCTATACATTGGCGCGGATGGAACCGAAACAGCGTGATTCCGGGGAATGGCGTTGTTATCAGGCTTTGAGGAAAACCTTATACGACTGGTATCAATCGGCTGCTGACCGTCAGCAACTCATGACGGCTATCGAACTCCTGATTTATCATGTACGGGATAAAGAACAGAAAGGATGGGATGAAGGATGAGAGATATCGCCAAGGAAGCAGAAACTGTTATAAAAGCGTTAATAGTAAAGAAACCCCATTACAATAAAAAACTTCAAAAAATGGAAATGAGGGATGAACTGAACTTAAAGACGAATCAAATCCGGAAATTTTTGACGGCTGTCAACGCCATTACCAATAAGGTGAATGTCTATAAAGCCAAACACTTAGATGCGACGGAATTACCCGATGAATTGGCTGGAGAAATACAGTTTTTGAAAGTCAAGGCTGCCTATCAGGCTGGAAAAGAACGGGAAAATAAAAAGCATAAAAATAATGTTAAAGAATTCATGGAACAGAGTAAGATGAAACATCATATTGAAGGAATCGGGACCAGCATCTCGAAATACGAAGAATTTGCTCATTACGTCGAAGCGTTAGTGGCATATCATAAATTTTACGGAGGCAATGATTAATCATGGCACAAGAAAAATTATGCGGAAAATTGAAGATGACAGCGAAACTTCGCTTAGAAACGGGCCTCCATATCGGCGGGTCTGATGAATTTGCGCCTATCGGAGCTGTTGACAAGACCGTCATCCGCGACCCTTATACGAAAGAACCGATTATCCCGGGCAGTTCTATGAAAGGGAAAATTCGCTCTTTATTGCGGCGCAATCAGGGCGGCTTGAATCTGGAAACGGAAAGCCCCGTTGTAAAGCGTTTGTTTGGGACCGCTGATAAACGGGAAGCGATACCGGCGCGGCTGCAATTCGTGGACAGCCGTATGGCTGAAGACAGCGTCAAAGCCATGGAACAGATGGATATGGATACGTATTTAGGCGAAATCAAGTTTGAAAATACGATTAATCCGCTGACCGGCGAGGCTAATCCACGGCAAATCGAACGCGTCCCGGCAGGGACTATCTTCGATTTTCAGCTTATCTATAATATCTCTGATATAGAACAAGTAACAGAAGATTTACAAACCTTGGCCGATGGCATCCGTCTGCTGACCTGGGATTATCTCGGCGGTCATGGTTCGCGCGGCTATGGCCGGGTCACTTTTTCCCAGTGGGATGTCCAGGGATTTTCTGGGCTGGCTGATACGGATATCCAACCTTTTGTTGCTGCCGCTTTGCAGTTTTTGAAAGAAGTGTAGCCTATGAAGTACGCTCTGTATCCTTTACAATTCGATACACCCGTTCATTTCGGCTGTGCTGAAAATGGAGGCAAGCTGGAGCAAAGTTCCTTGACCTACCGGGCAGACAGCCTGTTTGGCGCCTTATGTTATGAGTTGTCGCTGCAAGGCGATGAAACGGGGCTGCTACACCTACAGGAAGGGGTAGCAAAGGGAAAGCTTCTCTTTTCGGACCTCTTTCCGTACATCTATGATGAAACGGAAGGATTGCAGCTGTATGTGCCTAAACCTATTCTGACCATCTCCTCTGATGAGCGTCGGGTGACGGCTGATTATGATACTTTTCGTCAGCAGGCTACGCAGCAGAAGCGGCAAAAAAAGCTGTCTTATATACAAGTGTCCCAATTGGCTGATTTCATACAGGCTATGAAGTCTGGCAAAGCCTTTGACGGTACTGAGCTCTTTTTCGGCTGCGGTCAGTTACTGACACGGGTGAACTGTACGGAGAATATCTCGCGGCCTTATTATGTCCACCAGATTCAGTTTACGAAAGAGGCAGGATTATACGGAATTATCGGTTATGAAGAGGATGAAGACCTGGATGGGCTCATCACCTTACTGGAATCGTTAGGCCTTTCCGGTATTGGCGGGAAGCGCAGCAGCGGCTATGGGAAATTCCATTTCCGGGAAGATCCTATTGAGATGGATGAACTCGGTATTTATGAAGATGATGGCATTTTATATAGAGGCTTGACCCTGACAGGCGCTTCGAGGTACATGTGTCTGTCCGTCCTGCTGCCATCACCGGCTGAAGTGGCAGATGTCCAGAAAGGCCAATTCGCGCTTTGCCGGCGAAGCGGCTTTTTATCGCCTGACGGCAGCCGGATGCAAAAGAAAAATGATATTTATATGATACAGGCCGGCTCCTGTTTTCGTGAAAAGATAGCTGGCTGTATGACTGATGTAGGCGGACAGGGGATGACTCATCCAGTCTGGCGGTATGGCAAAGGATTGTATGTGGGGTTGATGCTATGATAAATACAGAAAAATGGGAACATAAGACGTATGAGCTGACCTGTATCAGCCCGATTCACATTGGCAATGGCGAGCTCCTGAAACAATATGAATATATATTTACGAAAGACCGGAATCAGCAGCGTATTTATTTTCTCGATAAAGCTAAATGGATGACCTTTTTGGTCCGCCATGACTTAATCGATGACTATGCCCAAAGTGTCTTTTCAGGAAGAATGAACTTGTACGGCTGGCTCCAGTCACAACGGATTGGCAGCCTGTCTGCTATTATCCGGGAAGTTTGCAATGCTTCGGCCGATGTCTATTTAGTCAGAGAAAGACAACAGCGGGTCAATGATATTTCCCGGCAAGTCAAGACGCCCGATGGGGTACCGTATATCCCTGGCAGTACCTTGAAAGGAGCTATCCGTTCCGCTATCTTATTCCATGATATTCGCCAGCATCCGGAGGCATATCTTCCTTTTTGGAACCGTATCAAGGCGGCGATGGAAGCTGGGAATCGCAGACAAATGAGGGACTTGGCCCAGAACATAGAACGACAGGCCTTTACACGCCTTAAACAACAGAAAAATAGGCCCGATGATGCCTTGCAGAGCGTCATGAAAGGCCTTGCTGTCAGTGATGCCATGCTCGTCGGCCATGAACGGGATACGGTAATTTTACAGAAATACGATGTCTCATCTATTCGCCGGGAAGGATTGAAAGGGCATCCGCTGGCACTCTTTCGCGAATGTATCCCGGCGGGCCGGAAATTCCGCTTTTCTATGACTCTGGATAAGGACATAGCCCGTCTTATTGGCATTACATCCCTCGACGATGTCTGGCAATGGGTACGGGACTATCTGGCTTTTGGCTTAGCTCAGGAAAAAGGCGTCTTTGGACACGAATACAAAGGAGAGTTTGAAGAAAGCAAGCTGGCAGATATCCGCCTCGGCGGCGGTACGGGTTTCCTGTCTAAGACTGTCTATTATGCCTTGGCGCCAAACGGTGAAGGAAGGACTGTATTGGCGAACTTCTTTGATGACGTGCTGTTTACACGGAGAAATTGCCATCACCATAAGACCAAAGATGACAGACTGACACCGCGGACGCTGAAACTGGCCTGGGCTGATAACGACCGCTGGATACTGGGGCTGGCAGCGGTGAAAGAGGTGGCATCATGTTAAGGCTGACGGAAATCCCGTTGAAGATGCCGGAACACACCCGCATCCATCCGGCCATGGGGTCTATCTTTCATGGTGCCCTGATGAGTATTATTGCCCCGGCGAGTGCGGAAATGTATCACCATATGACCCTGCGCCCCTACAGCCAGGCAGTGTACTGGAATGAAAGGAAACACAGTGCTCTTTGGCGCATAGGGACCTTGACGGACGAAGCCTATGAGAGGCTGGTCATCCCTTTGGAAAAAGTGCCAGCCCTTTGGCTTAAACAAAAGCAGTATGAAGTCACATTGGGACCAAGGCAGCTCATAGGGCAGACGAGCTTTGAAGACTTAGCCGGTCAGTTCGTTAAAGCCGACTCCGCTCCAGCCGGGGCGGAATGGCAGTGCCTCAGTGTCATGAGTTTTAAACAAGACGGGAGATACGTCATCTTGCCGGATATCCGCCTTATGTATCATAGTCTATTACAGCGATGGAATACCTTTTCGGATACAGTGAAATTGGAACAGGACGATTTATTAGAACAGCTGGTCAGCCATTGCCGGCTCACGAAATACCAGCTCCGTTCCCAAGTTTTTTCTGTCAATGGCAGCGCTATCTATGGCTGTGAAGGTTGGCAGCGCTATTCCTTCTTTGGCTACGACATGTTGAAGCGGCTTCAAGGGATACTCGCGGCCTTGGCACCCTTTTCCGGCATCGGCGTCAAGACGGCGCTGGGTATGGGGGCCGTAGATACGATTATTTTGTAAGGAGTCATGCAGCATGAAAATATTGTTTTCACCCATTGGGACGACGGATCCCGTGCGTAATTGCCGGGATGGAGCCTGCCTTCATATTTTACGCCATTACCATCCTGATAAAGTCGTCCTTTATTTTACGGCTGAAATGGAACAACGCGAACGGAATACGCATATGTATACCCGTGGCATTGACTACGTCCAGCCGGGATGCCCTGTAGTGCCTATCTATTCAGGCATCGTAGATGCTCATTTATACGATGCCTATCTGCATCATTTACCAGGGCATGTCCTGCAATTACATCAAGATTATCCAGATGCGGAAATATTACTGAATCTCAGTTCTGGGACACCACAGATTAAAGTCATCTTGGCCATTATGAGTACCGAATATGCCTGGTGCCGTGGTATTCAGGTGGCTTCTCCGGAACGTCGTTCTAATGTGAATAACATCCCTGTCCAAGATGAAGAAGATGTGGAAGAAATGCTGCTTTGCAATGAAGACGATGAATCAGACGCTCCTAACCGCTGTGAAGAGCCGCACTTGGAAGTATTGCGGTTTTATCGTGAGAAATATGAGATCATGTCGCTCATCAATCAGTATGAATATATGGGCGCCTGGGCTTTTTGTAAAGGCAGTCATACCGTTTCGGAACAGACGAAGAAGCTGATTCATTTTGCCATGTATCGTGCAGATTTGCAGACCAAAGCAGCGCAGCAGATTATGAGAAAATATCAGGGGAAGCAGTTGTTCCCCTTTGAAAAAGAAGGAGAAAGCCTGACGGAGTATCTGTTGACCATGCAGATTCATAAAGAAAAGAAACAATATGCCAGCTTTATGGTGCAAATTTCGCCCTTCCTTTATGAGTTATTCATGACCTATGCCAAGATGAATCTGAAAATGCCCCTTTTCGATTATCGGGAAAAAGTGGCAGGGCGCAGACTCTTACGGCGGCAGACACTGCTCCAGAAACCGCAGGGCCCGGAGCTGATTGCCTATTTAGATAACGTTTGGCCCCAGCCCTTTTATGACAGCGAATTGTCCTTTATTTTGCTCTATCAAGTCTTCTGCTTTGCCGAACAATTCGACGGGGCCAAAGATGCGGAAAAACATCATGAATTTATGGCAGATTCGTTGATGGTTTCGACGAACCCGTACATGGATAAACTGCGAAAGTTACGCAATAACACAGCGCACGAAATCATTAACGTTACAGAAGAAACCATCAAGAAGCGGACAGGGCTGACACCAGATGACATCATGAAATCCTTTTGGCACCTTTTATCCGTACTATACGGACCAGGCGTAAACCGCCAACGCATGGCCTATAAAAGATTGAACCAATGGATTGAAGAATCTTTATTGACAAATATGTGATGCCTTACGAACATGTGTCATTCATCATAAATTTCGGCTATGCCTAGGATTCGCGCGGGACGCCCGCCAAAACGGACAGCAGTGGCTGGGCGACCCGTTGCGAGATACGACTACAACCTATTCTTGTCTAATGACAGGCCTTTACGAACTACGATTTTTTACGAACTTGTGTTATAATATGAATTGGCTAGGTAATACATTATTTATGTGCATTTATGTGCCTAACTTGCTTTTTGAAAATACAAGCAGGACGATTCCGCCCCGCTGCCTTAAAATTCAGTTCTAAGCAATTTTTTGAAAATCATTTTCCTGCAAAAGACAAAAAATGATGAAAATATATGATCCGCCCCGCAAAATGCCATTTCGACGGCTTCATAAAGGCATTTATAAAGGGTGCGGATAAGAACCATAATCCCCGCAAGGGGACGGAAACACACGGCATTTCAGGATATGCCAAATGAACTTCTAATGATAAGAACCATAATCCCCGCAAGGGGACGGAAACTACTGCCATTGCCAACACCGGGAGGAATCCCGGCAGAGGGATAAGAACCATAATCCCCGCAAGGGGACGGAAACCCATTCAAATTCTTGAATGTCCATGTTGGCGTCGAATGGTGATAAGAACCATAATCCCCGCAAGGGGACGGAAACTCAAATAGTTTTCCTTGATGTAGTTAGCGGCATCTGTTTGTCGATAAGAACCATAATCCCCGCAAGGGGACGGAAACATTTTCTCACGACCTTCCTATGTGCCACCCACCTATATTGATAAGAACCATAATCCCCGCAAGGGGACGGAAACGGTCGTGTACGGCTGTTTTTCGGGGAATATCAAGCGGAGATAAGAACCATAATCCCCGCAAGGGGACGGAAACTCCCTTGAGGGCGAAAAGCGTATGACAAGGAATAAGCAATTGATAAGAACCATAATCCCCGCAAGGGGACGGAAACCCAGAGTGCTGTATACGTCCTCGTCCGTCCGCTCGCCATCGATAAGAACCATAATCCCCGCAAGGGGACGGAAACCTCCGAACTGTCTACACTGTGGGATAGTATGGTAGAAGATAAGAACCATAATCCCCGCAAGGGGACGGAAACTACGTATCATTAGAGTTATGCATGACAAAGCCTATTAGGATAAGAACCATAACCCCCGCAAGGGGACGGAAACTTTTTGTAATCGTCTGCCGTCCCTGTAATGACATCTTGATGGATAAGAACCATAATCCCCGCAAGGGGACGGAAACTTCCTGTGTTTCTTCGATGAGTCCCAAATGCTTAAAAAGGGATAAGAACCATAATCCCCGCAAGGGGACGGAAACTTGATATAATCTAAAATATACAGCTTGTTGGTGCTGGCGATAAGAACCATAATCCCCGCAAGGGGACGGAAACCTTCTTCTTTTTTCTGCTGATCCTGTTTCCAGAAGTATTGATAAGAACCATAATCCCCGCAAGGGGACGGAAACATTACAACGAAGCTAAACGTTTGCCAGGCGCAAAATGGGTGATAAGAACCATAATCCCCGCAAGGGGACGGAAACACGTGATCTCTAATCGCTTTCGTTGCATTTTCATAGATAAGAACCATAATCCCCGCAAGGGGACGGAAACTTGCCTTTGTTCGTCAGGATCCCGATTTCCGCGGCGATCGATAAGAACCATAATCCCCGCAAGGGGACGGAAACTTCTTCTGTTAGCCGGTCATAGCTGAGCAATTCCCCGTGATAAGAACCATAATCCCCGCAAGGGGACGGAAACCATCCTCTCCGGATTCTTCGATTTCCTGGAGAGCCGCTAAAGATAAGAACCATAATCCCCGCAAGGGGACGGAAACAGCTAGCTGGGCTCATTTCCTTAGTTTCCTCATGGAAACAGGATAAGAACCATAATCCCCGCAAGGGGACGGAAACAATCCACGTCTGGCATGTCATTCAAATATTTCTTGATTGCGATAAGAACCATAATCCCCGCAAGGGGACGGAAACTTTGTTTTTTCTTGTTTTCCATAAAATTTGACCTCCGATAAGAACCATAATCCCCGCAAGGGGACGGAAACTAATACTTCAAATTCATCGAATTTTACAGCTTTGCGTTTAGATAAGAACCATAATCCCCGCAAGGGGACGGAAACTTGACAAACGTATTCATCATAGCTCATCGGGTTTGCGCGATAAGAACCATAATCCCCGCAAGGGGACGGAAACTTTTTCCGTCCTTCTGATATAGGGTCAACTCCTCATCACCGATAAGAACCATAATCCCCGCAAGGGGACGGAAACAATACTCGAAGGTGACGTTGATTATAGAATTATCCGATAAGAACCATAATCCCCGCAAGGGGACGGAAACTTGACAATTTAACCGGCTATAACGCCAGCGCCAACAAGCCGATAAGAACCATAATCCCCGCAAGGGGACGGAAACTTTTTCTTGGAGCCCTTTGTCCTTCAGCATGGCGTTCGATAAGAACCATAATCCCCGCAAGGGGACGGAAACCGTCTGCCACTTATTGACCTCCGTTGAAATTCCTCTCAAGATAAGAACCATAATCCCCGCAAGGGGACGGAAACTTGCCAATGCCGGGAGGAATCCCGGCAGAGGTCAATAAGTGATAAGAACCATAATCCCCGCAAGGGGACGGAAACTCCGCTTTCTGCAAGCGCTCTTCCATTGTGATTGCTTTGATAAGAACCATAATCCCCGCAAGGGGACGGAAACCCGATGAGGACCGCGATATACCAGCGGTCGGCACCGGTCGATAAGAACCATAATCCCCGCAAGGGGACGGAAACACCACCAGACAACGGCCACATACAAAAAAACATTCACCAGATAAGAACCATAATCCCCGCAAGGGGACGGAAACGGTGCCGTCATAAAGCCAGTAGTGACGGCTGGCTGTCCGATAAGAACCATAATCCCCGCAAGGGGACGGAAACTTCTCTAGGAGTCATTTTCTTGCGGCCCTCCTATGTACGATAAGAACCATAATCCCCGCAAGGGGACGGAAACTTGTTGAACATTTTAAATTTAGTGAAGTCCATCTAAAGATAAGAACCATAATCCCCGCAAGGGGACGGAAACCTTTCTTTTTCCCGCAACTTATATATCACATGCTTTTCAATGGATAAGAACCATAATCCCCGCAAGGGGACGGAAACTTGTCTTTTGGGTATCAACATACCATTTAATCGTCTCACGATAAGAACCATAATCCCCGCAAGGGGACGGAAACAGCCAGTAAATTTTCCCAGCCCTCATCACGACGGTATTGATAAGAACCATAATCCCCGCAAGGGGACGGAAACAATGCGGATTTAAATGGCGCGGTACCTGGAAATTAGAAGATAAGAACCATAATCCCCGCAAGGGGACGGAAACAGCTCTAATTTTTTTGTATCTTTTAAAGATACCTCATCGGCAAAAAAAATATCTTCGATGCTCTTGTTCAAGATAGATGAAACTTTCTTAGCGTCATCAAGAGAGAATTTTGTACTTCCATTCTCTTTCTTACTATAAGCGCTCTTCGTTTCGAGACCAAGAACTTCGGCCATATCTTCACATGTCAGACCTTTTTCTTTTCTTAACGCTCTAAGTCTTTCAAACATCTTCTCACCTCCTATTGAATGTTTCCTCTTGGGATACTTAAAGTATACGAGTTATTTTGTATCTTGTCAAGATATATAAAAAAATAAAATTTCCAATTAGGAAACTCTTATTGAGTATCTTTAATGGAAACATTATAATTTATGTAGAATCGTTTTCGGATACTTTATATAAAGGCCAGGTGATAAATCGATGAACAGAGTCAAGGAATTACGAAAACAAAAACATATCACACAGGAAGAATTGGGGAAAGTGCTCGATATACAAAAAGCAGCCATCTCTAAATATGAAAATGGGCGTGCAGAACCAAGCACAGAAGTGCTCAAGAAGATGTCCGCTTATTTTGGCGTATCTATTGACTATCTGCTAGGGAATTCACCGGCCAAATTATCTGCCCAGAAATTGGGCCGCGGCGTCCGCATCCCGGTCCTGGGGCGCGTCGTGTCAGTCATTCCCATAGAGGCCGTGGAGGAGATATTAGACTACGAAGAAATCACCCCGGAGCTCGCCGCAACTGGTGAATTTTTTGCATTGCAAGTCAAAGGGGACTCCATGCTTCCCACGCTTAAAGATGGGGATGTCGTCATTGTAAAGAAACAGCCAACGGTTAATAGCGGTGATATTGCTATCATCCTGGTCAACGGCAATGAGGCGACCGTT
>ENA-OWPP01002155-OWPP01002155.1-human-gut-metagenome-genome-assembly--contig:-NODE-2155-length-14205-cov-2.667138_pt1 | contig 14205 bp, 11 predicted proteins | sample MGYA00248265_ERZ651848 | MGnify/ENA primary metagenome ERZ651848 (study PRJEB26924, sample SAMEA4378233) | human gut metagenome | biome: human gut; feature: human-associated habitat; material: faeces... | reverse complement strand
ATCTGGTCACGTGAGGTCTTTCTTGGGGAGAGCGGGAGCAGGATCGGGGCCCTCGTCAAGTTTTTGCCGTACTTCACCAATAACGGTGGGAATATGCCCGCGTTTGTCGGAGACGATTCCCCGGCGCGGGAAAGCGTGCGCGTTTTCCGTGAACTTGACGTGCCTATCTTCCAGCCTGTTTTCGCTTCCTCAAAAACACTTGAGGAATGGGAAGCCGATCCGCAGGGTCTGAACAGCGAAGTGTCGTGGGCCGTCGCCATGCCCGAATTTGAAGGAGCCATTGAGCCGTTTTTCCTCGGTGGCGGCACCTTGTCCCAGGCCGGCGTGGGCGGAACCGAAATCGAGCGCCGTACGCCCCATCCCGAACGGGTGGAGCGTTTCGCCTCCCGCATCGCCCGCTGGCTGCGTCTCAGAAATAAGCCCGTGGCGGAACGCCGGGTCGCCTTTCTGTTGAACAGTGATCCCTGCGCGTCCGTGGAGGCATCCGTAGGCGGAGCCGCCAAGCTGGATTCTCTGGAGTCGGTGAGCCGTATCCTCCGGGCCATGCGGCAGGCCGGATATGCCGTGGATGTCCCCGAGTCCGGTGCGGCGCTCATCGAAACCATCATGGAGCGCAAGGCGATTTCCGAATTCCGTTGGACGACGGTGCAGGAAATTGAGGCCAAGGGCGGGGTACTCGCCCATGTGGATCTCGCAACCTATCGGCGATGGTTCGATGCCTACCCGGAAAACGTCAGGCAAAAGGTTGCGGAGGCATGGGGCAATCCGCCGGGGGAACCGATGAACGGTGTCCCCGCCGCAATGGTGCTCAACGGGGATATCCTCGTTACCGGCGTCCGTTGGGGCAATGCCGTGGTTTGCATCCAGCCCAAGCGCGGATGCGCCGGCTCCCGGTGTGACGGGCAGGTCTGCAAAATATTGCATGATCCCTCCGTGCCGCCTCCACATCAATATATAGCGACCTACCGCTGGCTTCAGGACGGTTTCGGGGCGGATGTCGTGGTGCATGTGGGAACGCACGGCAACCTTGAATTTCTTCCCGGGAAGAGCGTCGGCCTGTCCGGTGCCTGTTTCCCCGATCTTGCGCTGCATGAAGTTCCGCACGTCTATATCTACAACTCCGACAATCCTCCGGAAGGTGTTATCGCCAAGCGGCGGAGCTATGCGGAACTAGTCGATCACATGCAGACGGTTATGGTGCAGAGCGGCCTCTACGACGCATTGGAAGAGCTGGATCGCCTGCTTGGGGAATGGGAACAGGCTCGCGCCGGGAATCCCAACCGGGCGCACCAGCTGGAACACCTGATCCGGGAAGGCATCGCTGCCGCCAATCTGGAATCGCAAGTCTCTCCTGAAACGTCCCCCGACTTCGCCACCCTTGCCTCCCGTATCCATGCGGCTCTCGGCCTTCTCCGCAATACGCATATGGAAGACGGTATGCACGTTTTTGGGGAAACGCCGCAGGGGAACCGGCGGGCGCAGTTTATCGCGTCCATTGTCCGGTACGATGCGGGACAGGCCGACTCGTTGCGGAAAAGGTTGTGCACAGCCCAAGGGTTCGAGCTTGAAACACTACTTGCTGAACCGGGAGGAGTGGACAAACGTCTTGGGCAGAGCCATGCCAGCCTGTTGGAAAAGGTGGAAAAACAGCTTGTTGCAGTATGTGAAATACTGATGGAGGGTACGGATCCGGAGGTTCTCCCCGCATGTATCCGCTCCCTGCTGGGGGATGCGTGCCTCGTGCCGGACGCGCTGGGGGGCCTTGTTTCGGTGGGGCGGAGGATTCTCGGCATCATCGAACGGATGGAGGCCACGGACGAGACGGGTTCTTTGCTGAGCGCCTTCACGGGCAACTATGTGTTGCCGGGGCCTTCCGGCATCATTACGCGGGGGCGTGAAGACATTTTGCCGACTGGCCGGAATTTCTATGCGCTTGATCCCCGACGCCTGCCTACCCGTGCGGCGTGGCGCGTAGGGCAGAACCTCGCCCGCGCGCTTATCGCCAAACATCTGGAGGAAGAGGGGCGCTACCCCGAGAACGTCGCCATGTTCTGGATGTGCAACGACATGATGTGGGCCGACGGCGAGGGGATGGGGCAGCTCCTCTACCTTCTCGGAGTGGTTCCGCGTTGGTTGGGCAACGGGATGGTGGAAGGGGTCGACGTCATCCCGCTGGAAGAGCTGGGCCGCCCGCGTATTGACGTGACCGTCCGCGTATCGGGTCTGCTTCGGGACAGTTTCCCTGCGGCCATGCACATGCTGGATGCGGCGGTACAGGCCGTCGCCGCGCTGGATGAACCTCTGGAAAGCAACTTTGTCCGCAAACATACGCAGGAACGTCTGGCGGCTATCGAAGCTGATGATCCCGATGCGTGGCGTTCCGCGACCTTCCGGCTTTTTTCTTCGGAGCCGGGAACCTATCAGGCCGGGGTCAATCTCGCCGTCTACGCGTCCGCATGGCAGACGGAGGCCGATCTCGCGGATATTTTTCTCCATTGGAACGGGTACGCCTACGGCAAGGACGCGTTCGGGGTCAAACGCCCGAGGGCGCTGGAGGCCAGCCTCTCCACAGTGGATGTCACCTACAACAAGGTGGTCAGCGACGAGCACGATCTGTTCAACTGCTGCGGCTACTATGGGACGCACGGCGGCATGACGGCTGCGGCGTCGCACTTCCGGGGAGGGCAGGTTAAAACCTATTACGGGGACACGCGCGAACCCGAACAGGTGCAGGTACGCGATCTGACTGATGAGGTGCGCCGCGTCGTGCGGGCCCGTTTGCTCAATCCCAAATGGATAGAGGGCATGAAGCGGCACGGATACAAGGGTGCGGGCGATATTTCCAAGCGTACCGGGCGCGTGTACGGGTGGGAAGCCACCACGCAGGCCGTCGATGACTGGATTTTCGACGATATCGCCAAAACCTTCGTGCTGGATCCCGAAACCCGGGCTTTTTTCGATGAAAACAATCCGTGGGCACTGGAAGAAATCGCCCGTCGGCTGCTTGAGGCCGAAGCCCGGCATTTATGGAAAGCCGATCCCGATGTGCTCGCCGAATTGCGCGAGGCCTACATGGATATAGAGGGAACTCTGGAAGACCGTACGGAGGCGTTCGGTGGGGAATTTCAGGGAGGCTCCATCGACATCGTCACGTCCGACGATGTGGCGGAATGGAAACGGGCGCTGGAAGTCGTGCGCGGAAACAACCAGTAAGATCGAAGGAGAAGCTATGAAGACACTTCGCCAGCGTTACCCCTTTTCCGCTATTGTCGGGCAGGAGGAGCTGAAACAGGCCCTGTTGCTGAATCTGATCTATCCCGGCATCGGCGGGGTACTTATCCGAGGCGAAAAAGGGACCGCCAAGTCCACGGCTGTGCGGGCTCTGGAAGCGATTCTCCCGGAAATCGACGTGGTGGATGGGTGTCCCTGCGGATGCGACCCCCACGGCGACGCGTTGTGCCCGTGGTGTCTGGAGCAGGAAGCTCTTGAATCCGTTTCGCGTCAGGTTCGTGTGGTCGACTTGCCGGTCGGTTCCACGGAAGATCGCGTCGTCGGTTCACTGGATATGGAAACGGCCCTCCGTGAAGGCAGACGGCGTTTCGAACCGGGGATCCTGTATGTGGACGAAATCAACCTGCTGGATGACCATCTTGTGGACGTATTGCTGGATGCGGCGGCAATGGGCGTAAACACGGTCGAGCGAGAAGGCGTTTCTTGGTCGCATCCTTCCCGTTTTGTACTTGTTGGAACGATGAACCCGGAAGAAGGGGAACTCCGCCCGCAGCTTCTCGACAGGTTCGGGCTGTGCGTGGAGGTCAGGGGTATGGCGGAACCGGAAGCGCGGCTTCAGGTGATGACGCGCCGTGCGGCCTTTGAAGATGATCCGGTGGGCTTCCGTGCCGCATGGCAGGAACGGGAAAACGAGATAGCCGAACGGATTGTCGCCGCCAGACGGAAACTCGGGAGCGTCGCTGTTCCGGAAGATGTCATGCGCGCCATTGTCGAACTTGCTATTGAAACGGAAGTGGATGGGCACAGAGCGGATATCGTCATGCTGAAAACCGTCAAGGCCATCGCCGCATGGCGTGGGGATGGCGAGGCCGCCAGGGAAGATGTCATGCAGGCGGCCCGGCTGGTTCTGCCGCACAGGATGAGGAGAAAGCCTTTTCAGAATGTCGGGTCCGCGAAGGCGGTGCGGTGATGTCCGGCAAATGGCGGGTGTTTCCTTTCACCGCCCTTGTAGGGCAGGAAAAGATCAAGCGCGCCTTGCTCGCCAATGCCGTTTTGCCGAGCATTGGCGGCGTGTTGCTGCGGGGTGAAAAAGGAACGGCGAAATCCACGGCTGTGCGTGGTCTGGCTTCGCTTCTGCCACAATCTCAAGCTGTTGCGGGTTGCCCGTGGCACTGTGATCCGCTTGCCCCGGAAGAATGGCTTTGCCCCTCCTGCGCGGGGAAAAAACGGAAGGGGGCGCTGCCATCAGTGGCCTTTGCGCCCCAGCTGGCGGATGTTCCCTTGTCCGCCAGCGAAGACAGGGTAGCCGGAAGCCTGGACATGGAAGCGGCGTTCCGCGAGGGTGTGCGTGTCCTTCAGCCCGGACTGCTCGCAGCCGCGCACCGTGGCATATTGTATATAGATGAAGTCAATCTGCTTTCTGATCATGTGGCGGACATCATCCTCGAAGCCTGCTCCGAGGGCGTGAACCGGATCCGGCGGGAAGGCATCTCCGCAGAACATCCTTCGCGTTTCGTGCTTGTCGGTACGATGAACCCGGAAGAGGGAGAGCTTCGGCCCCAGCTTCTGGATCGCTTCGGGCTGGCGGTTTCGGTATCCGCGCCCGGCGATGTGGAAGAACGGCTGGAGGTCTTGAGGCTCCGCGAGCGGTTTGACGCTGATCCGCAAGGATTTCTCCTTCAATACGCGGAACGGGAGGCCGCGCTTGCCGTCCGCATCCGGGAGGCGCAGCGGCTCGTCGCGCAAGTCCGTATCCCCAGGCTTTTGCTGAAACGGATGGCGGAGCTTGCCGCTGAAGCGCATTGCGCCGGGCATCGTGGTGAGCTGGCTCTGGAGCGGACGGCCCGCGCATTCGCGGCACTGGCCGGAAGGCTGGATATTCGGGAAGAAGACGTGTTGGAGGCGGCGGAGTTGGCGCTGGCGCACCGGCGCCGTATAACGCCCCCGCCCCCGCAGGAACAGAAGGAGCAAGAGCGGAACGAACGTTCCCCCTCGCAAGAACAGGAGCAGTCCAGACGCGAGACGGATGGAGACGAACAAAGAGAGCACTCCCATTCACAGGAGCAGCCTTTTGATACAGTTCCGCTGTTGCCCTCTCAGGCCAACAGCTCAGGAGCAGCAGGGCTGGGAGATGTGGAGCAGGTTTTTGCCATTGGAGATCCGTTTACGATCAAGCCTATCCGGCTGAGAAAAGATCGGGTGCAACGCAAAGGAACAGGACGGCGCTCCCGTACGGCCACGCTGCAAAAGGCAGGGAGGACTGTAGGAAGCCTTCCACTCGTGGGGAGTGAAATGAAGTATGCCGATATCGCGTGGGATGCGACGCTTCGAGCCGCAGCCTTGCGCCACCGCGTCGGCGAGGGAGGATGGACCCGCCCCGTCATTACCCTTGAGGATATCCGCACCAGACGCCGCGAAAAGAAAATCGGCAACCTGATCGTCTTTTCCGTGGATGCTTCCGGCTCAATGGGGGCGGCCAGACGTATGGAGGAAGCCAAGAGCGCCGTGCTGTCTCTTCTTATGGACGCCTACCAGAAGCGGGATAAAGTGGCTTTTATCGCTTTTCGCGGCCAACAGGCCGAAGTCCTGTTGGAACCCACGGGGAGTGTGGAGCAGGCCTACCGGAGGCTGGAGGAGCTGCCCACGGGGGGAAGGACTCCCCTTGCGTCGGGACTTGAGGAAAGCCATCGCATCATCAGGAACCAGCTTCGGAAAGATCCCGATACCAGACCTATTCTGCTTGTCCTTTCCGATGGAAGAGCGAACGCCGCACCGGACGGGATGAAACCCATGTCCGCTGCGTTGGAGGCCGCCCGGCGTATTGCTGCCGATGGCCGCACTCATTCCTTGGTGATCGATGTGGAGCGGCAAGGCCTCGTCCAGTTTGCAATGGCAAAGACGCTTTCTGAAGGCTTGGAAGCCGAATATATGCACCTTGAAGAACTCGTGGCGGATACGCTGGTGCGTACGCTCAAGGATATATTGTGAACCGCATTCTGGGATGGTTCGCCGTTCTTGTTTTGGCGATGTGTTCGGCGACTTGGGCACAAGGTCCGGAAACCGTCGTTACGGATTCCTTGGGAAGAAGCGTCCATATTCCCGTTCCGGTTCGCAGAGTCGTGTCGCTCTCCGCTTCCGGCGTCGAATGTATCCGGATTATGGAGAGAATAGACACGCTCGTCGGAATCACGGAGCACACGAAGACCCGAAAGGCACAGTTTCCCGAAGTGGCGAGATTGCCAAGCGTAGGGCGCGGCTTCATGCCGAATTTCGAAGTGATCGCGGAACTTCGCCCGGACGTTATCCTTGCATGGAAAACTAATCCAGGCCCGGAACTGGAACGGCAGTTGGAACCTTTGGGGATCGCCGTACTGCGGCTTGATCTGACGGAGCCCGGAAAATTGCCTGAAGAGATGCGGACGCTCGCATCGATTTTGGGCCCGGAAGCGCAAAGGCGCACGGAAGCCTATTGGGAATGGGTGGCACGTTGGACGGAGCAGATACAAAAAAGCATAGCCGGTCAGCCAAAGCCAACTGTGCTGGCGGAGCATTTCACGCCCTTGAGAATAGCGGGGCCGGGCTCAGGCCTGTATGATCTGACGCAGATGGCGGGGGCAAACAACCTTGCCGATGATATTGGCATACGCTCCATGCAGGTGGATTCCGAATGGGTTCTTGAAAGGAATCCGCAGTGTTTTGTGAAGAGCATTCTCCTGGGCAAACGGAATGCCGAAGAGGACACCCGGAGAACCGATGAATGCTTGCGCAGTGTCTTGGAACGATGCCGTCAAAGAGAATCGCGTGTATATCCTCGATTCGGATATCGCAAGCGGGCCTCGTTATCTTGTCGGCCTCTCCGAGCTTGCAGCATGGTTGTATCCCGATGCCTCCGTCCCTTCTGGCAAGCGGATTCATGAGGAATGGGCCAATGCGGCATGGATGCCCATGTATAAGGAAAATGATGGTGGGCAAGATTGATAGCAGTTTATTTGTGTGAACTGTTTTGTTTTATTATGTTTTTAAAGCCCCGATCATCACTGGCTCAGTACTAGAAAAGAGTGCTGAAAGCACGAAAGCCATAGACAGCTGAACGGATAGGAGACGGTCACGTGCAGTATCAGGTTTCCTTTTGTGTCCATATGACATCTTATATTCGGCGGTATCATTTGGTACACCACGTTTAATATGTAATAGCTTATATAAAAACTTGAATTGAGGAGTAAACTATTATAGTGATGGACCACATGCAGGAGGACGGGTATGTGGAAACATTTTTTGTGTCTTATGAGCATGTTGCTCACTTTGACCGCTTGGGGATGCAGCCTTGCGCCTCAACCCGTCGCCCGGCCTGTAACAGGGCAACAAACCCTTGAGGCCGTCGATCACTGGCGCATCCTTGCCCAGCAAATCGTTAAAGAGATGCAGCTCACCACTGGAAGTTCCGTCTATGTCTCAGAACAGGATCGTTCTCCTTTCGGACGAGCCTTTACGACACTTCTCCGGCATGAGGTAGCTGCTTCCGGGGCGCGGCTCAGCGGAGCCCGTGAAGGCTCCCTCTGCATTGATTGGGGTGTTCAGATCATTAAGTATAGTGAACCCCGGCAGACCATTCATGTTTACCCGGGGACCATCGCCGCGATTACGGGAGGCGGAATCGGCGCTGGCTACATTATCAAGAACCGGCCGAGTTCATGGCCGGTTCTTGGTGCCGCGGGAGCCGGGCTTTTAGGTGAGGCGGCGAATTTACTGGATATGGCCACTCCAAAGTACCCTATTGATACCGAAGTCCTCATAAATATTACAGGGGCAGTGGATGGGGCCGTAACCTACGATTATTCAGGTCTTTTCTACATGCGTGCGAAAGATTCCGACCAATATTGGGAACGTCCGCCATATAGAGGAAAGGAGCAGCCCATGCAGGCCAAAACATACAGAAGCGTAGGGAATTAGCATGAATACTGCAAAGATCTGTGTGTTTGGGCTTGCTCTTTTTTGTTTATGTGGTTGTACGGACAGCCACTATGAGATGAAGCAGGTTCCTCCGCAGCTTTCCCAAGCGGAGATGTCGAGGACGGATATCGTAACGGTCGGATACGAGCTTGCGGACGGCCTCATCAAAAATCTACATGCTCCCCTCAATGAAGGGGAGACGGTCATTGTTGCCAGTTTCGCGGATGTGGACAATTTGACGCAGTCTTCGACGGTGGGAAGGCTGCTTGGGGACATCGTGGGGTCACGCCTTTCACAGCAGGGATTTACCGTTGTCGATATACGTACTCGGCAAAACTCTATTTTTATTCAAGAGCAGGGTGGGGAGTTCGTACTCAGCCGAGATGTGAGAGCGTTGAGCAAAGCCAATAACGCCGCTTGCGTGGTAGCTGGTACCTTTGGGCGCCTCGGCAAGTCCACAGTTGTCTCCGTGCGCATGATCCGTGCCTCCGATAATGTTATTTTGTCCTCCGCTGATGGTGTGTTGGTTCGCGGACGATAATCCGCAAGAGCAGAGGGTGAGTACTTGCGCTGAACGCGCGGGACTGGAAACGGCGGGATGAGAACATTGCACGAATGCCGGGAACTGGAGTGGTTAACGGTATTTAAGCTATTGAAGTGACACGAGTTTCTTTTGGGGCTTTCGTTAATATGGCTTTCTCAAAACGGTTTATCCCTCTGTTCCTTAGATTGAGCGTTGGGAACAGGCTTAAAACAAAGACCCGGCCAATGACCGGGTCTTTGCCTCTATTCTCCTGAGAGGGAAGGCAGAGTTTCCTTATGCGGCGGCGGTGCGTGGGAAGACAATGCGGTAGCCAGCCCACACGGCGCAGATGCATATTACGGCATTGAGGAGAATGTTCAGACCTGCGAGCATGAGATCGCCGGTATGGTAGAGGTTAAACGTATCGAGCGAGAAGGTGGAGAAGGTGGTGAAACCGCCGAGGAAGCCGGTTCCAAGCAGGCTGTATCCCACCGTGAACGGTTTTCCGCTGCGTTTCATGGCTCCTTGCAGCAGGCCCATGAGAAAACCGCCGAGCACGTTGATGCAGAGGATGCCGAGAGGGAAGGCCAGGGTCAGGCCGCTCATGATCGCGGCATTCAGCTTGAAGCGGCAGACCGCCCCCGCCGCGCCGCCGCACAGGACAGCAATGGTGTTTTCGATATACGACATGCCTTCCTCCTACTGAAGCATCAGGAAAAAGCCGAAAGCGGTCCCACAGAGGCACAGGACCATATTGACGACGACGTTGGCGATGGCCTTTCCGGGCTGTCCGTCGCGGAAGGCGGCGAACGTATCCATGGAGAATGTGGAAAACGTGGTCAGTGCTCCGAGAAAGCCTTCGCCAATGAAATCGTGCCACGGGATAAAGGGAACGGCATTCATCTTGATTGCCCCTACAAGCAGTCCCATAATAAAAGAACCGAGCACGTTTACAAATAGGGTACCGTAGGGGAACCCCTTGCCGAGCCATGCGGCGAACCACGCGGAGATCTGGAAGCGGCAGTAAGCGCCGAGCGCGCCTCCGCCCGCGACCCAAAGTGTTCCGGCCAATTCAGTCATGTTGTTTCCTTTCGAAAAAGGCCGGGTAGCTGGCCCGGCCTTTGAGAGTTACATCTTGTAGGCTTCTTCGCCGTGCAAGGACTCATCAAGCCCCGCCTCTTCCTCTTCCTTGGTGACCCGGATCGGCCCCCACGCGCTGATGACCTTGAAGATGATGATGGTCACAACGAAGGAGTAGACCGCCACGATGATCACGCCGAGGAGCTGCATGAGGAATTGATGGATGCTGGCGTTCACCTTGTCGATGTTGCTGCTGGCGAGAATGCCGAGGAGCAGGGCGCCGGTGACGCCGCCCATGCCGTGGGCGCGCCATACTTCGAGCGCATCGTCGAACCCGAGGCGTTCCTGCACATACTTGGCGTAGTAGCATACGGAGGAGCCCACGGCGCCGATGATGATCGCGGCCCACGGTTCCACGTACCCGGCGCAGGGGGTAATGGTGGCGAGGCCGGCCACGGCGCCGACGAGCACGCCGGAGAAGGAAGGCTTGCGGTCATAATGCCAGTCGTAAAGCATCCAGACGATCATGGCGATGGAACCGGCGATGGTCGTGTTGGTGAAGGCATAGGCGGCCAGGCCGTCGGCGGCGTATGCGCCGCCCGCGTTGAAGCCGAACCAGCCGAACCACAAGAGGCCGGCACCCACGGCGACCAGCGGCAGGTTGTTGGGTACGGTCGGTTCGCCGGGCTTCATGTCGTCACGCCGTCCGAGGAAAATGACCGAGGCAAGCGCCGCAAAACCGGCGCTGACGTGGATCACGATACCGCCCGCAAAGTCCATTACGCCGATCTTGGCGAGGAAGCCGCCGCCCCAAATCCAGTGGCAGACGGGAATGTAGATGAAGATCATCCACAAGATGAGGAATTTCAGGTAGCCGCGGAAGTTCAGCCGCCCGGCGAACGCGCCCGTGATCAGCGCCGGAGCGATGACGGCAAACATAAGCTGGTAAGCAAAGAACAGGATGAAAGGCACAGTGCTCGCATAGACGGGGCTCGGAGCGATCCCCACCTTATCCAGCGCGAAGTGGTAGCTGATGTCGCCGAACAGGCCGCCCACATCCGGCCCGAAAGCGAGGCTGAACCCGCCGAAAATCCAGATGATGGCCGTAACGCCCATGGAAATGAAGTTCTGCATCATGATGGTCAGCACGTTCTTTTTGCGGACCATGCCGCCGTAGAACAGCGCAAGGGCGGGCGTCATCATGCACACCAGCGCGGTGCAGAGCATAACAAAACCTGTATCGCCCGTGTTGAGGGAAAGCATATGGCTACTCCTTGTTGAGGTTAAGGATGATCAGCTCTGATAGTTCTTCGGGAGCAGATCGATGTTGGGCAGCAGGAAAATCCATGCCGCGACCACAAAGGGGAAGGTCAGGGTCGGAATGCCATAAACGTTCAACAGCACGTTGAGCGCACCCTGCGCCACCACGGTAAACACGGTGCCGAGGAAGGTGTAGCAGACGACCCGCCAGTTGGGATTGTAGAAGGTTGTGCCAAGGCCGATGGCGGTCAGCACCGCGCTGAACTGGAACAGCCCCGCGATGATGGCCGTGGAGCCGCCGCCTAGGATGAGAGCCGTGCAAATGGCGATGATGGAGCCTACGAAGGCGAATACCGCCGCCCAGATGGAACTCACCGCAAGGCCGATGAGGAACAGGATGCCCGTGATCACGTTGTTGATCAGGAACACCTGTGATACGCCGGCGAACGCCGCCCTCCAGAACTGTTCCATGTTCAGGGCGAACAGGTCGGACGCTGCGGGCTGCACAGAGATGGCGGGATGCGGAAGGCTGATGATCTGAATGTTGCCGAAATTGTAGGCGGCAAGCATCAGGAACCATGTGGTGATGACGAAGGGGCCGGTCATGGCCGAAACCTTCCACGTCCGCAACATGCTGGAGACGGCCATCATCAGGACGGTGGAAAAGATCGAGCCCGCCACGATGTACCCCCACAGCAGGGGCGTGGCCGCAAAGAAGGTCGGCAGCGCGCAACCTACGAGGATGCCGTTATAGCCGTGCAATCCCATGTTGATGTTCTCTCTGGGGGCTCTTAGAGCGTAAGCGGTAAGCGTACCCATGATCGTCCCGAGCACCGCGCCGATGCCTACGGAAATCATATGCGCGGAGTAGGCGCCCCAAAAGATGCCGACCAGGAAAAACAACCCGGTCAGCGGGTTGTTTTGGAACATGACCTGCCCGGCACCGCGCAGGCAGACGTCAATGAAGTGCACGACCGGATTCTGGGACGCGAGGGCGTTCCACGGGTTGGGTGAGTCTTTGGCGACAGCGTTCATGTTTTCCTCCGGATGATTGCCGGGTTGAATGGTGGCCTTGCGGCAGAAAAGGAGGAGCCCGCTTGTTGGAGCGGGCGTCCGGACGCGGGCGGCGGAAACCGCCGCCAGTGTCCGTCGGAGCTTCCTATCGGTCCGCGTCACTGCCACAGGAAGGCTTGCGGCAGATCCCGTCCGGCGACGGCTTTGCGCGCGATTTGCCAAAACTCCCGGATTTTGCCCCGGACCGATTCCGAGGTCATGCCGAGAACCTTGAAAATCAGCCCACATTCTCCCGGGAGCAGAGACGCCCCGTAGGCGAGGCGCGCCTCCCGATCCACGCCGGCCTCTACAGCCTCGCGCACCTGCATAGTCTTTTCCTTCGTGGTCATGAGGATGACATTGCCGAACACCTCATAGCCGTTCATGATTCCGGTCCGGGACAGATCCGTTTCGCGCGGGTCTATGATGAACTTCTCCACGAACAGCTTTTCGCCGCTCTCGCGGCGGGTGGCCTCAATGGTCGAAGAGTAGAGGTCGAATCCGAACATTTCGTCTTCATGGTGGTATTTCCGCCCCGGCAGCACCACTTCGGCGTAGAGCAGGCTCCCGGTTTCCGCGACGGAAAGCCGGGTCTTGCTGAGGAAGCGCGAAGTACGGTGCGGGATGAGCGGATCGGGCATGTACTCCAGATAGCCTCCTTCCTCCACGACAATGTCCTGCAGCTGCGAGGCGTAGTTGGCATTCATCATATGAACCTTGGTCGCAGACTGCGTGGTGACGTGGGCCTGCGCGTTCTTGCCGACCTCGATCTCCAACGCCATCCGGTCGCCCTGCAACACGCAACCTGTTGTCGTGATGATGAATATGCAGGGCATCTGCGGCATGGCCTCGTCCCAGTACAGCGCGCGCTGGACAAGGAACGGCACTCGCCGATCCATAAACGCCATCACGCTGCGATCGCCCCGATCGGCGAACTCAAGCCGCAGGTACCCGTCTTTGCCGACCGTGCCGCTGGGCATCTGCGCCGGCTCATCCTGATAGGGGCGCAGTTCCGGAGATTCGAGCCCGATCCGCGAAAGGGACGCCTTGGCGAGCTCGACACGGGCGCGGCTGCTGAGCTGACTCATGGGCAACCTCCTAGGCCGTCTTTTCGGCGGGCTTGAAATCAAACAAGGCGTCACGGATGATCATGTCCGTGAGTTCTTCGATGTTCTTGCCTGTCATGCAATTGGTAAAAATGAAGGGCTTGCCGTCGCGCATCTTCCTGGAATCGCGGTCCATGACTTCAAGGCTGGCCTTGACGTAAGGGGCGAGGTCTTCCTTGTTGATCACGAGGATGTCCGACTGGCATACGCCGGGGCCGCTCTTGCGCGGGATCTTGTCCCCAGCGGCCACGTCGATGACGTAGATGAAGAAGTCCGCCAGCGCCGGGCTGAAGGTCAGGGTGAGGTTGTCGCCGCCGCTCTCGATGAAGATGAGATCGCTGTCGGGGAACTTGCTTTCCAGTTCTTCCACGGCGGCGAGGTTCATGCTCGGGTCCTCGCGGATGGCGGTGTGCGGGCACGCCCCGGTTTCCACGCCCACGATCTTTTCGGCTTCAAGGATGCCGTCCAGTTCACGCTGGACGTGCTTGGCGTCTTCTGTGGTGACCACGTCGTTGGTGATGATGAGCGGCTTGATGCCTCTGCGGATAAGAACGGGGGTGACGGCTTCGATGATGGCCGTCTTGCCGGAGCCGACCGGGCCGCCCACGCCGATGCGAGTGATTTTTTTCATTGCGTATTCCTTTTCAAAAAAGAGGTGGAGGAGCTTTCTGGAACGGATGGCCGGATCAGCCCATGAACAGACGCACGTGCGCCTTGACGTGGCTGGCGGCGAGGATGTCGGTCATGGGAGCGTAATTGGACATCTGTTCCAGTGGCGTCCGCGTGGCGGTGCGGCACATGGCGTCGAAATCCCGCGTCAGGCTGTAGAGCACGCGCTGCATGTCAATATGGCTGATGCGCATGATGCGCATGGATGCGTTCAGGATGGTCATGGCGACGCCGTACTGGTGGACGGTGAGGACTTCGTCGAGCGTTCCGGCGTCGAGCTTCTCCTGCGTGGAGAGGCCCATTGCCACGAACTGCACGGCGAGGGAGACCGGA
>ENA-OWPP01002150-OWPP01002150.1-human-gut-metagenome-genome-assembly--contig:-NODE-2150-length-14221-cov-16.441903_pt1 | contig 14221 bp, 15 predicted proteins | sample MGYA00248265_ERZ651848 | MGnify/ENA primary metagenome ERZ651848 (study PRJEB26924, sample SAMEA4378233) | human gut metagenome | biome: human gut; feature: human-associated habitat; material: faeces... | reverse complement strand
CCGCCCCCGCAGCTCCGGCCCCGAGATGCAGGGCATGGCCGCGCCGTAGCCGATGGGCATCATCTCGATGAACCGCACCTGTAACGGGCGGCTCTCGGCGAGGGCGGCCAGGTCTTCCAATTCACCCTCGTTCACGCCCACCTGCGGCACACAGTTCAGTTTGACAGGGATGCCGCTGTCCAGTGCGGCGCGGATGCCCTCCATGACGTGCTCGAACTCGTCCCAGGCCGTGATGCTTTGGAACACCTCGGGGCGCAGAGTGTCGAGGCTGATGTTCACGCTGTCAAGGCCGGCCGCCAGCAGGGCGGGCAGCTGCTGCGCCAGCAGGATGCCGTTTGTGGTCATGGTGACTTTGCGGATGCCGGGGATGGCTTTCAGCCCCGCCACCAGCTGGTCTACGCCCTTGCGCACCAGCGGTTCGCCGCCGGTGACGCGGACGGTGTCGATGCCGCACCGGGCAAACAGGGCCGCCAGACGCAGGAACTCTTCGTAGGTGAGCACGGCTTCCCGCTCCAGCTTTTCCACGCCGTCGGGCATACAGTAGCGGCAGCGCAGATTGCACAGATCGGTGACGGACAGGCGCAGATAGTGGATATTGCGCTGGGCAGAATCAAACATAGCCGCCCTCCGCCCGGATGTAGTGGCCGCTCTTGCCGCCGGTCTTTTCCACCAGATGGATCTCGCCCAGCTCCATGCCCTTATCCACGGCCTTGCACATATCGTAGATGGTGAGCAGCGCGGCAGAAACGCCGGTCAGAGCTTCCATTTCCACGCCGGTCACGCCGATGGTCCTGGCGGTGCACACGGCCTCTACGGCCTGCTGTTCGGGCAGAAGGTGAAAATCCACAGTCAGCTTGCTCAGCGGCAGCGGATGGCACAGGGGGATCAGCTCGCTGGTGCGCTTGGCCGCCATGATGCCTGCAATGCGGGCCACGCCAAGCACGTCGCCCTTCTGGGCGGTGCCGTCCCGAACAGCGGCAAAGGCTGCCGCATTCATAGTGATGATGCCGCGGGCCACAGCCTGCCGTGCAGTGACGGGCTTTTCGCTCACATCCACCATCACGGCGCTGCCGGACGCATCAAAATGAGAAAGTTTTGTTTCGCTCATAATTTTTACCTTGATAAAGCTCTCCCCTTTGGGAGAGCTGGCAAAGCCGTAAGGCTTTGACTGAGAGGGTTTCAGCAATGCCCGAAGCCGCAGTTGGGCCAGTGGCATTCGGCGCAGCCTAAGCACAGCCCGCCCTCGCCCAGCCGGGCAATGTCCTCGGCAGTGATGGGATCGTCGGCCAGCAGGCGCGGCAGCAGCAGGTCAAAAATGGTGCGCTTGGCGTACATCACGCAGCCGGGCAGGCCGCACACCGGCACACCGTCCAGATAGCTCACAAGGAACATGGCACCCGGCAGCACCGGTGCGCCATAGGTGATGATCTCGGCACCGGTGTTCTTGATGGCAAGCGGCGTGCGGTCGTCGGGGTCTACGCTCATGCCGCCGGTGGTAAAGATCAGCTCGCAGCCTGCGGCCTTTGCTTCCAGAATGGCGGCGGTGATCCCGGCGGGGTCATCGTCGCAGGTTTTGTGATAGGTCATCTCGCAGCCGTATTCGGCCAGCTTGCCCACCAGAATGGGGGTGAATTTGTCCTCGATGCGTCCCTCGAATACCTCGCTGCCGGTGGTGATGACCGCAAACTTTTTCGGGTGGAATGGCAGCACGTTCAGGATGGGCTCGCTGCCTGCCGCAGCCTGCATGGCATCCATCTTCTCCTGCTCGATCACCAGCGGGATGATGCGGGTGCCGGCCAGCTTCTGGCCCTTTTTCACGGGCAGGTCGCCGTGGATGGTAGCGATCATCATTTGGGGTGTGCGGTTCACGGCCAGCAGGGCGGCGCGGTCGATCTTCAAAAGACCGTCGCAGTCGGCAACCAGTTCGATCTTGCCTTCCTTCGGCTCAGTGCCGTGGATGTTGCGGCCCGCCGCTGCCTTGTACAAAAGGGCAGCGGCTTCGTCCTCGTGCAGGATGCCGGGGCGCTTCTCCCAGACATAGAGATTCTCTTTGCCAATGGAGAGCAACACGGGGATATCCTCCGGCTGGACGATGTGCCCTTTGCGGAAGCGTGCTCCCTTGAACTGGCCGGGAATGATCTGTGTGATGTCGTGGCAGAGCACCTGCCCGACAGCGTCTTCGGTACGGATGAGTTTCATGCAGAACCTCCGTTACAGGGACGGCATCTGGTTCTCGATCCAGTCTGCCAGAGCAGCAGGATCGTCCAGTGCAAAATCAGCGCCCGGCACATCGCCCACGATGGCCATGGGCTGGAACGCGGTGCCCACCGGGCTGACCGAGCTGCGCACCACCTCGATCTTGGCCCAGCCGCTGTCGCCAAAGCCTTCCAGCAGTACAAGGTCGTAGCCGTGGCGCTCGAACAAAGCCAGCAGGTCCTGCTCGTTCAGGCGGAACTGCTCGGTAAGCAGATAGCGCCCGGCAGTAAACACGGCCACACCCTCGGCACCGGCCTCATGCAGGCGGTCGGTCTCGGCGGGCAGGCGCAGATCGTCAGCCTCGCGGATCACGCCCACCTTCAGCCCGCGGCTCTTGAGCACCGGCAGCAGCGCGGCCAGCAGAGCGGTCTTGCCGCTGCCTGCGGAACCGCTGACAGCCAGCACTGCCGGATGCTTGAAGCTCAGTTCGGCGGCAAGCGCCTGTTTCTGTTCACTGTACAAAAGTATCACCCTCCGTTTTATCCCATCGGCAAAAACTGCCGGTTCACTCCTCAATGCGCACAAAGCGCGGCTGCACTTTGCCGTCCCGCTCCACGGTCTCGCACCACATGGCGGCAGGACGCACCCAAAGCCCGCGTTCCCCGTACAGGGCGCGGTACACCACCATTTCCTCTTCGGTCTCGCTGTGGCGGGCCATGCCCAGCACTTCGTATTCGTTGCCCTTGAAATGCCGGTAGCGGCCCGGCTGCACATTATATTTGAATGCTTCCATGTTATCCTCTTTTACACTGACACGCGGCATTCCGGTGCAGAATGCCATATTTATAATCAGTATAGCATATTTCAGCACGGCAAAAAAGGCTTTGGCAGGAAAGATGGAGAAAAAGGCGGCAGGCGGCGGCAAAAGCCGGGAGACAGAGTTGGGTGCTTGAACTGCCGCGCCACAGATGCTATACTGAAACGATAAGGGGATACCCCCCTGAAAAAGCTCTGAAGATAAAGGAAAAAGCCCTATGAGGATCGGACTTATTGAATTTCTGCTCATCCTTGCCATTGCGTCGCTCACCATCGGGCCGCAGGTGGCATTGTTCGTGGATCGCTGGATGCGCCGGGCAAACCGCGCCAATGCCCGCGCTGCCCGCCGCCGTGCCGAGTATGCGGCCCAGATGGCGGTGGAGCGGGACGCGCTGCTCAAGCGGTTCCGCACGGCCAGCACGGTGTTTGGCGTGTGCATCCTGCTGGCGCTGGTGTATGCACTGGTGTTCCGGCCCATCGATACACCGCCGCAAGGCTACACCGCGCCAGATGTCCGGCAGGATACCGGTGCAGCACAGACGGCCCTTGCCACCGATCATAAGGGAACGCTGGATCTGGGCGAATATCAGGGTGTGGACTGCATCCGCACACAGGACGGCCTTGTGTATGCCGCAGCATACGACGGCGCAGCCTTAAAAAAGCGCACGAGCGACCTTGTACGCACCGACGGCGGACACGATGCGGCCATCCTTTCCGTGGACGGTGAGCTGACCGGTTTTGCCTTTGACGGCAGCGGGGACCTGTGGCTGAGCATCCTCACGCCCGGCGGCGGCAGCCTGTGCCGCGCCGCCCACGACAGCTGGGGCACGGCGGTGGAGCAGGTAGTGACCCAGATCGACGGTGCACCGCTGGGGGCTGTCTCAGCGGTGGAAGCCGCGCCGGACGGCAGGATCTACTTTGCGGTTGCTGCCAGTGCCAGTGCCGCGGACGGACTGGAGAGCACTCTGCGCACCGAACTGCTGGCCCACACCGGCACGGGCTGCGTGTATGTATACGACCCGGCAGCACGCACGGTGCAGAAGGTGCTGGGCGGTGTGGCCGGTGCTTCCGGGCTGGCCCTGAGCCGGGACGGCAGCACGCTGTTCGTGGCTGACCTTGGGAACCGCTGTGTGTGGAGCGCTGCCGCCGATGCCCGCGACCTGACGGCGGGCGGTAAAAACTGCCAGAGCTTTGTTTCCGGCCTGCCGGGGTATCCCGGTGCGCTTGCTATGGATGCAGACGGCACCCTGTACATCGGCTACCGGTGGGCGCGCAGCAGCTGGCTGGAAAAGAACGCCGACAGCACCCTGCTGCGGGGCATTGCCCTGCGTGCAGGCCGGAATCTGCAGGAAAAGCTGTTCAGCCTGCCTGCCGATGCGCCCTGCGCGGAAGCTGTGGATATCGCAGACGGAAGCTGGCAGCGGACGGTCTCCAGCAAGGGTGCAGGCGGTGTGACAGCTCTGTGCCCGGTGGAGAGCAGGCTGTATCTCGGCCTTGCAGGCAGCGAAAAGGTGCGCAGTGCAAATCTTTGATCTTTGATAAAAACCGAGGTGTTTTTTATGACAGAAGAATTCAAAAAACAGATCGAGACGCAGGCCCGGCAGGCAGTGACCGAACTGCTGGCCGAAGCAAAGCTGAAAAAGGACGATGTGTTCGTGGTGGGCTGCTCGTCCAGCGAGATCGTGGGCGGGCACATTGGCAAGGATTCCAGTCTGGAAGCCGCGCAGGCCGTGTACGCGGGCATTGCCCCAGTGCTGGCCGAAAACGGCATCTGGCTGGCCGCGCAGTGCTGTGAGCATCTGAACCGCGCTATTATCATCGAGCGCGAAGCCGCCGAAAAATACGGCTGGGAAGAGGTGTGCGTGGTGCCGCGCCCCCACGCAGGCGGCAGCTGGGCCACTACCTGCTGGAAGAAGTTCCGGGAGCCGGTGGCCGTGGAGGAGATCCGTGCCCATGCAGGCATTGATATCGGCGGCACCCTGATCGGGATGCACCTGAAGCGGGTGGCGGTGCCGGTGCGGCTGAGCCTTTCCAAAATTGGTGAAGCGAACATCCTGTGCGCCCGCACCCGCCCGAAGCTCATCGGCGGCGAACGCGCCAAGTATACCGAGGAGGACTGAGCTTTATGGCAGAAAAGAATCTGGAACAGATGCAGGAGGCCGTGGCAGAGATCCGGGAAAAGATGGCAGCCGCGGCCCGTGAAGCAGGCCGCGACCCGGCAGCGGTGCAGCTGTGCGCCGCCTGCAAGACCCGCACGGCGCAGACCGTGGCTGCAAGCGCAGCCCTGCCCATTGATGTGTTCGGTGAGAACCATGTGCAGGAGCTGTGCGCAAACTTTGACGCAGGTGCTTACTGCGGCAAGCCCAGCCACTTTATCGGCCATCTGCAGACGAACAAAATTAAAAAAGTGCTGGGCCGTGCCAGCCTCATCCAAAGCGTGGACAGCGAGCATCTGCTGAACGCCATCGAGAAGGAAGCAGCCAAGGCCGGCATCGTGCAGAACGTGCTGCTGGAGGTGAACATCGGCGGCGAGGAGAGCAAGACCGGCGTGGCACCGGAAGCGCTCTGGCCGCTGCTGGATGCTGCTGCCGCACAGGAGCACATCCGGGTCAAGGGGCTGATGGCCATTCCGCCCGTGAACGACGACGATACCCGCAACCGCCGCTATCTGGCCGAGGTGTACAAGCTGTTTGTGCAGGCCGGAGAGCGCGGCTATTCCAACGTGTCCATGGAGACCCTCTCCATGGGCATGAGCGGCGACTTTGAAAACGCCATCCGGGAGGGTGCCACCCTTGTGCGCATCGGCACCGCCATCTACGGCGAGCGGGATTACAGTAAAAAGTAAGAGAACGAACCCTCTCCGTCATTGCTGTGCAATGCCACCTCCCCCGAAAGGGGGAGGTTTTGTACAGCTTCCCGAAAGATGCAAAGGCTCCCCCTCTCGGGGGAGCTGGCGAACGAGGTGAGCCTGAGAGGGTTTTACAACAGGAGGAACCATGTCAAAAACCAAAATCAACGACCCCGGGGCGCACCACGCAGGCAGCGGTGCGCTGATCCGGCGTTTTCTGCCCTATCTGGCAAAGTACAAAAAGACCCTGTTTCTGGACCTGTTCTGTGCAGCGCTGACCACCCTGTGTGACATCGTGCTGCCCAAGATCATGAGCACCATCACCAACGCCGCCATGGGCGTGGGCATCACCCTGACGGCGGGCATCGTGCTGCGGCTGGCAGCACTCTATTTTGTGCTGCGCATCATCGACGGTGCAGCCAGCTATTACATGTCCAGCATCGGTCATATCATGGGCGTGCACATCGAGACGGATATGCGCCGCGATGCCTTTGACCACCTGCTCAAGCTGGACCACACCTACTACAACAACACCAAGGTAGGCACCATCATGGGCCGCATCACCAACGACCTGTTCGATGTGACCGAGTTCGCCCACCACTGCCCGGAGGAATTTTTCATTGCGGCCATCAAGATCGTGGTGTCCTTTGTCATCCTGTGCCGGGCCAGTGTGCCGCTGACGCTGGCGGTGTTCGCCTGCGTGCCGCTGATGGGCGTGGTGTCCGTTTACCTGAACGGACGGCTGCGGGCGCGGTTCCGCCAGCAGCGCGTGCAGATCGGCGAGCTGAACTCCACCATCGAGGACAGCCTGCTGGGGCAGGGTGTCGTGAAGGCCTTTGCCGCCGAGGATGAGGAACGCGAGAAGTTTGCAAAGGGCAACAGGGATTTTGAGCAGATCAAGACCCTCGGCTACTACGCCATGGGTGCCTTCAACACCTCCACCCGCCTGTTCGACGGCCTGATGTATCTGGTGGTCATTCTGGCAGGCGGCCTCTCGCTGGTGTACGGCAGGATCACCGCCGGTGACATGGTGGCCTATATGCTGTACGTCACCACCCTTATTGCCACCATCCGCCGCATCGTGGAGTTTGCCGAGCAGTTCCAGCGCGGCATGACCGGCATCGAGCGCTTTGCCGAGATCATGGACACCCCTGTGACCATCGGCGATGTCCCGGATGCGGTACCGCTGCAGCCCGGCCCCGGTGACATCCGGTTTGAAAACGTCAGCTTTGAGTACCCGGACGACCACAACAAGGTGCTGCATAACGTCAGTCTGGATATCCGGCCGGGCGAACGGCTGGCGCTGGTCGGCCCCTCGGGCGGCGGCAAGACCACCCTGTGCAACCTCATCCCCCGCTTCTACGAAGTGACCAGCGGCCGCATCCTGATCGATGGGCAGGACATCCGCCATGTCACCCTGAAGAGCCTGCGGCAGGATATCGGCATCGTGCAGCAGGACGTGTATCTGTTCAGCGGCACGGTGGCCCAGAACATCGCCTACGGCAAGCCCGGCGCCACCCGCGAAGAGATCATGGAAGCGGCGCGTCTGGCCGGGGCGGAAAAGTTCATTCTGGCCCTGAAGGACGGCTTTGATACCTATGTGGGTGAGCGCGGTGTCAAGCTCTCCGGCGGACAGAAGCAGCGCATCGCCATTGCGCGGGTGTTCCTGAAGAACCCGCCCATCCTCATTCTGGACGAGGCCACCAGCGCACTGGACAACGAAAGCGAGATCCTGGTGGGCCAGAGCCTTGAAAAGCTGGCCCATGGCCGCACCACCCTGACCATCGCCCACCGCCTGACCACCATCAAGGATTACGACCGCATCCTTGTGCTGGGCGAAGAGGGCATCGTAGAATCCGGCACCCACGACCAGCTGCTGGCAAAGCAGGGCGTCTACTACCGCCTGTGGAATCAGCTGCCGGGGGAAGATACGCTGTAAATTTTATTGAACGTACAAAGAAAAACCCGGAAACGACCGTCGTTTCCGGGTTTTTAAGTTTCTGAAAAAATACCGCTGAATTATTCACCCACGATCAGGCGCACAGAACCATAGATACCGGCATCGTTGCCAAGGATGGCGGGCACGATAGGGGTCTCACGGCAGGACTTGAAGGCATAGACCTTGAAATGCTCCCGCAGCGGGGCAAACAGCACATCACCGGCGCGGGATACGCCGCCGCCCACCATGAACATCTCCGGGTCCACGGTGGCGGCAATGGTCGCCAGCGCCATGCCAAGGGTATCGGTCATCTCGTCCACCTCGCGGGCGGCAAGGGCGTCGCCATTGCGGGCGGCATCAAACACGTCCTTGGCGGCAAACTCGGTGCCGCGCAGGGTGCAGGGGGTGTCCGGGTTCTCGTCCAGCAGCTTCTTCATGCAGCGCACAACGCCCGTAGCACTGGAATACTGCTCCAGACATCCGTGCTTGCCGCAGCCGCAGGCGGCGGTCTCGTGGCGGTCCACCGTGATGTGGCCGATCTCGCCGCCGGCACCGTGGGTGCCATCGATGACCTTGCCGTTGACGATGACGCCGCCGCCCACGCCGGTGCCCAGCGTGACCATGACTGCGCTGCGGCAGCCCTTGGCTGCACCCATCCAGATCTCGCCCAGAGCAGCCACGTTGGCGTCATTGCCCACAAGGACCCGGATGCCGCCCAGCATGGTGCTCAGCTCTTCGGCTACATTATGCTTGCCCCAGCCGCCGAGGTTTGCGCAGATGATGGGCACAATGCGGCTGTCCAGCACAGGGCCGGGCACGCCCACGCCCACGCCTTCCACCTGAGCGGCGGCAAGGCCTTTTTCCTGCATCTTGCCCTGCACGGCAGCGGCCAGATTTTCCAGAATGTGTTCACCGGCGTTGGAGGTGTCGGTGGGAACTTCCCACTTTTCCAGCAGCTCGCCGGTGGTCTTGAACAGGCCGATCTTGGCGGTGGTACCGCCCAGATCGATGCCGAATGCGTATTCCTTCATAGTTCATTTACCCCTTCTGCGGCCCGGGACCGCATTTTTCATTCATACAAGTCAGTATAGCACACCCGCTCCGAAAAGAGCAGTGCCGCTGCGGATTTTCATGCAAACAGACGGAAAACGCAACGGATATTTGGCACAAATGCCAGTGCTCACCGCACGGTGTTGGCCAGGCTGCCAATGCCGTCGATCTCACAGCGCACCGTGTCGCCGGGCTTCAGAAACTGCGGCGGGTCCATGCCCATGCCCACGCCTGCCGGGGTGCCGGTGGCAATGATGGTGCCGGCCTTCAGGGTCATGCCCTGAGTCAGCTCGTGGATCACGTGGTCGATATCAAAGATCTGCAGGCCGGTGTTCGAGTCCTGCCGCTTTTCGCCGTTGACAAAGCTGCGGATGCCGAGCTTGGGCGGGTAGGTGTCGAATTCGTCTGCGGTAACGATGCAGGGGCCGATGGGCGTGAAGCCGTCCAGACTTTTGCCGAAATACCACTGCTTGTGGGCGGTCTGCACATCGCGGGCGGAAACGTCGTTCAGGATGGTGTAGCCGAACACATAGTCTTTTGTCTGCCCGGCGGGCACATCCCTGGCATCTTTGCCCAGAATCACAGCCAGCTCGCATTCGTAGTCCAGCTTCTGCACAAGGTCAGTGTGAGCTTCAATAAAGCCGCCGTCCGGCACAGCGCGGGAAACGCGCTTGGAAAAATAAATGGCATCCTGATGTTTGGTTGCAAAGGCATCGGCAGAGTATTTCTCCGCTTCGTCCGAGTGGGCCATGTAGTTGATGCCAAGGCACACCACATCCTGCGCCGGGCAGGGAATAGGGCTTTGCAGCTGCACGGCATCCACGGGCAGGGCTGGGATGCCCGCAATGGCAAGCTGCAGGCCGGCCCGCACCTGCGGGGTCAGAAAGGGGATGGCATCGGACAAGGTTTCATAGGAAAGGCCCAGCCAGCTCAACGGCCAGATCTGTGTGCCGTCGGCAGAAAGAATGGCCGGATCTTCCACGCCGTCCGGCAGGCGGCAGGTGACAAAACGCATACTGACTCCCTCCCTCAGTGGCGGTAAGCGATGGCGTTCTGGATGCGGTCGGCCTCAGCCTGCCCGGCCAGCTGGCGCACCAGCTCCAGCGCAAAGGGGATGGCACCGCCCAGACCGTAGCTGGTGGTGATATTGCCGTCCACTACCACTTCGGTATCCAGCACCTCGGCACCGGCCAATTTGTCTTGGAAACCGGCGTGCGCCGTGGCTTTTCTGCCCTCCAGCAGGCCGAGAGATGCCAGCACGCTGGGTGCTGCGCAGATGGCAGCTACCTTTTTGCCGCTCTTTGCAAAGGAAACGCAGGTGTCGGTAACGGTCTTGTTGGCGGCAAGGTTCGGGGTGCCGGGGATGCCGCCGGGCAGCACCACCATGTCCACATCCGAATAATCCACCTCTTCGGCCAGTGCGTCGGCGGTGATATGCACCTTGTGGCTGCTCACGATCTCGCGGCTGCCGGATGCGCTGGCCACGGTCACCTCCACCTTGGCGCGGCGCAGCAGATCGACCACCAGCAGGGCTTCACATTCCTCGGTGCCCTCGGCAAAAAATACAACAGCTTTGCTCATGAAAATCAAACCTCCCTGATTTCTGATGAAGACGGCACATCTGCGCCGCATGAGGAAAAACGATAGAAGTACCCCGCTGGCGTGGGGACTTCTGCCTTCCCGGTTGAATGATAAAAGCCGCATACCGCACGGGCGGCACGCGGCATGGTTTGTGTGGAAGTTCAGTTTTGATCGTCGGCAGCTTTTTCCGCTTCCAGCAAGGCGCGTAACACGCTGTCGTTGGCACTCAGCACCCGGCTTACCCGGCTGATGATGGCGCTGGATGCACCGGTCTTATCCATGATCTCGGTGTAGATGCGCTTGTCCACCAGCATTTCGGCAATGTTGTAGCGCTGCTCCATTGCGCTCAGCTCGGAATAGCTGCACACATCCTGTAAAAAACGGTAGCACTGTTCCGGAGTCTTGAGCTGCAAAAATGCCTGATACAGACCGGACTGGCCGGTAGGATGATCTTTTGCCATGTTGTTCTCCTTTTTTGCGGATGCCGCCCACAGGCAGACACTTTATTACACTACACCAGTGTAGTACAAACGGGGAGAAATTTCAATAGCATTTGCGGCTTTTTAGCCCAGCGTGTGCTCAAACACCACTTCGTCCCGGGGGACGGTGCCGTTTTCCTGCTCGGCGGGCTTTAAATTGCGGTAGCGCAGGGCCTTGAAGAACTGCTGCACCGGCAGGGCCTTGGCGTGCACGGTGCACCACACACGGCCCTTGCCCTCGCCGCGGGCCAGCCGTTCGCAGGAGAGCACGATGTCCCGGCCCAGTGCCTTGCCGCGGTATTCGGGCCTGAGGTACAGGTGCATCAGATGCAGGGCGGTGTTCTCCATCTTCCACGCAAAGTAGCCGATGGTTTTGCCGCCCAGAACGACCAGAAAATAGTTCACATCGTTGTCGATGTCTGCTTCGATGGCGTCTGCGCTCTGCAGCTCTTCCACAAGGGTGTCCAGCTGCTTTGCGGGATAGTAGCGCTTGTACACCTCGTGCCAGAGCTCACTGGCAAGGTCGGCGGTGGCGTGGATGTATTTGGCCTTGGCGACCAGCTTGTAATCAGGCTTCATAGTTCTCCTTACACTTTTACGATATAATCCGGCTTGCGGGGGGCGGCGGGCTTGGGGTCTGCAGCAGGATAGCCCAGAATGCAGTGGCCGACGCCGACCCAATCGCCCTCGATGCCCCACTGCCGGAGCAGGGCCTTGCCCTCGTCGGATTCAAACTCTTCCTTTGCGCGGTTGATCCAGCAGCTGCCCAGCCCCAGCGAGGCCGCGGCCAGCATCAGATTGCCCATGACAAGGCTGCCGTCCTGCACGGCATTTTTGGAACCGGCATCGGCCAGCACTACCAGAATGGTAGGAGCGCCGTACATAGGGTCGGTGTCCTTGCCCATGACAGCGGCGTTCATGCGGGTGAGCTGGGCGCGGGTGGCAGCGTCCTGCACCACCACGATCTTTGCGCTCTGGCGGCCCATGGCGCTGGCAGCGTAGGTGCCGGCTTCCAGCACGGCATTCAGCTCTTCGTCGGTGATCTGCTCCGGCTTATAGGCACGGCAGCTGCGGCGGCTTTTAATGGTTTCCAAGGTTTCGTTGGTCATTCCAAATCCCTCCCTAAAAGCGTGTGCCTTTATTGTATCACAAGACAGGCCGGAGTGTAAAGAAATTCCCTGCAGAGACGGTTTTGTTGCGCGTAAACGTTATCGTTGCGGGAATCATGTCAAAATGCACAATAAAACGTAAAAAGATTATGGAAAAGCATTCTTGCTGCCAAAGGACAAATACGCTATAATAGGGCTACCAAACTGGAAAGGAGTCGTGCTCTATGGCAAAGGCATCACAGGCAGTCATTCTGGAAAATGAATTTTATATCATCAAAGCCCCCAATGGAAAGGTACTGGAAGTAAAGAACTTCAACACCGAGAACGGCGCGGCCATCCAGCTGTGGAGCTATGCAGGCCATCCGTGGCAGCAGTGGCAGTTCGTGGATGCAGGCGAGGGCCGCTGGCGCATCTGCAACCGCTTTACCGGCAAGATGATGGATCTGGATATGGGCGGCGTCAGCGACGGCACGAAGGCGAAGCCGACCATCGCGCTCTCTTATGCGCTTCCCGAGAACATGGAGTACCACGGTATTAATTTCACCGTCAAGGGTACGGAGTTCAAATCGGGTAAGTACATCGTCGGTACGACGGAACTCGTACAGAGCGTGCTCGACGAGTTCGACGGCGACATGGAGAAGGCGACCAACAAATACGGCATCGGGTTTACGGCGACGCAGCTCGAAACACTGATGTCGGATGCGGGGTTGCAACTTCCGTTCAATGATCTCGAACCGGAGACCGAATACATGCTGCTCGTGCGCGGCCAGAATGTCCACGGTCTGACGTTCGAAACGCTGACCGCCACCACCGCGGTTCGTCCGCAGGGCAGCGCCGACTACGAGCGTTATATCGGCACGTGGACCGTCACGACGACTTCGTCGGAGGTTACCGGACAGCCGCAGACCTACACGATCCGCATCGAACCTTACCGCAACGACAAGAGCTACAAGGTCTATGACTGGGGGGTTACTACATTGGGCAGCAAGGAGGAAGATTTTCCCTTCATTCTGTCCTACAATGAGGCGGATGGCAGTGTCGGAATCAATTCCTACGAAGATTTGGGAATGTACGGATTCACCTACTATATCTATCTTCGTTACCGTTTCCTCAATGAGCAGTCGCAGCCGTCGATTTGGGTGTCGGAAGATACGCTTGTCTCAGGGGCTTATGACGCTGCTTCGAACGAAATCACGATCACTTGCGGCACGTTCAACGACAACAGCGGTATCACGCAGAAAATTACCGGCCTGGACTACGTCCTCTATACGGGAGGAAAGTATTACGAGGCGCAAAATCTGATCCGTCCGGGTTATCTGATCGGCGAAGGCGACAATGCGAAGGTCGACTACGGCGTAGGCCCCTACAAGTTGACCAAGGCCCCTGCCGCGGCGGCAGTCCCGGCGAAGCGGCCGGCGAAGAAGTTCGAGTCGCTGCGTCCCGCCTCCGAGACGAAACAGGCAGCCGCCGTGCCCCTCGGCGTCGGCCGTCTGTCGATGATGTCGGTCCATTGAGGGTTTTCCCTGTAAGTTGACGACTCCGTCCCGAACGATTTCGGGACGGAGTTTTTCGTTCGTCGCTTCCGGCTGTCTAATTTTTTGCATCGGAATAGCTGTCTCTGAAAAAAATATAACGGTTTTACGTTTATTTCAGATTCTTTTTAAAATTGGGTTCTATCTTTAACTCGATAATTGCAGGGTTCAAGCCCGATGTGAAATTAAAAAAAACTAACTAATATGAAGATGAAAAAGTATCTGTTTTTACTGGTAGCTGTGGCCTCGTTGGGGCTGACGACGGGTTGCGATGACGATGACGACCGGACGGTTCCGGTTCCGGATGCCGTGGCGGACACCTTCGGCGGAATGTATCCCAACGCTTCGGACGTCGAGTGGACGGGGCGCAACGGGTATCTGATCGCGGATTTCAGGGACGGAAATACGGACATGCAGGCCTGGTTCACAGCCGGCGGAGACTGGCGGATGACTGAGACCGATCTTTTGTACGACCAGTTGCCCGAAGCTGTGCGGAAGGCTTTCTCGGCGAGCGAGTATGCCGACTGGCGGGTAGAGGATGCGGAGCGACTCGCGCGTGCGGGATTCGAACCGGTCTACGTGCTCGAAGTGGAGAAGGGGCAGACCGAATATGAGCTCTTCTATGCCGAAGACGGTGTGCTGATCCGTGCCGTCGTCGATGCCGATGACAA
>ENA-OWPP01002147-OWPP01002147.1-human-gut-metagenome-genome-assembly--contig:-NODE-2147-length-14241-cov-4.838221_pt1 | contig 14241 bp, 8 predicted proteins | sample MGYA00248265_ERZ651848 | MGnify/ENA primary metagenome ERZ651848 (study PRJEB26924, sample SAMEA4378233) | human gut metagenome | biome: human gut; feature: human-associated habitat; material: faeces... | reverse complement strand
CTCAAACGATGCCCGTTTTGACAAAAAAACGGAAAATAGTATTGACAAACACCGCCCGATCGAGCTTTGCGGGCGCAAAGACCGCGTCGACCGTCAGGGCCCGCATGCCTTCAAGCACGTGCTCGGCGCGTTCCGCCAACAGGAGTGCGCGGTGTGTGGGCGTGAGACCGTGCCCGTGCCGCACGAAGAGGTCGTCGCGAAAAACCGTGCGCGCTTCGGCAAGCAGGCGGCTTGCGCTCGGGCCGCTGATCCCGAGCCGCTGTGCGGTTTGCCCGAGGTGACGCAGTTCGGCGAGCGTCGTGAGAAAAACGAGAAGCTCTTCGGTGATGCCGTTTTTCATTTTCTAAAGAAAATTCTTTCTCGGACCGATCCCCAAAGGCGGGAAGGTCGGAATGGTTCCTTGAGGTACGAAAGTCTACCATTCGGGTTGTTGAGAAAACGCATGACGCACACTCGGGTTTACGCGTGCTTCCTCGTAATTTCCGGGCGTCTTCCGGTCCGTCGGTTCGACGGGGTTCGTGCGTTTTTCAGATTGACCGTTCATCGACTTCGCGGAGTCGCTTTTTCGGCGGCTCCCGGGCATTCGAAAAAAAAAGGAGAATCTCGATGCCGCATTTGCACCGTACCGCACTCGCCGTTGCCGCGGTCTGCACCGCCTTGCCTCTCGCCGCTTTCGCCATGGGAGGTGCCTCCGGCCCGAAAACGACCTACGAAACGCAAGGGCACCTGGGCGAAATCATCGTGAATCCTTACAAGGTCGCGCCCTTGACGGCCGTCATCCGTAACGGCGGCTACGTGATCGAAAAGGCCAAAGTGACGGTGCTCCCGAAGGCCGGCGGGATCCCGATTTCGTACAACGTGAGCCGTCGCATGCTGCTTACGCACGGCGGCGTGCCCGTCTTCGGACTTTATCCCGACTACGTGAACAAAGTGCGCGTCGAATACACGCGCGTCTTCAACGGCAAAGCCGAAAACTTCGACGACACGTACGACATTTACGCTTCGCCCATGTACGGCGAAGCGCAGGGTCTGTGCTTCCAGAAGTCCGCGTTTCCCCGCGTCAAACCCGTGAAGGTCGATCCGAAGTTCAAAGACCGCCTCTACCTTCTCAACAACGCCGCGGACCTCGCGGGGAAAGCCGCGCACATGGTCTGGAACAACCCGATGGGCGGTGCGCTCGAATGGAGTTTCTATCCGCAAAACGGCATCGTCGACACGACGGGCGAATACCGTTGGTACCTCTTCGCAGAACCCATCTACGACGTCGGCAACCCCTTCTGGGGCGGCGACATGATGGGATTCCGTCAGACGGCGGACGGCGCCTTCACCTGGGGCTACGGGCAGCGCTACGTGAAGTACGACCTCATGGGTCGTGAAATCTGGAATCGTCCGCTCCCGATGAACTACAACGACTTCTCGCACGCACTCGATCCCGCGCAAAACGGGCACTTCTTCCTGCGCGTGGGGAGTTCCAACCTGAAGCTTCCCAACGGCAAGAACGTGCGCACGGTTCGCGACGTGATCGCCGAGGTGGACGCGGACGGGTACGTCGTCGACGAATTCCGACTCTTCGACATTCTCGATCCGTACCGCTCGGACGTCATCAAGGCGCTCGACCAGGGGGCGGTGTGTCTCAACATCGACGCGTCGAAGGCCGGGAAGACTCTCTCCGAAGAGGACATCAAGGCGCTTGACGCTTCGGACCAGTTCGGCGACATCGCCGGCACGGGGGCGGGCCGCAACTGGGCGCACGTCAATTCGGTCGATTACGATCCGACCGACGACTCGATCATCATCTCCTCGCGCCACCAGTCGGCGGCGATCAAGATCGGTCGCGACAAGAAGGTGAAGTGGATCATGGGCGCGCCGCGCGGCTGGAAGGGCGAATTCGCCGACAAGGTTCTGAAGCCCGTCGACAAGAACGGCAAGCCCGTCTCCTGCACGGACGCCACCTGCGAAGGCGGTTTCGACTGGACCTGGACGCAGCACACGGCCTGGCGCATCGATGCGAAGAGCAAGCCCGGCATTGTCTACCTCTCGGTTTTCGACAACGGCGACGCCCGCGGCATGGAGCAGCCGGCGCTCCCCGAAATGAAGTACAGCCGTGCGGTGGTCTACAAGATCGACGAAAAGGCGATGACGGTCGAGCAGATCTGGAGCTACGGCGAAGAAGCCGGTCACGACTGGTTCAGTCCGGTGACGTCGCTTACCGAATACCATGCCGACAAGGATTCGATCTTCGTCTATTCGGCCACGGCGGGAGCCTCGTTCGACCTCGCGACGGGTGCCTTCACCTCGGCTCCGAACCCCTACATGATGGAATTCAACTGGGGCGAAACGGAACCTGCGGTCGAAATGCGCGTCGAATCGACGACGGGTTACCAGGCGATGCCGGTCGACATCTCGATCGCGTTCGAGAAGTGATCGAACCGAATCGTCGGGCCGCGACTCGACCTTAACCGTGCCGGCGGGCGCTTTTCGTTTCTCCGAGCGCCCGCCGAACGCGAAGAGCCGTCGTGCAGTCCGATTTTGTCCTCAACCGCGCTCCGAACCTCACGAGGTCGGGGCGCGGTTCGCGCATTCGATGTGCGTTATGCTTGAGGGCGTTGGGTATTTACCGTGTCCGGGAACGCTGCTCACGCCGACACGGGACCTCGTTGCTTCCCTTTTTTGCAAACACGATCATGCCGAACCTGCATCTCATAGCTACCGACATCACGACGCTCGCCGTCGATGCCGTGGTGAGCGCCGCCAACCGCACGCTCCTGTCCGCCGGAGGTGTGGGCGGCGCGATCCATCGTGCGGCGGGCCCGAAGTTGCGCGAATTCTGTGAGACGCGCGGGCCCATTGCGTACGGCGAGTGCGTGATGACGCCGGGTTTCGATCTCCCCGCGCGCTTCGTCATCCATGCGGCGGGTCCCGTGTGGCGCGGGGGAGATTGGGAAGAAGAGGAGCATTTGGCCTCCTGCTACCGTCGGGCGCTCGACCTCGCGCGGGAAGCGAATCTTGCGAGCGTGGCGTTCCCCTGCATCAGCACGGGCGCCTACGCGTTCCCGAACGAGCTTGCGGCGAGAATTGCGGTTGAGACCGTTCGCGTTCATCCCTTTGCGGGTGACGTTTGGTTCGTCGCCGCGCGCGAAATCGACCTGCGGGCCTATGAGGTCGCATGGCCGAAGGATCTTCCCTTTTCCGTCGAAGGCCTCCATTAAACACGCGTGCGGAAGCGGGCGGTTCGGCAAACGCGGTGCTCGTCGAAGATGCTTCGGCTGTCCGACCTTTTCTCAAAAAAAACAAAAGTCGCACGGTTTTCGATCCGATAAAATTCGTCCGTTGGGGGCGAATGCCGTACGGTGTTCGACCGATCGCATCGAACGAAATTTTAAGTACAGAGCGGATTCATGGCGGGCGGGAAGAAATACGGTTCGGCGGGGATTCCCCCGTGGGAAGACTACGTCGACGAGAACACGGCTCCGCAGGCGCCGGCTGTTCCGAATGCCCGTACGACTCCCGCGAAGGCCGCAAAATCTTTCGTTTCTTCTTCCGCGTCAAAGCCCGCCGAGTCGCAGCCCGAATCGCTCCGATGCTCTTCGGTGACGTCCGACAAACAAACGTCCGTGAATGCCGCGGACGTTCCGCCGTGGATTGCCGTTGATGGGGAGAAGGATTTCGACGCTCTCAAAATCCCGCCGAGCGCACCGCAGACGGTCGCGCTCATTTCGGCGGCGGAACCAGACGGCCCGAAGACCTCCCCGTCCCGTACGTCGCCCGATCCTCTTGTGGCGTCGCTTGACGCTTACGACATCGACGATCCGCTCGAAGAAGCGATCTGGGCCGTGTACGCCCCGTCGGGCGCCTCGCTTCCTTCCGCGTGCCGTACCTCGTCCGGAATTTCGTCCCGTACGCCGAAGCATCTTTCCTCGGGCGTGCATTACGACCCTGCCGAGCATTCCGCCCCTTGGGAGGAGAGTCCGGCGGAAGCGGGGGTTGCGGTCGACGTCGCAGCCCGTGCTCCGCACGCGCCCGAGAGGGGGCACGCACGCGCTCGTGCGACAGTTCCCGGAACGGATCCCGATGCGGATCCCACGGAGGCTCCTTCCAAAGTCTTCGCGAAAAAGCCCGATCCCGCGCACGCGTCGACTTCGGAACCCATGCCCTCGAGCCCCCGACTCGGGCATGCCGCGCATGCGGAACTTTCCGCGTTTGCGACCGACAAAACCGAAGCCGCACCGCGCTCCCTCACGAAGGAAGAAGAGCACCGTGCCGAGGTCCTGCGCTTTTGGGCCGCCCTCGAACTCTTTTCGCCGCCGGGGTTTTCGGAGATCTCAACGGAGCGCTCCGCCGTCTGTCGGTGGCGTCCCGGCGCGAGCGACGTTCGGAGTCTCGAAGCGCGCGCCTTTTGGGAGGGCGAATTCTGGCCCGAGGGCACCGTTCAGATCGACACGAAAGCCTTGCCGCGTGAAGAGGTGCGCGGGGCGGTCCCGTACTTCACGGTGTACCTGGGAATCGTCCCCTTGCGCACGCTCTTTTCGCACGTGTTGCGCGTTCTCGAAGTGCCCCTCGGTTCGAGCCGCCCGGCGGACGACGCGCTCTATCAGCCGGGCGCGGCACGCCGCGGGGTGCTTGCGGAAAATCCGGGACTCGAGCCCGTGCTCGCCGAAGCGTCGAACATTCGGGGAACGGCTTTTCTCGCATGCTTTGAGCTCAATCCCTGGGGGAAGCTCGTTCCGGATAGCTTCCGACTCTCGGACATCGTGTCGGCGCTGAGCCTTGCGGTCCGGAAAAAGCGCGGGGCGGCGGAATTGCGTCGTCGGGGCGAACGCGTCCCGAAGGACTTCTTCGCCGTTCCCTTCACGATCGAAGACGCCGCCCGACGAAACGGCTTCTATGCGGAGCACTTCTTGGAATACGCCCGAAAGACGCTCGGGACGGATTCGCCGCACCCGGGCTACAAGCGTACGATCGATCGCGACGGGGTCGTGACGATCACGGATCCGCAGGAAGACGCAAAGCATGCGACCGCCGACTTCATCGAATACGTTTCGAGCCGTATCGCCTCGTGGATCGGGTGGGGGGAAGTTTTCGACTGTGCCGTGCGCATTACGAAACACGACGCCCGTTGGGAGCCCGCAGTCGAAGACGGCGAATGCCTCGGGAGCTTCTACCTCAGGGACTTGCGCCGTCTTTTGCGCCTTGCGGAAGCGGGCGAGCCGCTCGGAAAACCCCTGGAAACGCTTCTCGGTCGGGCGAGTCGCCCCGAAGAGCGCCACGACCTTCTGCGCGAAGCCGCCACCGTGAAGGCGGCCCTCAACCCGGAACGATTCCCCCTCGGACGGTGGCCGAGCGACGCATCGCACCACCTCTACGCCGCGCAGCAGGCGGCCGTCAACATCGTCTGCGCGCCGCTCGGTCGCGGGACCGAATTCGGAAAGAAGGGCGGCGAAGAGGGCGCTTCGCCCTCGTTACCCGTATCGGTCGACTTCCATCCGTCGCTTCTTTCCCTCAACGGTCCTCCGGGCACGGGGAAGAGCTGGCTCTTGCGCGACGTCATCGCCGACATCGTCGTGGCGCGTGCCGAGGCGCTCGCCGGACTCGAACAATCGAGCGACGTTTTCGATTCCACCCGTTCCGTCACGGGCGAAACAAACGGCGGGCCGATCGACATCCGTCCCGTGCGCTCGGACTTGACCGCGCCCTTTACGATCGTCGTCGCCTCGAACAACAACGCGGCCATCCGCAACATCACCGACACGCTTCCGCGAAGCTTCTCGCTCTCGCGCCGTAGGATCGATCCCCGCACGGGTCGGGAAACGAAGAGCGCCCCTTTCGGCTACTGGCGCGATACGGCCTTGAAGATGTTGCGGGGGCTCGAATTCTTGAATGGCGGCACCGCACCGGGAGGTAATCGCACCGCCCGAGCCGGAGTCGATCCGACGTCGGCTGCGGCCGGCACTCTGGAAAAGAGTGTCTGGGGTCTCGTTTCCGCCACGCTCGGTCGGCGCGCGAACTGCAAGCGCTTTGCACTTGACGTCCTTACGACGGCAAAGCCCGCACCGGAAGCGTTGCCCGCGGAAGGGCGCGATCCGATGGCGCCGAGCGCCGCAAACGGCACGAACACTTCGAGCGGCGAAGCATCCGCTCAATACGACGCCTCGTTGCCCGCGCAGCTTCTCGAAGAAGCGCGCTACCTGGGTTTTACGGAGACGTCGCCGGAAGAAAACTGGATTCGTACGCGCGATAGGTTTCTCGCGATTCGCGAGCGGGTCCTGAAGCGAATCGAGCGCTATGCGGGCTCGTCCATGAAGCCGTCGCTCTTTACCCACTCCTTTGAGGACGACCCATCGCAACACAAGACGAGCCTCTGGGTTGACGAAGCGTTCGAGCGGGACCGCTCGGAACTGTTCCTCGCGGCACTTTCCTTGCATGCGGCGCTTCTCGTTGCACAGGCCGACGCTTTTGCGAACAATTTCACGATGGTGGGTCGCTGGTTGAAGAGCGGACAGACGGGATTCCGATCGGGGAGCGTGATCGACCTCTTTCGGATTCTCTCGCTTGCCGTTCCCGTCGTCTCGACGACCCTTGCAAGTGCCGAGCGCCTTTTCAGCGGCGTGCGACGCGAAGAAATCGGCTGGCTCTTCGTCGACGAAGCGAGTCAGGCTACCGCCTCCGCGGCGGCAGGGCTTCTTGCCCGCTCGAAGCGTGCGGTCGTGCTCGGCGACCCCCGTCAGCTGATGCCGGTCGTGACGATGCCGGAACCGCTCGTTGAGTACCTGCGCGAGCGGCTTGCCCGCGGTCGGGCGGTCGACCCCTTCTGGGGGCCGTTGCGCTCGTCGCTTCAGTCGCTCGTCGACCGCACGATGACGGTGGGGGCGGCCATTCGCGACGCCGAAACGCAGGACGAGGTCTGGACGGGGCTTCCCCTTCGAACCCATCGACGCTGCGGCTCCCCCATGTTCGAAATCTCGAACGCCGTGTCGTACGCCAATCAGATGGTGCAGATGACGCCGCGCACGGACGACGGTCGTCCGCAACTCTCGCGCTGGATCGACGTCGTGCCGCGGTCGGTCGCGGGCGTGAACCTTTCGAAGGCGTCGATGGCGACCGCCGCCGTTCACACGGCTTCGGAAACGGGTTTCGTCTCGAAGCGCGACCCGAAGATCGTCGGCGAAGAGCTCGAATGGATGAGTCGCGAACTGCGAGCGCTCGAGTCCGACCGACGGTTCCGTCAGGCGACGGTGTTCGTGCTTTCGCCCTTCAGAAGCGTTGCGGATGCGGCCGCTTCGGTCGTGCGCAGCTTGAGGTTGCGCTCCATTCTCGTTCGCGCCGACACCGTGCATGCTTTCCAGGGTCAGGAAGCCGACATCGTCTTTCTCGTTCTCGGGAGCGCCCCGGGCGAGGCGGGACGGAAACAACGTCGTTGGGCGGCGTCTCCCGTGAATCTCATCAACGTGGCGGTGACGCGCGCGCGGCGTGATCTCGTCGTGATCGGGAACTACGAAGAGTGGACGGCGGAACCCGCTTTCCGACTCGTAAGCGAACACCTGAAACGCGAAAAGACCGAACCCGTCGAGGTGACGGTCTTCGAGAAATCCGCCCGCAAGGTGGAGGAAGAGGTGCGCGAAGCGGATTTGTTCGATGCGTATGCGGATCTTTACGCGCCGCTTCCCGAACCCGATCTGCCGCCCGCGCCGCCGATCGATCTTGAGAGCGATCCCGAATCGACTACCGATCTCGGTCCCGACGGGGACGTTCCGACCGAGCTCTCGGAACCCGGTTGAGGCGACGCGGAATCGACGGCAGTCTCCCTCGCACATACATTCGCACACATTTTCCGAGGGTGCGAAACAATATGGTTTACCGAAGGTTCTTCTCGACGAAGGGTGATTTTGCTACCATGAATTCGGCGATCCGGTTCTGCGGGGGCGACGCTCCGGACATCTCGGGAAAGAGGGCGTTGCGACGGGAAGAAGAGACGGATCGCCGCTCTCCATGATGTTGTCTCCGATCCAGAAGAAAGCCCGCACGGCTCAAACCGCGCGGGCTCTTTTTTTCTTCGGGATCGGGTCGGGGGAGCGGAGGCCGGTTTGCTCCCTTTTGCGTCGACGCCCGGCTTCGCCTTTTTCAGTCCGCCGCGCTTTCGGAGGCGGCCTTCTCTTTGTCGTCGTTTTTGCGTTCGATCGTGCTCGTTCCCGTCAGATCCGTCATCAGAGCGTACATCTCTTCCTTCGTCTCGACGGGAATCGAGTCGACGCCGAACTTGTGCGCGTAGAAGCACCCTTCGAGCGCCATGATCACAAGAAGCATGCGGCCGCGGCGGCGCTTCGGGAGGCGTTGGATGCGCGCGAAAAGCCGCGCATACCAGGCGCGTACGGGTTCGAGCAGTTCCGGATCGTGCGCCTGTTGCGAGAGGAGCTGCACGCCTACCGAGGCCCAGCCGCGGTTGTCGCTGCTGAACTGCTGAAACCAGGAGACGAAGCCCGGAATGAGCGTTTCTTCGGGGAGCCCTTCAAACTTCGCCTCATGGCGCCGGAGCTCCCGATCGAGGTGCTCGGCGTAGTCTTCGATCAAAGCGGCTTGCAGGGCGCGCTTCGTGGGAAAGTGGTACATGATGGCGCCCTTGCTCACACCTGCCTGCTCGGCCACGCGGTCCATGCTGAGGCGCGCGATCCCACCCGAAAGGAGCACCGCACGGGCGGCTTTGAGAAGGTCGGCTTTGGTTTTCTGAGCTTTGAGCGACATGGCGGGATCTATCGGAAGGAGCGTTCGGACGCTTGTCGGAAATGCGGTTGCAAATAGCCGAAGCGCCTCGGGCGCGGAGATGAAAAAAAGGGGGCGGCCGTTTCGGCCGCCCCCCGAATATTAACCGAGAGGGGGAAGGAGAGGGGAAACCGCACTCCCGCCCTTCCGGTTCTCTTTCGAGGTCGTGCGTTTGCAGCGAAGCAAACGATCGGACGATTACTTCGCAGCTTCGGCGGCGGCCTTGCCGGCGATACGACCGAAGACGATGATGTCCGTGTAGGCGTTGCCGCCGAGGCGGTTCGTGCCGTGCGTGACACCCGTCACTTCACCCGCGGCCCAGAGGCCCGGAATGACCTGGCCGTCCTTCGTCAGAGCCTGCGCCTTTTCGTTGATGCGAACACCGCCCATCGTGTGGTGGGTGGAGGGCACCGCCTTGATGACGTAGTACTTGCCCTGGCTCATGTCGACGAGGCCGCTGCGGTGGTTGAAGTCCTTGTCGTTGCCCTTGCCGGCCATCGAGGTCACGCGATCCGTCGTGGCCTTAAGCTGATCGAACGGGATCTTCGTGAAGTCGGCGATGCACTTCAGGTCGTCGCAGGTCTTCATGATGCCCTGCTTCGTGAAGGCTTCGTATTCGGTCGGGTGAGCCTTGACGGTGTTGGAGATCGCACCGATCTTGTCGTTCCAAAGAACCCAGCAGTAGGCGCCCGTCTGTTTGAGGATGGCTTCGGAGAGCACGTCGCGACGTTCGAGTTCTTCGACGAAGCGCTTGCCTTCCTGATTGAGCATGATGGCGCCGTCGAAGCGGGCGTCGGCGATGAGTTCGATCACGCCCGAGATCGGGTCGCAGATCGGGTACGTCTGGATGTAGCCCATGTTGACGAGTTCGGCCCCGGCACGTTCGGCCATGTAAAGGGCTTCGCCCGTGGTGCCCGGAGCGTCGGTCGTCTTGAAGCGTTCGTCGATCTTCGGGTTGTACTTCTTCACCATTTCGGGGTTGGCACCGAAGCCGCCCGTGGCGAGCACGACGCCGCCCTTGGCATTGAAGGTGTAGGTGTTGCCGTCCATCGTGGCCTTGACGCCGACGACGCGACCGTTCTTGTCCTTAATGAGCTCTTCGGCCTTCATGTTGGTGATGACCGGGATGCCGAGTTCGTCGGCCTTGGCCTGGAACTTCGCGATGAATTCCGTACCGGTGTGGCCGACCGGAATCAGGGCGCGCTTGCGGCTGTGGCCGCCGAAGAAGAAGAGGTTGTCGTCTTCGAATCGGACGCCGAGGTAGTCGCGGCACCAGAGCGCGGCGTCGAGAGCCTGATGGGTCATGACGTTGATGACCTTCATGTCGCCCTTCTTGTCGCCGCCCTTGAAGGTATCTTCGGCGTGGAGTTCGGGCGAGTCGTCGGTAATGCCGAGCTTGGGCTGGACCCAGTTCTTCGCCACGTTCATTTCGGCGCCCGAAATGAGGGAGTTGCCGCCGACGGCGGGCATCTTTTCAAGGAGGACGACGTTCGCACCGGCGTTCTTCGCTTCGATCGCGGCCGAGAAGCCCGCGCCGCCCGCACCGATCACGACGACGTCATAGGAGGATTCTTTCGGGAGGTTGACGGCGGCTTTCTTGATGGCCTTCTTGTCGGCCTTCGAGAGCGTCACGCCCGCCTTCTTGGCGGCGTCCTTAACGGCGTCGAGGAAGCCCTTCGAGGAGAAGGTGGCGCCCGAGATAACGTCGAGGTCCGCGGAGTTCGACTGAATGACGTGGTCCTTCATTTCCGTGAAGACCTTCTTCGCGAGAACGGGGTTTTCCTGGTTCTTCACGATCTTGATGTCGGTGATGCGGCCTTCGTCGAACGTGACGGCAACCGTAACGTCGCCGTGCTTGCCGACCCCGGTGCCTTCCTGGGTGACGGGGGCGGCAAAAGCCGTGACGGCGAAAAGACCGCCGATCGCGGCGGTAAGAAGCGTGGTACGCAACTTCATGATGATTTCTCTCCAACGTGGGGTCCGAGCGGCGCTCGGGGCCGTTCTTAATTCGGAAGTGATTCTAGACGAAACCGACTGGTCGGTACGGTAGTACTTTCACCTACTCGAATCGGAAGTTGGAAGGGGAAATCAATAAAAAACAAAGACAAGCAAAATTTCGACCGAGTGCTCTAGGGGAAAACATCAGACCGACTGATCGGACTTTTATGTATGATTCGGTTCGCACGCCGGATTGAATTCCGGTCGACGAGCCACGGGCGACGCGCGACGCGCCCGAGCGGTCGGCCGAACGCGGCGCGTCGTTTTTTTCGGAGGTTCCGCCCGCGGACCGTTTTCGGGCGGAGATTTCCTCCACGGAGTTTTCGAACTTTCGACCGTACAAAGGACACCGTACAATGCAGCTCAAACCCATCGTTATCGGACTTGCCATGTCGCTTGCCGCCCTTTCCGCCAACGCCACCGTGACCCTCACCGGGAAGACGCTCACCCAGGACGAAGCCTGGCGCGTTGCCGAAGGCGAAGAAGTGGTCATCGCACCCGAAGCCTTGAAGCAGGTGACGGATTCGAACCGCCTCGTCATGACCGCCGCCCGCCAGGGCGTTGAAATCTACGGTCTCACGGTGGGCGTCGGTCTCAACAAGGACCACAAACTCTTCGAAGCCTCGGGCGAAATGACCGAAACCGCCCGTCAGGCGAGCATCGATTTCAACCGCAACATTCTCCGTTCGCACTCCGTCGGCTACGGCGCTCATCTCCCGAAGGAAACCGCGCGTCTCGCGATGGTCGTGCGTCTCAACACGCTCCTTACGGGGCGCTCGGGTGCTCAGCCCTACGTGGCCGAGCTCTATCGCGACTTCCTCAATAAGGGCATCACCCCCGTCATCCCGACCCGCGGCTCGATCGGCGACGCCGACATCACGCTCGCTTCGCACGTGGGTTCCGTCATGATGGGAGAATGGCGCGCCGAAGTGGACGGCAAGGTCGTCTCGGGCGCCGAGGCTCTGCGCATGAAGGGCATCCGTCCGCTCGTTCCGGAAGGGAAGGACGGTCTTGCGATCCTCTCCACGAACTCCGTCGGCATTGCGATGACGATGAGCGCCATGCGCGAAATGCGCCGCGTTCTTGAGCTTTCTCCCGTCGTCTACGGCCTCACGCTCGAAGGCATGAACGGGAACGTGGCTCCCTTCCTTGCTCAGACCGTGAAGAGTCATCCGCTCGCGGGCCTCTCGGAAGCCGCGACCGAAATGCGCGCCACGCTCAAGGGCTCCTACCTCTGGGAAAAGGATCCGACCCGTGCCCTCCAGGACCCGCTCTCCTTCCGTACGACGATCTACACGATCTCCGAAGCCAAACGCGCGCTCAATGACCTTGACGAACTCGTCAACGTTCAGATCAACAGCTCCGACGACAATCCGGGCGTGATCCTCAACGCTTCGAAGGAAGACCTCGAATCGAGTCAGGTCGCACAGTACTTCGTCAAGGGCGAAGGCCTCGAAGGCGCCATCATCCCGAGCGCGAACTTCGAGCCGCTCCCGATCGCGATTGCCGCCGAACGCGCCGCGATCGCCCTCGGTCACGTCGCCCACAATTCGCTCCACCGCACGCTGCGTCTCGACGAAGATCGCTTCTCGGGCCTTTCGCGTTATCTCGCCGGTCCCAACAACACGGCCGGTCATTCGTTCGGCGCGACCGAAGACTCGATGGTCTCGATCTACGCGGAAAACGTCGAACTTGCGAACCCCGTATCGCTCGCGAGCACGCCGGTTGAAGGCAACATCGAAGACTCCGCTTCGAACCTGCCGCGCGTTGCGAATCGTCTCGAACGCAGCGCCTCGAACCTGATCGACCTCTACGCGATGGAAATGCTTCACAACACCCAGGCGATCGACCTGCGCAAAATGAAGCGCTCCGACGTGAAGCTCTCCGAAAAGACGCAGGCCCTCTACGACGCCTACCGCAAGGTGGTGCCTTTCGTTGAAAAGGACCGTATCTTCTCCGAAGACCTTGAAGCCGGTATCAAGCTCTTGAAGAGCTACGACGTGAAGTAAGGCGCTTTTCCCCCGCATCGACGACTCCGGGGAAAACGTCCGCGGGGAGCCGCTCTTGCGGTTCCCCGCATTTTTTTGTAGTCTTTGGCCGCTCGACCGCACCACCACCCTCGTCCTCATGACCGCATCGCGTTTGCGTTCCGACATCTTCGTTACGATCTCGGGCGCCGGCACGTCGTTTCTCGACGGCTTTTCGACCGCATCCGCCGCTTTTTTAATCCTGCTTGTTCCCGGACTCACGGCGCTTGAAACCGCGCTCATGACGAGTCTTTTTCTTGCGGGGTCGTTCGCGGGCTCGCTCGTGGCGGGGCCGATTGCGGATCGTTTCGGTCGGCGCGGGCTCTTTGCGGGAGCCGCGGCGGGGATCCTGACGCTCACGCTTCTCGCGTACGTCCTTCCCGAGGTGAGCGTCATTCTCGCGATGCGCTTTTTGACGGGGTTTTTGGTCGGGGGCGACTACCCCGTCTCGCAGGCAATCGTCACGGAATCCGTGTCGCCCGAACGGCGCACGCGGGCGCTCGCCGTCATGATGCTCGCCTGGAATGTCGGCGCTTTGGCGGCCGTGGTCACGGCGCTCCCCGTACTTCTTTCCGACCGTTCGTGGCTCTTTTTCTGGACCGTACAGGCCGCGGTGGCGGGGATTCTCCTTCTCATGCGGCTGCGCGTTGCGGAGTCCTCCGAATGGTTGCGGGAGCGCGGAAGAGGAAAAGCGGGTGAAAGGGCGTCCGAAGCGTCGCTCGATAGGGAGGCCCTTATTGCCGAACATGCCGGAGCCGAGTCTTCCGACAAGCGTGCCTACCGCCGCAATCTCGTCTTTTGTGCGGGTTTCTGGCTCTGCCAGACCGTGCCCGTCACGGTGATGATGTTTTACGCGGGCCGCATCATCGAAATGCTTACGGGCACGAGCGGCCCCGTGACGCACATGCTGCTCCTTTACGGGTTCTTCCTCGTCGGGGCGATTCCGACGCTCTTTCCCGTCGTCGCCTCCCGCCCGAGGATCGTCCTCTTGACGACGTACGGCGCGATGTTTGCGGGCTTGTCGCTCGTGGCTTTCGGCGGCAACGACACGGCGGCTTCGGCGGGGTTCGTACTTTTTGCCTTTGCCTACGGGTTGCAGGCGCCGCTTGACTTCGTGTACCCGAATCTCCTTTTCCCCACGGCGATTCGCGCTCGGGCCGTGGGGCTCGTGACAGCGCTCGCGCGCGTCGGGGCGACGGCGTCTGCTTTTGCGTTTCCGCTCCTTCTCGAAGATTTCGGAGCTCCGACGCTTTTCGCGGGCGGCCTCGGGCTCCTAGCCTCGGGGTTTTTACTCGGAGTGCTCCTCGCGCCCCGAGATCGAGCCTTCGGTGCGGGTACGGATCTGAAAGATTGACTTCCTCCCCGTTCTAAAGGGCGGAGATTCCTTAGGCCGAAAGCCTTGCTCCCCGACACTCACTACACGGGCGATGTGCTTTTTGTCGTGTGCACTCGGGCCGGTCCG
>ENA-OWPP01002139-OWPP01002139.1-human-gut-metagenome-genome-assembly--contig:-NODE-2139-length-14300-cov-9.591927_pt1 | contig 14300 bp, 9 predicted proteins | sample MGYA00248265_ERZ651848 | MGnify/ENA primary metagenome ERZ651848 (study PRJEB26924, sample SAMEA4378233) | human gut metagenome | biome: human gut; feature: human-associated habitat; material: faeces... | reverse complement strand
CCCGACACGGACACGCTGATCGAGTATCTCAAAGCGAACGAGATTCTCCACGCTTTTATCCTGATAAAAGGTTCACGGGGAAATAAACTGGAAAGGATTACAGAATACTTATAAAACAACAGACCATGAACGACAGAGTTGTCATCATACCAACCTATAACGAAAAAGAGAATATCGAAAACATTCTCCGTTATGTTTTTAAACTGGAACCAAAGTTTGATGTGCTCGTGATAGAGGACAACTCTCCCGACGGCACGGCTCAGATTGTAAAACGTCTGCAATCCGAGTTTCCACAACTTCACATAATCGAACGTAAAGGAAAACTAGGACTCGGCACGGCCTATATCACCGGATTCAAATGGTCACTGGAACACGGGTACAACTACATTTTCGAGATGGATGCGGATTTCTCCCATAATCCCGATGATCTGGTTAAATTGTATCACGCCTGCGAAAGCGGGGAAGGCGATATGGCGATCGGTTCCCGTTACGTCACAGGCGTTAACGTCGTGAACTGGCCCATGGGACGAGTTCTCATGTCCTATTTTGCCTCCAAATATGTAAGATTCATCACGGGCATGAAAGTACATGATGCCACAGCCGGATTCGTTTGTTACACCCGGAAAGTCTTAGAATCCATCGACCTCGACAACATTCGTTTCAAAGGCTACGCTTTCCAGATCGAAATGAAATTCACAGCGTGGACCCTAGGATTCAAGCTGAAAGAAGTACCCATTATTTTCACCGACCGTACCCTCGGCACATCCAAAATGAGCGGTGGCATCTTCAACGAGGCCTTTTGGGGTGTCATCACAATGAAAATCAGGAGCTTGGGGAAACGTAAGAAAATGGAAAATTAATCAATTTACGATTTATGATTTAAAAAACGGTAGTTGGGGAGAGGAAATCATAAATCAAGAAATTAATTAGAATCTAAAATTAACATGGGGGGGGATAGTTAAAGTGTCAGCCTCGTGCGGCCGGAAACTAAAATCTAAAATTTAAAATCTAAAATTAATATATGTACGATTCGCTCATAGACAGACTCATCGACCTTGCGATAGAAGAAGACATCGCAACGGGAGATATTACGACCAACGCCATTATCCCGGTACATGCTAAAGCAGTTGCCGAAATGAAAGCAAAAGCTGACGGTGTTATTTCCGGGCTGGAGATCGCAAAACAAGGATTTGAAAGATTTGAAAAAGATATAGTATGGGAACCTCTTGTTACTGACGGAACCGCTGTGAAGAAAGGGGATATTATCCAAATTTCATTCGTGGGATATCAGACTGTTGAAGTTCCCTGGAATGGTCAACCTTTGAATGTAACATTACAAGATGACACACAAACGCTACAGGAAGTGGTAGTAACCGCTCTCGGCATCAAACGCGAAAAGAAAGCATTAGGTTATGCCATGCAGGAGGTAAAAGGTGATGCATTGGTAGCAGCTCGCGAAACAAACTTAGCCAATGCTCTTTCCGGTAAAGTATCCGGTGTTCAAATCATCCGTTCAAGTAATGGTCCTGCCGGTTCTTCTAAGATTCAGCTTCGTGGTAGTAATTCTGTAACGGGTTTGAACCAGCCGTTAATTGTTGTAGACGGAGTACCCTTGGATAATTTTACTGGAGCCGACAACAATGATATGTGGAATCCATCTACTGATATGGGTAACGGTTTATCGGATATCAACTCCGAAGATATTGAATCAATGTCTGTTTTGAAAGGTGCATCTGCTGCTGCGCTTTATGGTTCGCGTGCAGGTAATGGTGTTATCCTGATTACAACAAAGAAGGGTACTAAGAGCGAGGGGCTTGGTGTTACATTTTCCGGATCCGTTTCGGTGGAAAATGTATTTATGAAACCCGAACGACAAACTATTTTCGGTCAAGGTTCTAATGGCATTTTCAATGCAACCTCTAGTTCTAACTGGGGACCAGCTATTACAGGTCAAAGCTATACAGACTGGAACGGACGTACTCAAAATATGCAATATTTTGACAATGTAGCTAATTTCTTTAAGACAGGTGTGAATTTAACTGAAAATATCGCTTTTTCGCAACAGTTTGATAGGACATCCGTTTATTTATCAGCTACCCGTATGGACGATTTCAGCAAGATTCCAGGGGCAGAGTATAGCCGTACTAACTTAATGTCACGTATCACTTCGTCATTTGGTAAAGATAATCGTTGGAGTGTGGATGCCAAAGTACAATATATTTTGTCTGATGCTACCAATCGTCCTATATCCGGTGCGCGCTCGGACAACTATTTCTATTCCATGTACATGATGCCTATTTCTTTGGATATAAGAGAGTTTAAACAGGCCAAAAATCCAGAAGATGGAAAAATGTATTGGTGGGAGAAAGGCAGTGGTCAGAATCCATATTGGGCAAAAGATTACAATACCAATCAAGACAAACGTAATCGCTTTTTGCTGAATGGTTCGTTGAAATATCAGATTACAGATTGGTTGAACGCAGAAATTAAAGCAGGTAGTGATATGTATTTCACAGAAACAGAAACCAAACTGTATGCTGGCAGTCCTTCATCAGAAAACGGTCGTTATTCTTTTGGTGAACAAAAATTCTATGAAAATAATTTCAGTTTTTTGGTTACCGCACAAAAAGACCGTGTATTAGGCGATTTCGGAGGTGTGTTTACATTCGGTGGGAATTTAATGGAACGTAAATCAACAGGTGTTAGCAATTCTGTTAGTGCTTTAACAGTGCCTGATTTATTCTGGTTGACAAATTCAACCGACTCAAACAGAAGTATCAGTCAGACTTATACTCATCGTAAGACCAATTCATTGTATGGTACACTGGGAGTTAACTATGACGGTTGGGCATTTTTGGATTTGACAGGACGTAATGATTGGTCCTCTACTTTGAGTAAGAGCAACCGTTCGTTCTTTTATCCTTCTATCAGTGCTTCATGGGTAATCAGTGATATGATTAATAACCGGGGAAAGGGAATGCCCGAGTGGTTTACATATGCCAAGGCTCGTGTATCTTTTGCACAGGTAGGTAATGACCTCGATCCTTATCAATTATATAACGTATATGGTATTGGATCTATCTATGAAACAGGAGGTACGAGTGCGTCTGTGTCTGGTAGTACCTTATTTAATGAAGATGTACGTAGCGAATTGATTTCATCTTGGGAAGCCGGTGCCGAAGTCCGTTTCTTCAATAATCGTCTAGGGTTAGATGTGGCTTGGTATAAATCAAACGCTAAACGTCAGTTGCTAAATTTGCCTATGAACTCATTGTCTGGATTTAGTTCAATGAAAATTAATGCTGGTAATATTCAGAATTCAGGTGTAGAAATCATGTTGAATGCTACTCCGGTACAAACTAAAGAATTTACTTGGGACACTCAAGTGAATTTCTCTACCAACAAAAACAAGATTATAGAACTAGCTGATGGTATTAACGAATATACTTTAGGTACCTATGATAATTTAAAGATTTTGGCTGTTGCTGGAGGTAATTATGGTGAAATTTGGGGTACTACTTATCTGCGGGTGACTGATGAGAATAGTCCTTATTATGGAAAAATGTTGTTGAATGATGCCGGTTTGCCACAAGGTGACTCAAAAATACAAAAGATTGGTGATCAACAAGCTACTTGTTTGGTAGGATGGACCAATACATTCTCTTACAAGAATTTTACATTGAGTTTCTTGGTAGACGCACGTATCGGTGGTGAAATTTTTTCTGGTTCAAACCGAATGTTGCAAGCCAATGGTGTGGCAGCATGTACTGTGGTAAACGGTAAACGCGATAAATTTGTAGTAGATGGGGTTATTGCAGACGGAAACGGGGGCTATTCACCTAGCACCATCGAAGTAGAACCACAATCTTATTGGACGGCCGTAACTGGATCAACTGGTAATATGGGTATTGGTGAAGCTAATTTGTATGATGCAACGAATGTTCGTTTACGTAATGTTTCCTTAAACTATACTTTCCCCCGGAAGATGCTTGCAAAAGGTCCGTTCCAGCAAGTTAAGTTAGGTATGTCTTGCAACAATGTTTGGATGATTCATAGTAATCTGCATGGCATAGACCCCGAATCCGTGTTTGCTACCAGTACCAATGCAACCGGATTTGAGAATGCGTCATCACCAACATCACGTACCTTCTTGTTTAATGTAACACTTGGTTTCTAATTTTTAATACTCGACAACAATGAAAAAAGTAAATAAATTATTATTCAGTCTGGTAATGGGTGCTGCTTTGATGGGAGGTGCCACATCATGTGATGACTTTGAGGAAATCAATTTTAGTCCCTCTGCAGCAGGCGAATCATATATTCATCCGGACTATGCACTGAATAAATCTTTTTATGAGGCGCAAATGGACCCGGATATTGCAGAACGTGTATTTGTGTATAACTGGGCTTCCATTACACGAATTATTGGTGATAACACTATGGGAGTAACCGCCCGTTATAGCAATGAGTATAACGACAGATTGTATAGTTATACCTCCAATTGGGTAAAATATGCCACCAATGCCATCAATATGGCAGATGTAAATCCGGGAACTTCCGAACATGAACAGGCTTTCTTTCCTAATGTAAAACAATTTGCTCGTATTTGGCGTGTTATGCTGATTGCAGATTTTGCTGATTCTTTTGGTCCATATGCTTTGGACGCTGCTCAAGGTGTCAATCCGACATTCAACAGCGTAGAAGATGTTTATGTATTCATGTTGACCGAATTAAAAGAAGCAGCCGCTGGAATTAACACGTCTGTAGAACCTACAGAAACAGAAGCTAAAGGAGATCCTGCTTTTGGATACAATGCTGCAAAATGGGTCAAATTGGCTCACAGCCTCCGCTTACGTTATGCCATGCGCCTGTCCGAAGTATCTACTTCAAAAATCGATGTCAAGGCTGAATTTGCGGATGCTGCATCCAAAAGTTTGTTGACTTCTGCAGATGATTTCTTTTCGTTTCCAGAGGCAGGCGGATGGTCTTGTTATGAAGGTGTAATGAATCGTCCTTGGAATGACCAATGTATTTCTTCTACTATGTGTAATCTGTTAACTGGTTTAGGAGATATTCCTGTAACCAGTTATCGTCCGGACTTGGCGCCTTACATCAAGCCTATGAATTATATTGGTGAACAATACGTAAATCATTATCCGGTAACTACTGATAATCCAACCAAACAATTGTGGATGGATGGTATTCCTGAACATCTTGATCCGCGTGCTTTGAAAGTATGGTGTTTAACGAATGATGAAAAAGCTGAAAATTTTCCAGATCAAGGTTCGCAAGGCGTTAAGAATCATGCAGAACATGCCATGCTGGATCCGACTGATCCTGAAAAAAAACTAGTAAAGATTGACGCTCAGTTCACATGGAATGGTTATCCGGCAGGTACTCGTTCCGCATGGAGTACTGAGACATTCAAATTCAATGATGTTTTAGGCAGTATGTATGATACTACTCCAATGCTGGGTAAACAATATCGTGATAACACCGCCAGACGTATCTGGATGTCACCATGGGAAACCTATTTTTTGTTGGCCGAAGGTGCTTTAAGAGGATGGACCAACTCCATCAGCGCTAAAGAAGCGTATGAAAACGGTGTACGTGCCAATTTCGAATACCTTGGCCTAAGTCAATATGTAAATCAATATCTGGCATCTACCAGCTATAACCGTGTAGGTACTTCAGTAAATTTTGATCATACCGTAGAACCGGTTTCTTTTGAAGCTGATTATGTGAATGGTTATACCAAGCAAGCTGGAAAAATGACTTATAATTATCCAGACGCCAGTAAGATTTTATACAAAGGTGGTGCTTTGAATGACCAACTAACCAAGATCATTACACAAAAGTATATTGCTAATGTGCCTTATGGAGTAGTTGAAATGTGGAATGACCGTCGTCGTTTAGGATTGCCTTTCTTTGAAATTCCAGCTAATGAAGGTACACTGACCGGTTCTGACATGGAGAAATATATTCAGGCTTCAGAATGGAAAAATGGTCAGAAATGGTATCATTATACACAACGTATGCGGTATCCGACAGCATTAGAAAACGCAGATAAAGAACAATACCAAAATGCATTGCAATTATTAGGTGCAGAAGACAATACAATGATGACGCCACTTTGGTGGGCTATCAAATAAGTTGATTCTGAAAAGATATTTCAGATAAAAATAGAAACTGAAAGTTTTTATAGATTGAAATTTTCTTAAAATAAATCCTCTTATTCTTTCCTATTATTAGTGGTAAGAATGAAGGGGATTTATTTCCTTTAAAACTAATTCCTTTTATCTGAATTCCAAATCGAAAAGCAAATTTAATTGATGATGGATAACATTGGGCAAAAAAATTATCTTATCTTTTTCTATTTGATTGAGAATTGATACAGTAGCTTCAGTATTTCTTTTGAATTTTTAAAATTGACATTGTTTATATCTACAAACTCTTTCACATTCTCTTGTTTGTTTTTAGGATAAAGATTAACTAATGTCTTTGCATTGCGAAAACTCTTCAACTTTCTTTTTACATAAGTATAGTAAATATTCTCCGTTACCATATTTATAGACCGAAAGGTCTAAATTCTGTTCACCATTAACACGTTGGAAGCGTGCATTGACATCAATTGCTTGAACACTGCCATGAGTAACTGTTCCCATACGATCTCAACAGGCCTTCCACTCCTTTCTCCGGATATTCCATTATTTGCTGGAATTCGTCAATGGCTATATAACATTCTACTCCCGATTGGTTTAGGTAGGTGAAAATCTCTTTCAAGGTTTCTTCTGAACGTTCCGGAATAAAGTCGAGTGTTACAGATGGCATTCCTGTAATTTCATCGGCGCTGATGACCGGACGGCAACTTTTAAAGAATGAGAATAGCGATTTTAAGGTACTCTGTGATAAGGTATCTAATTTCCCCAACACACTTCGTCCCAGTAGAGATACAAACTCCTGAAGATTCTGGGTTGAAAATATATCCAGATAAAAACAGGCGGCAGATTTATTTTCTTTTTGAATATAGTAAAATACATTCTTTATTAGTCCTGTCTTTCCCATACGGCGCGGACTGATTAATGTAATATTTCTGCCATTCTTTAATGCTGACATTAAAGAAGCTGTTTCTTTTTCGCGGTCACAGAAATAGTCGGGTCCTTGGTAACCGGTTATTAAAAATGGATTAGTAGAAATACTCTTCATTGCAGTTTTTATGTTACATAAAACATGTAACGCAAATAACGCAATAAAGTTTGGATTGAGCAAATATAAGAGTTGTATTTTTGTTTTGCCCATTATATCATGTTCTGACTTGACATGGTTCATGGCAACAATTTAATATGGCAATTACAAGATATCTAAAACAGAAGTTATGCTGATAATGATCATGTTTCATGGATAAGGGCATAAATACCTGGAGCATTATGATCCTTTGAAAAGCATCAGGAACAGAAAGCAGGAAGAGGGTATATAGCCGGAGCCGGCTGTTATACCCTCTTCCTGTAATGAGGTAGATTCCTTATTTCATCTTATACACCAAAGTCCCACCCTTCAAAATATCTTCATGCGAGATATAATTCTTTGTATAGGGTTCACCGTTCAGTGTGATGCTGTCAATGTACTTGTGTTCCTTTGACAATCCTTCGGCAATGATCGTGAAAGTCTTTCCGTCGGCCAGATTCAAAACGATTTCAGGCAGCTGCGGAGCGCCGAAGACATAATTGCCACTTACCGGATCTACCGGATAGAACCCCATAGCCGAGAACATATACCATGCTGACATCTGTCCGCAGTCGTCATTGCCACAGAGTCCGTCGGGTTCGGGACGATATTGCGTATCAAAGATTTCACGGATCAGTTCCTGGGTACGTTCGGGGCGGCCTGCCAACGTATATAAATAAGTAATGTGATGGCTGGGTTCGTTGCCGTGTGCATATTGACCGATCAAGCCGGTAACATCTGCCTGGGTGGTTTCCAGTTTCAAGGTGAACAAAGAATCCAATTTGTTTAAGAATGCCTGTTCTCCGCCGAATAACTCAATAAGCCCCGGCACATCATGTTGCACATGCCAGGTGTACTGCCATGCATTACCTTCGGTATAGTCTCCACCGGTACTTTCCATGTGGGCAACCTGACTAGGGTTGAAGGGAGATTTCCAACTTCCGTCAGCATTACGGGGACGCATGAACTGCGTTTCTTTATCAAACAGGTTCTTATAAAAATCGGCACGTTTGGCAAAATAAGCGGCATCTTCCTCTTTACCCATACGTTGGGCCATATCGGCTGCGGCATAATCGTCATATACCGATTCCAGTGTGGAGGATACTGATTCTGTCTTAATCAAGTCTGTAGGGAAATAACCGTATTTCATATAAGTTTCCCAATCGGATTTCAGTTTATGAGATACGGTCTGGGTATTTTTGATAGCATTGAAGGCACGTTCGGCGTCAAAACCCCGGAACCCTTTGCGGTACGCTTCGGCGATAACTGAAACACCGTGGTTGCCAATCATGGTATATGTCTCTTTTCCCCAAAGTCCCCAGATAGGCAGGAAGCCCTGTACTTCAGCCTGTTCTACCAATGAATTGACGAATCCGTCTACTTTTTCAGGAACCATTAAGGTGTAAAACGGGTGGGCGGCGCGATAAGTGTCCCATAAAGAGAAAGTGGAATAAAAAGCTCCGTTACCGGCTTTAACGATGGAATCGGCTGCATTACGGTACCATCCGTCTACGTCCGAGATTTGGTTGGGCTGTATCAGGGCATGGTAGAAGCTGGTATAGAAGTTGGTCTTCTCGTCATCCGTACCCGTTACTTCAATGCGGCTCAGATAATTGTTCCATTCGTTGTGGGCTGCTTGCTTCACTCCTTCAAAATTCCAGTCGGCTATTTCCGCTTCCATATTCTTCTTGGCTCCATCCACGCCGGTGGTGGACATGGCTACTTTCATCAGCAGTTCCTCTCCCGGCTTCATGTCAAAAGTAGCGATGATGCGTTTCCCTTTTTCAGTTTCGGCCATGGGCAGATACAGGGTATCTATGACGGGACGATTGAACTTCATAACAAAAAAGTAATCCTGGTTCACCCATACGCTGTTGCGTACATGTCCGGTCAAGGTTTGTGCATCTTCCCAATTGGTTTCGCAACTTTGTACTTGCGAATGGTATTGGTTTTCGTTCCACGCAGGTCCGTGCTGAAGGTCAATCAATACAGATGCCGAGTCGGCGTTATGATAGGTATAACGGTGCAGGGCGGCATGGGGAGAGGCGGTCAGTTCGGCCTTCACGCCGGGGTCGGCCAGCTCTACGGTGTAGTATCCGGGAGTCGCTGCTTCCTTGTCTTTGGGGAAGTGGCTGCGATAAGCGTCCCAGGCACGGGCGCGTGTTCCGGTAACCGGCATCACCAGGATGTCTCCCAGGTCCATACACCCTGTTCCATTAAGGTGTGTCTGGGTAAATCCCCATATCAGGGAGTCGGTGTACACATATTCCGAACAATATCTCCAGCCGACAGCTCCGGTTACGGGGCTTGTCTGGATCATGCCGAAAGGACGGCAGGCACCGGGAAAGGTATGTCCGTTGTCTGCTGCTCCGATGAACGTGTTAACATACTGCGTGTAGTCAGTTTCGCCTGTCTTCTGCTGTGTTGTGGAACAGCCGAAGAGCGAGCCTGCCAATACAAATGCGCAAAGGATAGAATTGGTTTTCTTCATAGATTCGCAATTAATAAATATTTTGCGTAAAGATAAAGAGTTTTCTGGAAAAATGGGTCAAGAAATCAAAACAAGAAACGAATTAATAAGAAGTAAATGAATATCTTTGCATCTCTTAAATTAATAAACGACATGAAAAACCTTAGTTTGGGATCTCTCATGAGGATACTCTCTGCATTCATTTTCCTTTTATCGAACCTTCTTTAGATTAATCCGAAATGTTTCAACGCATTGGCTATTCCGTCTTCATCTACGGAGGTGGTCACATAGTCGGCCACAGCTTTTACATGAGGTTCGGCGTTTCCCATAGCTATCCCTGTGGCTACGTGTTTCAGCATGGGGATATCATTGCCGCCGTCACCGAAAGCCATGGTGTCTTTCAGGTTGATGCCGAAATATTCCAGTACCTTGTCTATTCCCGTACTTTTACTGTTGCCCCGTGCAATGATGTCGGCAAACAATGGATACCAGCGCATTGGCTCGCAATGGGTCAGCACTTTGCCGAATATATCTGTTTCTTTTTCCTCTTCGGCCGTAAAGTACCCCATTATTTGCAGGATGTCTTTTCCACGGGCTTCTTCTATGGAGGCGACAGGGGGAACAGGAATTTCAATCAGATCGGAAACAGCCTGTACTCTGTCATTCACTTCAGTGACGAACATTTCATTGCCGTATGCAAAAACGAAAGGTACCGGATATTTCTGTTGAAAAGTGATAAGCCGTTCAATGTCTTCTTGCGGGATGCAACCTTTATAAATGGGCTGGTGGCCGGCGGTAAAACAATAGCTTCCGTTTACGGTGATATACCCGTCAAACTCTAAGTCACCCAGGTTGTTTATTAAACATTGTGGGCGTCCGGTAGCAATAAATATTTTAATGCCTTTATCACGAAGTGTCTTTAATGCTTCTTGGGTCGAAGCAGGAATCTTATGTGTTTCAAAAGAAACCAGTGTACCGTCAATATCGAAAAAAATAGCTTTAACCATACGTTTACCTATTGAATATTATCGTTATATATTTTCATTTTGCAAAGATGAGAATTAAAATACATGCACACAAATACGATAAAGGTTAATTTTTGGCTTATTTGACTTTACAGATTGATTTTAATATCTATATTTGTGTTTCTAAAATAACAAGAGAAATGGCAGTTCAGTTTACAAGAATAGCAGTAAAGATCGGTAGTAATGTGTTGGCGCGTAAAGACGGTACGCTGGATGTGACGCGTATGTCGGCATTGGTAGACCAGGTGGCGGAATTGCGCAAAGCCGGGGTGGAAGTCATTCTGATTTCATCCGGGGCGGTAGCTTCGGGACGCAGCGAGATCAAGCCTTCCAAGAAATTGGATAGCGTGGAGCAAAGGCAGCTTTTCTCGGCGGTGGGCCAGGCAAAACTGATCAACCGGTACTATGAGCTGTTTCGCGAACACGGTATTCCCGTCGGGCAGGTGCTGACTACGAAAGAAAGTTTCGGCACGCGCCGTCATTACCTGAACCAGCGCAACTGTATGATGGTGATGCTGGAGAACGGTGTCATACCTATCGTAAATGAGAATGATACCATTTCGGTCACCGAACTGATGTTTACAGACAATGACGAGCTTTCGGGAATGATCGCTTCCATGATGGATATGCAGGCGTTAATCATACTGAGCAATATTGACGGCATATACAATGGTTCTCCTTCTACCCCCGGTACGCAGGTGATACGGGAGGTGGAGCAGGGAAAGGATCTTTCGGACTATATACAGACGGAGAAATCGGGATTCGGCCGGGGCGGTATGCTGACCAAGACTACCATTGCCCGTAAAGTGGCCGATGAGGGCATTACCGTCATTATAGCCAACGGCAAGAAAGACCATATTCTGGTCGATTTGCTGCAACATCCGGCAGAGACGGTTTGTACGCGCTTTATTCCGGCAGAAGGCGGAGTATCCAGCGTGAAAAAGTGGATTGCCCATAGCGAAGGCTTTGCCAAAGGCGAGTTGCATTTGAACGAACAGGCCGTGAAAGTGTTGAAAGGACAGAAGGCGGTAAGCCTGCTTCCTGTGGGAGTGGTCCGCATAGAAGGGGAATTTGAAAAAGATGATATAGTGAAAATCATAGACCACCGGGGCAGGCAGATAGGAGTGGGACGCATCGGATTTGATTCGGCAGAAGCGCGTGCATTGCAGGGGAAACATGGACAGAAACCTATGGTACACTATGATTATTTGTATTTGGACTGATGCGGTGTGGTAATGATTTAGATAAAATGAAGTGACTATGGAACAGATAAAAGATATTTTTAAACAGGTGCGGCAGGCAAAAGGATCTCTTGCTTTCTGCAAGGAGGAGATCATCAATGACACCTTGTATGCATTGGCCGACAGGGTGGAGGCTGCTACGGACCGGATTCTGGAAGAGAACGCCAAGGATCTGGCAGCGATGGATCCGTCGAATCCCAAATATGACCGTCTCAAACTGACGGCGGAACGCATTCACGCCATAGCCCAAGGCATACGACAGGTAGCCACGCTGCCTTCTCCATCGGGAAGGATACTGAGCCAGGCCGTGCGTCCCAATGGCATGAAGCTGACCAAGGTAAGTGTGCCTTTCGGGGTGATAGGCATTATTTATGAAGCTCGTCCTAATGTGACTTTGGATGTGTTTGCACTTTGTTTCAAATCCGGCAACGCCTGTATATTAAAGGGGGGGAGCGATGCCGATTTCTCCAACCGTATCCTAGTGGAGATTATCCGGAATACCTTGCTGGATGTAGCCCACTTGTCTCCTTATCTGGTGGCATTGTTGCCGGCAGGACATGATTCGGCCGACGCGCTGCTCCATGCCCGCGGCTATGTGGATCTGATTATCCCCCGCGGCGGCAAGGGGCTGATAGACTATGTGCGGCAGAACGCCACGATTCCCGTTATCGAGACAGGAGCCGGTGTGTGTCACGTTTATTTTGACAAGGAGGGTGATGTGGCGAAAGGAGCCGCCATTATCCGCAACGCCAAGACACGCCGTGTCAGCGTGTGCAATGCCTTGGACTGTCTGATTGTAGATGTGAACCGGCTGACCGACCTTTCCACTCTTTGTAGCGGTTTGCAGCAGGACAACGTGGAAATCTATGCCGATGACTTGTGTTATAATTATCTGAAAACTTCTTACCCTTCCCACTTGCTGAAACATGCTTCTACGGATACTTTCGGAACAGAGTTTCTGGATTACAAAATGGCAGTGACGGCGACTATGACCATACAGGCGGCTGTGGCCCACATTTCTATCTATGGTTCGGGACATAGTGAATGTATTGTGACGGAGAATGACCGGGCGGCCGATTATTTTATGAAGATGGTGGATGCGGCTTGTGTCTATGTGAATGTGCCTACTTCGTTCACCGATGGAGGTGAGTTCGGACTGGGAGCGGAAATAGGTATCAGCACGCAGAAGCTCCACGCCCGTGGTCCGATGGGACTGGAGGAACTGAACACATACAAGTGGATTATTCAGGGGGATGGACAAATAAGACAATAATACTATAAATGAAAAAATTATGAGATACTTTACAAACGTACACGATTTGGGCGACTTGAAGAGTGCCCTTGCCGAAGCTTTCGAAATCAAGAAAGACCGCTACAAATATGAAACCCTGGGAAAGCATAAGACTTGTCTGCTGATTTTCTTCAACAACAGTCTGCGTACCCGTTTGAGCACCCAGAAGGCAGCCCGTAACTTGGGCATGGATGTGATTGTGCTCGATGTGAATCAAGGTGCATGGAAGCTGGAGACTGAGCGCGGTGTCATTATGGATGGCGACAAGAGTGAACATTTACTGGAGGCTATTCCGGTGATGGCTTCTTATTGTGATATCATCGGTGTGCGTTCGTTCGCTCATTTTGAGAACCGCGAGGATGATTATACCGAAAAGATTCTGAATCAGTTCATCAAGTATTCCGGCAAGCCTGTATTCTCCATGGAAGCCGCTACCGGTCATCCGTTGCAGGCTTTCGCCGACCTGATTACCATCGAGGAGTATAAGAAGAAAGACCGTCCCAAGGTGGTCTTGACTTGGGCGCCGCATCCGCGTGCATTGCCTCAGGCCGTTCCCAACTCGTTTGCCGACTGGATGAACGAGGCCGATGTGGATTTTGTCATCACTCATCCCGAAGGCTATGAGCTGGACCCGAAGTTTGTCCGTGGCGCGAAGGTGGAATACAACCAGATGAAAGCCTTTGAAGGGGCTGACTTTATCTATGCCAAGAACTGGGCATGTCCCGGTGTCACCCGTCCTGCCGACTATGGAAAGATCCTGAGCAAGGATATGAACTGGACGGTAGATGCGGCGCACATGGCAGTGACAAACGATGCTTTCTTTATGCATTGTCTGCCGGTGAGAAGAAACATGATTGTGACCGATGAGGTGATTGAAGCGCCTACTTCGTTGGTTATTCCTGAAGCGGCCAACCGGGAAATTTCTGCTACAGTTGTTTTAAAGAGAATGCTGGAAGGGTTGGAATAACCGGCAGTCGGAATGACGTATTCTTCCGTAAGCATTCGGCCTCGTGCGTGTTTCTCTCCAAGCTATAATAAAGTCAAAAGCC
>ENA-OWPP01002138-OWPP01002138.1-human-gut-metagenome-genome-assembly--contig:-NODE-2138-length-14310-cov-7.525570_pt1 | contig 14310 bp, 10 predicted proteins | sample MGYA00248265_ERZ651848 | MGnify/ENA primary metagenome ERZ651848 (study PRJEB26924, sample SAMEA4378233) | human gut metagenome | biome: human gut; feature: human-associated habitat; material: faeces... | reverse complement strand
TACAGCGAACCTGTTTTTGTTCTGCTGTGTGATTAAATTCCAAAAATTGCCATAAATACACCGGCTGCTACTGCTGTACCGATAACGCCGGCAACGTTTGGTCCCATTGCATGCATAAGTAAAAAGTTCGTAGGATCTTCCTCTGCACCAACCTTCTGTGATACACGTGCAGCCATAGGAACTGCAGATACACCGGCAGAACCGATAAGAGGATTGATCTTGCCTTTGGTAATGAAGCAGAGTAATTTACCGAACAATACTCCGGCTGCTGTACCAAACATAAATGCGATGAGTCCAAGTGCAACGATCTTTAAGGTTGTTGCATTTAAGAATGCCTCAGCACTTGTTGATGCACCAACAGATGTACCAAGCAGAATAACTACGATGTACATAAGTGCGTTTGATGCTGTTTCCTGTAACTGTTTTACTACACCTGATTCTCTAAATAAGTTTCCTAACATTAACATACCTACTAAAGGTGCTGTTGTTGGTAAAATCATAACTACAACAATTGTAACTATGATAGGGAATAAGATTTTTTCAAGCTGTGAAACAGGTCTAAGCTGTTCCATCTTAATCTTTCTTTCTTTTTCAGTTGTAAACAACTTCATAATAGGTGGCTGAATAATAGGAACCAATGACATATATGAATATGCCGCAACAGCAATAGGTCCTAGTAACTCAGTCTGTCCAAGCTTACCTGCAAGGAAGATTGATGTAGGTCCGTCGGCTCCACCAATAATTGAAATTGATGCAGCTGCCATACCGTTGAATCCCATAAATATAGCCAGGAAGTATGCTGAGTAAATACCGAACTGAGCTGCTGCTCCAAGAAGGAAGCTCTTTGGATTTGCAATAAGTGGTCCAAAGTCTGTCATAGCTCCTACACCCATGAAAATAAGTGATGGTAAAATACTCCATTCATCAAGTAAATAGAAATAATGTAACAAACCACCTACACCGTTACTTGAATCCTCTATTGCTAACATAATGTCAGGATAAAGGTTTACAAGAAGCATACCAAAAGAAATAGGTACTAAGAGCAGAGGTTCATATCCTTTTTTAATTGCAAGATAAAGGAAAACAAACGCAACCAGAACCATAAGGTAATTACCCCATGTAAGTCCGAAGAATGCACTCTGGTGAACGAGGTTTCCTAAAGTTGTTATAATATAACTCATCTTATACCTCCGTAAGTCACTTTATATCAGTATCATAATTAATTTAATGAAACTAATACCTTACCTGACTCTACAGAATCACCAGCTGCACACTCAACAGTTGCAATTGTGCCATCCTGAGGAGCACAGATTTCATTCTCCATCTTCATAGCTTCAAGGACAACCAATACATCGCCCTTCTTTACAGCAGCACCTGCTGTTGCATTAACCTTAAGAATCTTTCCTGGCATTGGAGCGTTAACTTTAACTGCTCCCTGAGCACCTGCTGGTGCTGCTGCCTTAGGTGCAGCCTTTGGAACTGCTTTAGGAGCGGCTGCCTTAGCTGCTGGAGCTGCACTGCCTGTTCCTTCTTCTACAGTAACATCATATACGTTACCATTAACTGTAATTGTATAGTTCTTCATGATTATTTCCTCCTATTATTAACCTTTCTAATTGAGCGGACAACAAGACCATCCGTAGATGTTCCTTCTGATGCTGCAATTGCTGCAGTAATAACTGCAATAAGTTCAAGATCGTCCTCAACATTTTCTTCTTCATTAGAAACAATCTGTGCTATAGCATTATCAACACCAACAGAAGCTGTGTCTTCTTTCTGTTCTTTCTTTCTGTTCTCATATACGCTTATATACTTGAACAGAGAAATAATGAATGAAATGAATATAAGAACTACAAATACAGTTCCCATACCAATAAGTGTATTCATTCCGGCCTTACCCATCTTCTCACCTGTTGTGTATGATGGATTAATAGCTCCACTTTCAAGTGTGTAATCTGTATTGATTACGAATTCGAATGTACATACTCTCTTTTCGAATTTAAGTTTAACTGAAATAGTACATAATTCACTTGTTTCATCACTGACCTTTACATTAATGTTGTTAACATCAACAGACTCTTTGAGTTCACCAAGTTCATCTTTAGTGCTGTTCCAGCTATTGTATAATCCTATTGTTTTAACATTCATTCCCTGCTGGTTAACAATATACATCTTACTGTTAACATCATTAAGGGTTATTCCTGCTTCTGCATCTGCAATAAGAGCATCTGTTCCTGCTTCACCCTGATTGCTGTCAAGGTAAAGAATCATATCCTTTGCCCAGTCCTTGAGGTAATTCTCAACATAAGCAACCTCGTTATCTTTAATGGATTCTTTAGCTGTATTAGTATCAATCTGTGCATTACCACAGGCTGTCATACTGAATACGCAGGCTAACATGCAGAATAACAATAAGAATCTTTTCAAATTAGTCTTCTTCATATTGTCACCTCTTAATTAAACTGTTCCATGCTTCTTATCAGGACGAACCTCTCTCTTTGAAAATAACATCTCAAATGCAGCGGCTACATACTGTCTTGTATTCTCCGGGTCAATAACAGCATCAACATATCCTCTTGCTGCTGCTGACTCAACACTTGACTGTAACTTAGCATATTCAGCTGCTTTCTCTGAAACAGTTGCTGCCACATCAGAAGCGGCTGCTATCTCATCAGCATACATAATCTTTGCTGCAAGCTGTGAATCCATCATTCCGATAGAAGCTGTTGGCCATGCGTAGACAAGGTCAGCACCTAAAGACTTAGAGTTCATAGAAACATATGCGCTTCCATAAGCCTCACCTGTGATAACATTAACCTTAGGTACATCTGCGTTAGCAAATGCATATGTAAGCTTGGCACTTGCAATTGCAATTCCCTTCTCAGCTGCCACTGTAGCTTCGAATCCCTTAACATTAGTAAGTGTAAGTACAGGAATTTCAAATGCATTACAGAAATTAACAAAATTCTCTGCCTTGTAAGCGCCCTTAACTGTAAGAACCGGTTCAAACTTTTCAGCCACTTCACCCTCTTCATCATAAAGAGCTGTTCTGTTAGCTACAGCACCAATAGTAATTCCATCTACCTGAATAAATCCTGTAACCATTTCTTTAGCATATGAAGCCTTAACTTCAACAAATACATTATCATCAGCAATATCTGAAAGAGCTAATGCAGGATCAGCAATCTCTGCTGCCATATCCGGGCATGCTCTGTTAAGATCATCTGTTGTTGCAGAAACTGCAGCATCCTCTTCGTTGTTAGCAGGAAGCATAGAAACTAACTGTCTTACACCATTAGCAATAGTCTCCTCATCTCCTGTAAAATCAACAACTCCTGCTTCTGCCTGGAACTTAGCTGACGCTGAGTCAAGCTTTGATTCATTATTACCATCTAATGCATTAGGGCTGTTAACAAAAAGCTTGGCCTTGCTATCTTCCATAAATGTAAAATCAGATAATGAAGAAAGAATTGCAAGTCCACCGCCACAGTTACCGTAAACTGCTGTAATCTGTGGAATAACACCTGATGCAATAGACATCTTCTTATAAATTGTACCGAAACCTTCAAGAGCATCTGTTGCTTCCTGAAGTCTTAAACCTGCGCAGTCAATAAGACCTATCACAGGAGCTCCCATCTTCATAGCATAATCATAAAGTGCTGAAATCTTCTTAGCATGCATCTCACCGATAGAACCATTAAGAACAGTTGCATCCTGGCTGTATACATACACAAGATTACCATTAATAACTCCGTATCCTGTAATAACACCATCGGATGGAGCCTTCTTTTCCTGAATGTTAAAATCTGTAGATCTGGCAGTCACACCAGCACCGATTTCAACAAAGCTGCTATCATCAAGTATTGCTTCAATCCTTGATAATGCCTGTGTTGTATTACTCATTACGAGACCTCCCTTGTTTTTTACGTTGCTATTGCGCAACTCTTTGTTAATTTTATTACAATCTGCCAATAATTACAAGTATTTTTAGTCCTTTGTTTCAAATACAATCACAAGTCCTTTTTTTATATTTATAACCGCCACATTTTCTTTAATTTCATTACTCTGGCATATGCTTAAGCCCTGATGAAGTATATAATCATCAAGCACATATTTAAATCCTGCAAGGCTTATAATTGTTTCTTCAGATAGTGGAACAAATGATACATAATCACCATACTGTCCTGTTTTGGACACTTTCACTTCTCCCATCTTGTCATTTATAAGATATATTTTATTGTGACTGTCACATATAAAACATGGTACGCCACTGTCAAGTGCAGCCTTCATATTGCATATATTGGTAAATGTGTGGTCCATCCTTGTACCTGTCGCCCCAAGTATATATATAACTGACGCTCCGGCTTTCAATGCATTTATAATAGCAATATGCGTATCTGTATAATCCTTTTCTTTAGGATAAGTCTTAATATCTATACTTTTATACTTATCAAGCAGTCCATCTTCTACTGAGTCATAATCCCCCAGTATCATATCCGGCACAAGTCCGAGTTCATCAATATATTTAAGACCACTGTCAGCTGCAATTATGTATTCAGCATTTATTGTCCTGACAAAATCCTTTGCCCAGCTTATATCAAGACTTCCCCCTGTCACTATAAGTGTTTTCATATCAATCTCCTTAATCTTACTAATCTGTAATATCTTTCTTTCGTATTTTACCACATTAATCCAGATGTTCTTTATTTTTTCACAATTATATTTTATAATATCTGAACAATAAAGGACTTATGGTTAAGTTCTATAACAAGGAGGAATATTATGTCTGAAAACGCAACTGACATAACTAATGACAACATTCAGGATAATAACGGGAATGACTCTCTTCTTACAGGTGGAAGCCTGTATGAAAGCAGCACTGACAAGTACAAGGATAACTTATCTTCTGCCATCACATTCTTTGTATGTGGAGGAATCGGAATCATTCTTATGATTCTTAATGATATCGGTATCATTAAGATAGTAACTAAAGATGCACCTTCATTCCTTTTTATTAATATTGTTCTTGGTCTGTTATTTATCGGATTCATTGCAATCGGTGTCTGGTCTTTGAAATACTCTAACAAAATTAAAGCCAAGGCTGAAACTGAGGATAAGAAAGCCGCCGATGTACTTAACTGGCTGGAAGACAACATAACTAAAGAAGATATTGAAAATTCTTACGCCGGAGATATTCAGGAAGAAATGAAATATTTTAACCGTACAGCTTATGTTAAAGAACAGTTAACCGTACAGTTTACTGACCTCTCAGATGAGGAAGCCGAGAATTTTTCAGAACAGTTCGTTGAGAAAATGTTTAATTAATATTTCCGCATTAAAAATGCCGTGTCAATCACTACGATTAACACGGCATTTTATTATACATATATATTAGTTGTTAGAAAGGAATTCGTCAATTCCCTTAGCGCCAGCCTTTCCTGCTCCCATGGCAAGGATAACTGTAGCTGCACCTGTAACAGCATCTCCACCGGCATATACACCTTCCTTAGATGTCTTACCAGTTTCTTCCTCTGCTACAATACATTTTCTCTTGTTGATGTCAAGTCCCTTAGTTGTTGAAGAGATAAGCGGATTAGGTGATGTACCAAGTGACATGATAACTGCATCTAATTCCATAACGAACTCTGAACCAGGAATCTCTACAGGCTTTCTTCTTCCTGAAGCATCAGGTTCACCAAGTTCCATCTTAATGCACTTCATACCTGTAACATTACCCTTGTCATCTGTAAGAATCTCTGTCGGATTAGTAAGAAGGTCAAATATAATTCCTTCTTCCTTAGCGTGATGTACTTCCTCAGCTCTTGCTGGAAGCTCCTCCTCACTTCTTCTGTATACGATATGAGTTTCTGCTCCAAGTCTTAATGCTGTTCTTGCAGCATCCATAGCAACATTACCACCACCAACGATAGCAACCTTCTTAAATCTTGCTATTGGAGTATCATACTCATCCTTGAAAGCTTTCATAAGATTACTTCTTGTAAGGTACTCATTAGCTGAGAATACTTCGTTAGCATTCTCGCCCGGAATACCCATGAATCTTGGAAGACCTGCACCAGAACCTATGAATACTGCATCAAAGCCTTCATCTTCGAGTAACTGGTCAATTGTCATTGACTTACCAATAACAACGTTAGTCTCAATCTTAACGCCTAACTTCTTAACATTCTCAACTTCGTGGGCAACTACTGTTGACTTAGGAAGACGGAATTCAGGAATACCATATACTAATACACCACCAGCCTCATGTAAAGCCTCGAATATAGTTACGTCATATCCCATTTTTGCAAGGTCTCCGGCACATGTAAGTCCTGAAGGACCTGAACCGATAACAGCAACTTTCTTGCCTTTCTTCTCTGTTGGCTTCTCTGGCTCAACATTATTCTCTCTTGCCCAGTCAGCAACAAATCTTTCAAGCTTACCAATTGATACTGATTCACCCTTGATTCCTCTGATACACTGACCTTCACACTGTGTCTCCTGTGGACATACACGGCCACATACAGCAGGAAGTGCACTTGACTTACCAATAATCTTATATGCTTCCTCAATATTTCCTTCTTTTACCTGATGAATAAATGCTGGGATATCGATAGATACAGGACAGCCCTGAACACATCTTGCATTCTTACAGTTAAGGCATCTTGTTGCCTCTTCCATAGCTTCTTCCTTGTTATATCCAAGACATACTTCATCAAAATTCTTATTTCTTACGTCAGGAGCCTGCTCTCTGACTGGCACTTTCTTCATTACGTCCATTTTGAAACCCATCCTTTCTAATTACACTGTCCACAACCGCCGTGATGTGTATCACCTTCCTGAAGCTTGAGCATTGCTCTTCCCTCTTCAGTTCTGTACATAGCACTTCTCTTCATAGCCTGGTCAAAGTCTACAAGATGACCATCAAACTCAGGTCCGTCAACACATGCAAACTTAATCTCATCGCCAACCTTAAGACGACATGCACCACACATACCAGTTCCATCAACCATAATCGGATTCATGCTGACAATTGTATGAATTCCAAGTTCCTTAGTAAGAAGACAGACGAATTTCATCATAATCATAGGTCCGATTGCTACACATAAATCATAATGTTTTCCTTCTGCAACAAGATCCTTAAGCACATCTGTACCCATACCTTTTCTTACATAGCTTCCATCATCAGTTGTTATGTAAAGATTACCAGCAACCGCCTTCATCTCTTCCTCTAAGATTATAAGTTCCTTATTCTTAGCACCAACGATAACATCAACATCTACACCATGCTCATGCATCCATTTAACCTGTGGATATACAGGTGCTGTTCCAAGACCTCCGGCAATGAATACAATATTCATCTTTTTGAGTTCTTCAATATCCTTGCTGATAAGCTCTGATGGACATCCAAGAGGTCCAACAAAATCTTCAAATGCATCTCCTGCTTTAAGATGTGACATCTTCTCAGTAGACGCTCCAACTATCTGAACAACTATTGTTATAGTTCCTGCTTCTCTGTCATAATCACAAATAGTAAGTGGAATTCTTTCGCCCAAATCATCCATCTTTACAATAACGAACTGGCCAGGTTCACAATGTTTAGCAACTCTAGGAGCTTCAACATCCATAAGGAAGATCTTCTCTGCTAACTTCTCAGCCTTAAGAATTTTATACATTACAATTCTCCTTTCAAAAAGTAATATTATGAAGTGCATTACGCACAATCAACCTTTAGTATTCTTTGGCAGAATAACTGCCTTCTGTACCTGTAACAGTATACACCTTACCGCTTGATGTATCAACGCCATATAATCCAGCAGTTGTTGTAGAGCCACCCTTTATTACATCATATCTGATAATATACATTTCATTGTTGCCAACCTTTGTCTTTGAAATATAGACAAAATTAACACCTGAACCATCTGAAGCTACGCTGTCTGACTTAAGCACCTTCTTTGATATAAGGACATTTTTCAGCTGGCTTTCAGCCTGGCTGTATGTATATGTATTCTTTACTTCAACATTATAATTTCTCTTAACTACTATACTGCTCTGCTCATGATCGTTAATTATTACAAATGCGATTACAGTATTACCGGTTGGCATATCGAATTCACCTGTATACTCTGTTGATGAAGATGTAGGAGTTGTACCATCTGTTGTATAATATGCCTTACATTTGTCAGGGATATTATTAATCTTAATCTTCTCTCCATCTGAATATTTTCCTGACGCAGGAGTTACATCTGGTGCTGCAGGAGCACCATATTCAACAACATATTCAAATTCAACTACTTTACTATATACCCCAATAGAATTAACAGAAACTGCTTTTATCTTAGTTGTGCCTGTTTCTAACTTAATTGCTGTTCCATCATATAGTGTACTCTTAATATCAGGTTCTTTTCCATCAGTTGTATAATAAACAACACAACCAGAATCACATGTAAATTTAAGTTCAACATCATCATCATACGAACCCGGCTCTTTAGAAGCTGATGGTTCTTTTACTATATAATTCTTAACTGCATTGCTGCATTTTCCATCCTGATACTTTCTTATAAGCTTTGTTAAATTATCTGCATCCTCTTTCTTATAGTAAATGTCTGCAAGAGCTTTAACCGCATCTTCATAATTCTCATCATATGAAAGTATATCCTTCAGCACATTAACAGCTTCATCCTCATTTCCTGAGCTTTCATAGCATCTATACAATGTATACTTAAGGTTCAGATTCTTCTTTCCCTCATTTTCTTTAGAAGCCTTGCTAAGATATGATGATGCATCACCATAATTACCCTCTTCGTACAGTTTCATTCCTGTCTGATAATAATAATCATAATTATTCTTACTCTTCTTGTTAAGTGATACAGCAACTATAATTATTATAATTAAAACTAATGCAACTCCCGCAGCAACCCCTGCTATAATAAGCTTTGTCTTCTTATCCAGTGGTTTCTTAGTGGCGTCTTTCAAAATCTCTTTATCTTCATCTTCTGGTTCTTCATCGTCATCATCATCAAGTAAAATATCTCTATCAGTTAATTCTTCTTGTGTTGGTTGAGATGATTTATTAATTACCTGCTGTTCCTTAAGAATTTCATTTGTTATCTTAGGAACAACTCTCGTCCTTCCATCATTAATATCTGATGGCTGCTCTGCTTTATAATCATCAGCATTTCCTACATAAGCTTTGGCAACTGTAGTTTCTTCTTCTACCATTTTCTGCAACGACTTTTCAATTTCGTCTTCTATGCTTGTATTCTTATTAAAATCGTCTGGCATATATAGACCTCCATACACTTAAATAACATTTTGATATTAACATATTAGAGAATATTAATCAATAAAATACATTTTATGATTTTTATTTTTGTTTAACTAATTGTACACATTTTGCTCACATTTATCATGTATATTCTATATCAGATAGCAAAGAGAATTCTTTCTATCTCCCCCTCATATTTAGAAAAAGGAGATGTTTGACCGCATCTCCTTTTTTTATCCAAAAAATTATGACCATCAGTACAACACTGATGGTCATAATAATTTTATCATTACCTGAATTATCTTATACTTGTAACTCTTACTGTGCAGCTTAATGTCTTATTATTAACAACAGCTGTTATTGTTGCTATTCCTGCTTTTCGTCCAATAACTTCTCCTGAAGAAGAAACTGTACATACCCTTGGATTACTGCTTCTCCATGTAATATTACTATCTGTTCCTATTACATCTAATGTATATCTGTCATACTGCTCAAGAGTAATATTAGACCTGCTTATTGCAAGTGAATGAACTATACAGCTTGATTCAACACCTGCACCATCACTTATAACATAAACCTCTGCTTCACCAGGACCTACAGTTGTAACAACACCATTACCATCAACCGTAACTATTCCTGTATCTGATGAGTACCATTCATATGAATCATTATTAACAGCCGGCCTTACTATTACCGATAACTGTCTTGTTCTGCCTGTAAGCATATATATTTCTTTTGAATTAATTCTAAGTGAGGATATATTAACTCTTGGAGTTACATAAACCCAGCAGATTCCTTTGATATTATTACCATCCTGAGATGTTGCTGTAATCTTAACTTTACCGGAACTGATAGCAAACACCTCGCCATCCTCATCAACCACCGCGATTGATTCATTAGCTGATTTCCATACAACATCTTTAATTGTTGCATTATCCGGATATACGTTAACACCAAGTTTCTGTGAATCTCCAACAAACAATCTCAATGAATCCGGCACAACTTCTATTCCCGTAACCGGATTAACAACTCTTATGATACATGAATCTGTAACTCCGCTTCCATCTGCTGCTGTAGCTGTAATAACAGCATTACCAACTGATTCAGCACTAAGATTACCTTCCTGGTCTACTGAACATATACTGTTATCTGATGATGACCACACTATATTCTTATTAGTTGCTGTATCTGTGCCAACCGTTGCAATAAGCTTTCCTGTTGCACCCACATTCATGAATTTATTATTTTCACTCAATGTAATAGTTGAAACATATTCCTTAACAACAATTGTACAAGCTGCTGTGAGATGACACTCATCTGTTGTAACTTCAATTACACAATTACCACCCTTTAAGGCTGTTACAACACCATTTTCATCAACTGTTGCAACTGATGTATCACTTGAAAGATATGTGACTTTCTTATTCTCTGCATCTATCGGCTCAATTGAAGGTATAATAGCATATTTTGCTCCAACCCATAATTCCTGATAATCAGAATTAAGTGTTATTCCTGTTACAGGCTGTGTAACAGTAACAATACAATATGCTGTAAGTCCCGTGTCAACATTAGTACATATTATAGATGTTGTTCCTGCACCTGTAGCTGTAACTTTACCATCGCTTTCTACTTTACATACGTTTTCATCACGGCTTTCCCATGTAACAAGCTTATTATCTGCATTCTCTGGAAGACATGTGGCATTAAGCCAGAACACCTGTCCTTTTCTCACTGTAATGTCTGTCGTATTAAGGACAATTGATGTAACAGGCTGCTTAACATATATATTACACATTGCTGTAACACCACCATCAAGTGACTTACAAAGTATTGTTGCGCTACCTGTTCCGACAGCTTCAACCAGACCATTAGAATCAACTATACATACATTAGTATTAGATGATTCCCAACTTACAGTCCTGTTCGTAGCCGTTATAGGGAGAACTTCTGCTGTGATTCTTAATGTCTGTCCTATTGACATAATCTCATCTTTATAATCCAGTTTAATAGTCTCAACTGGTATGCTTATAATAAAATTACATGTTGCAATAAATGCACCATCTTCTGTTTTACAGACAATTGTACAGTATCCTGGCTTAATATATGTTACAAGACCATTCTCATCAACTGTTGCAACTGATTCATCTGAGGATGACCATGTAACATTTCTGTTCACACCGTCTCCTGATGGCTTTACAGTTGCTACAAGCTGATATTTTCCAATTGCCATAGTAGACTCAACTGTTGTCGCGTTAAGTGTAACTCCTGTTACTGGCTCTCTTACATAGACATCACAGGTTGCAACCTTAAGTCCGTCTTCAGTTATTACTGTAATCGTTGCATTACCGCCAGATAATCCCTTAATAGTAGCTGTGTAACTGTCTCCTGTTACCGTAGCTACCGTTGTATCTGATGATGACCATAAAACATTGCTGTTAGTAGGTCCTGCCGGATTGAATAACACCTGTACTGTTCCAGTGCTTCCTCTGTCAATTGATATTGAAGAAGGATTAATACTTACATCTCCTACAGGAGTGGTAACATATATTACACAAGTCTCAGACTTGATAACTCCATTAATATTCTGTGAAACAGTAAGATGTGTCACACCCGACGCAACACCTGTTATTGTAAATACTGTACCATCATCTGACTGGTTTACCTCTATAAGATCATATGTAGGAATAACTCCTGCTTCATTAGCCTGATTAGTTACAGTATATGTAATCTGTGATTTACTTGGCTGATTAGTAACAAGAGCCTTAATGTCTATTGAACTTCCAATATTAACTGTTGTGCTTACTGTACTAAGTCCAAAACCATCTATAACTGTAATCTTATATGCCAGCTGATATGGCATATTATACACAGTGTATAATTCATCCTGTACTCTTGTTGCATATATTGTAGCTGTACCCGCACCAACTGCCTTAACAAGACCGGTTGCAGAATCCACCTGAAGTATCTTGTTATCAGAAGTTGACCATGTTACTTCTGATTCAATTGCTGATGTTGACAACTGAAGTTCATCACCAACATTCATATTGCTCACTTCATTTCCCATCTTCTTAAATGGAACTACAACATTAACAGCATCTCTTGTAAACCATGATTCATTGCCTCCAACATCAATAGTAGTAAGTCCTGCACTCACCTTTGTAACTCCTGCATGTACTCCACATACTGTTCCAACTGCAACTGATGCTACATTTGAATTATCTGTCTTATATATCACGTTAGACTTAACAGGATTAACTACATTAGAAGGAATATCCTCATATGTAAATGCTTCATAATCCTTATCTGAAAGGACCATATATCTGTTAGATGCATCGCTTGGAAGATGTGTTATAAAATGTCCCTGTGAATTAGATATACTCTCCTTAAACTTAACCTCTGCCCTTACTGTAAATGTATATGTAAGAGGATTAATTCCGCTTCCGTCTGCAGTTCTTGCCGTAATAACAGTTGAACCACCGCCAATAACCTTAAGTACTACTTTAGAAGAATCCCTATAATACATCTCTACGATTCCATCTGAACTAACCTCACCTGTTGAATCATTAGATGTTTCAATAAAAAGCTTATTACTCTCACAGGTATTGGCTGTTATGGTAATTAAATCTCCTTCTTTCAGAAGATCTGCCTCTTCAAGAACAGTATTACCTCTTTTCCTTTCAACATTAACATTAATAGGAACATATACTGCTGCTGTTGATGTAGCAAGTACATTATCATATACAACAGCTCCTGTATCTGAAAACTTCTTAGAATGATATGCTGCTGTTATTGTAGCTGCTCCTGCCCTGTTACCATATACTGTAGGATTAGTTGTTCCTGATACAGTCTGCAGATAAGCATCTCCGCCTGAACTTGGATTAACAAACTTTACAACATCATAATCTTCATCCGATATTGTCCATTCAAGTCTTACAGGACTTGCAATACCATTGTTCGAAGGATTGCTCGCGTCATAAAATTCATCATCCGTACCTGAAAGATTGGCATGAATAACTGTAGATGTAGATCCCTGTATTACACTTGACTGTGCCGGTGTCAGAGAAAGCGAAACACTTGAGTCAGCGTTAGCAAATATAAGTACTCCACCGCATGCCACACCAGCAACAAGCACACCTATAAGAATCTTCCATTGCATTTTAAGACGCATTGTAAGCTGTCTGATTTTTTTAACATTCTTCATATATAACCCTCACTTTGCATAAGTATATCTGTGCTTATATTAAAAGTAAATAATAATTATTATATTATATCGAAACCTTTATTTATTAATATTACATCTTATAAGCACTTTTTTCAATATGCCTGCATACAATATTTTCCTCTATTATTGTCGGCTGCTGTTGCAATTTATCATATTTCTTATAAAACATATAAAAGTTTGGGTAAAATGATGGAATTAATCGGATTATTATGGTAAACTATTGTAGCAATAAAATATTTTGGAGGTATCTAAAAAATGAAATTAAATTTAAGACCAGCTGAAGAATGCACATTTGACGCTGTATCATTAGGTGAAGTTATGCTTCGTCTTGATCCAGGTGAAGGAAGAATCCGTACAGCAAGAAGCTTTAGAGCATGGGAAGGCGGCGGAGAATACAACGTTATCCGTGGACTTCACAAGTGTTTCGGTATGAACACTGCTGTTATTACAGCTTTTGCTGATAACGAAGTAGGTCTTCTTATGAAGGATTTCATCGAGCAGGGTGGTGTTTCAACTGACCTTATCTGCTGGAAGAAGACAGATGGTATCGGACGTCTTTGCAGAAACGGTCTCAACTTCACAGAAAGAGGATTTGGTATCCGTGGTGCCAAGGGTTGCTCTGATAGAGCTAACACAGCTATTTCACAGGCTACTCCAGAAGATTTCGATTTCGATTACATCTTCAAGAACAAGAGCGATGGTGGTTTAGGTGTTCGTTGGTTACATACAGGCGGTATCTACGCTGCTCTTTCTGAGCAGGCTTGCGAGACTGTTATTGCAGCTTGTAAGGCAGCTAAGAAGTACGGTACAATCGTATCTTACG
>ENA-OWPP01002125-OWPP01002125.1-human-gut-metagenome-genome-assembly--contig:-NODE-2125-length-14353-cov-6.379144_pt1 | contig 14353 bp, 14 predicted proteins | sample MGYA00248265_ERZ651848 | MGnify/ENA primary metagenome ERZ651848 (study PRJEB26924, sample SAMEA4378233) | human gut metagenome | biome: human gut; feature: human-associated habitat; material: faeces... | reverse complement strand
TGATGACGTCGAACACGCCGCGCGTCGTGAGGCGCAGCGTTGGAATGACGGTCAGCGCCATGAACGAAAGCGTCATAAACGGGTCGACCCCGCGCGAGACGCCGAGCTTGAAGGCCTGCTCCTTGGCGTTTTCGAGCGCCTCGTTGACCTCGATAAGCGGTGCTTCGCTCATGATGCCTGCAATCTGGAGCTGGAGCTCGCCGAGCACCTTGCCGTCGTCCATCACGACGATGCCGCCGCCGAGCTCGACGACGCGGTTGACCGCCGCGGCCATGTCCTCCTCATTCGCGCCGACGACGATGATGTTGTGGCTGTCGTGCGAGATGGATGTCGCCACCGCGCCGGACTTGAGGCCGTAGCCCTTGATGTAGCCGATGCCGATGTGGTGCGTGTTCTTGTGGCGCTCGATGACGGCAATTTTCAAGATGTCGTCCTCAACGCTGATCTTTTCGGCGTAGCCCGCATCGGTCGTGACGATCTCGCCGGGCACCATGCCGAGCACCGCGCGCGGGCGGGACTCGATAAAGTCCGTGGCCTCAAGGTGCGCAACGTGGAACGTCTCGTGCGAGCGCTTGACGAGATGCGGATCGATCTCGGGCGCTTCAAACGGCGTGACGGTCTTGCCGTCGAACATCAGCTTGCCCTTCTTGTAGACCTCAAGGATGTTGAAGTCGTCGAAATTGTCGATCACGACAAAGTCCGCAAGAAAGCCCGGTGCGATTGCGCCGCGGTTGTTGAGCAGGAAGTAACGCGCGGCGTGGTGGCTCGCGCATTTGACGGCGATGATCGGGTCGACGCCCGACTTGATGGCACGGCGCACGATGTAGTCGATGTGGCCCTTTTCGAGAAGATCGTTCGGGTGCTTGTCGTCCGTGCAGAACATGCAGTAGGTGTAATACTGCGGTGTGAGCAGCGGGAGCAGCGCATCGAGATTGCGCGCGGCCGTGCCCTCGCGGATCATGATGTACTGTCCGCGCTCGAGCTTGGCGATGGCATCCTCCACGGTGCTGCACTCGTGGTCGGAATAGACGCCGGCGGCGATGTAGGCGTTCAGGTCGTTGCCCACCAGATCCGGCGCGTGGCCGTCGATCTTCTTGTGGTGGGCCTGGGCGGCCACGATCTTCTCCACCGGCTGGTCGTCCCCGGCGATGATGCCTACGAAATTCATCATCTCCGCCAGTCCCTGGACCCGGGGGTGGTCATAGAAGGAGTCGATGGCCCGGTAGTCCAGGGACGCGCCGGACTCGTCCAGGGGCGTGGCCGGCACACAGGAGGGCAGCATAAACCGCACGTCCACCGGCAGGCCCTCCGTGGCCTGGAGCATGTACTCGATGCCGTCGGTACCCATGACGTTTGCGATCTCATGGGGGTCGGTGATGACGGTGGTGGTGCCGTGGGGCAGCACGGCCTTCACGAACTCCTTGGGAGAGACCAGGGAGCTCTCCAGATGGATGTGGGCATCCAGAAAGCCGGGCAGGACGATTTTACCCGTGCAGTCCTCCTCTACCGTGCCGGAGTATTGGCCCATGCCCACGATCAGCCCCTCTGCCACGGCGATGTCCGCATGACAGAGCTCGTTGGAGAAGACGTTGACATAGGTGGCGTTCTTCAGCACCAGGTCCGACGGCTCCCGCCCGGCGGCGGCGTTGATGATGCGGCGCTTTTTCAGCAGCTTCCGGTTGATCTTGCCAGCGTAGCTCTCAGACATAGAATCACTCCTTTTATTTAGATTTTGAGCCATTATCCGGACTTATAGAAAATATAAATCAGGATAATGGCATCTGGTTAAGGAGAGTATACGCCCAAATCCGGTATTTGTCCACAGAAAATGGAAGAAAATTTTTGCGCGGCAGCAGTCGCGGATGCAACTGCATAAAATGGCGGCTTCTGGTAAACTTATTCCATCAAGAGAAACATGCGGGATGTCCGGCGGCGGATCCGCCAGAAAGGAAATCAATATGGACAACAAGGCATATCAGAAGATGGACTACGCCCTTTGTCTGCTCTCTGCGGCAGCGGACGGCAAGCGCCACGGCTGCATCGTCAACTCCTTCCACCAGGTGACCTCTTCCTTCCCGCCCAAGTTCACCGTGGCGGTGAACAAGGACCACGAGACCTGCAAGGCCATTCAGGCGGCGGGGAGCTTCTCCGTTACCCTGTTGGGTGCGGACGCGCCGGGGGAGATCATCGACCTGTTCGGCTACAAGTCCGGCCGGGTGACGGACAAGTTCGCCGGCCGGGCGGCGGAGACCGACAGCAACGGCAATCCATACCTGAAGGAGCACATGGTCTCCCGCATCGCATGCAAGGTGGTGGACCAGATGGAGATCGGCAGCTTCCTCCTTTTCGTGGGCCAGGCCACAGAGGCGGAGGTGTTGGGAGACGGGAGGGTGCTGACCCTCCAGGCCTATACGGACCGGGGCAAGGCCACGCCGCCCACTGCCACCGTGTACCGCACGGTAGAGATCAACGGCTACCGCTGCACTGTCTGCGGTTATGTCTATGAGGGAGAATCCCTGCCGCCGGATTTCCGCTGCCCCTTGTGTCACGCCCCGGCGGAGAAATTTGTGAAGATCGAGAAATAAAGGACAAGCCCCGCGCCGGGACGGTGCGGGGCTTGCTTTTTGGATAGGCTGTATGGTACAGTGGGAAAAAGGAGGCGGCGGATATGAAAATACTTGCCTGCGGGCTTCTTTCGGCCATGCTGCTGGCCGGTACAGCGGCGGCGCTGGAGTCAATCAGCCAGCCCATTGCCACCAGCGGATACACTTACTATGCTATCCGAGCGGACGGCGCCCTGCTGGCCTGGGGAGACAGCTTCCACGGCGCGGTGGGCCCCACGGACCAGGACCCGCTGCCCTGGGAGGAGGCCAATGTCCTGCTGGAGAATGCCCGGTATGTGGACGCGGGGTTTATCACGGCCGCCGCCATTGACGAGGATGGGACCCTCTGGGGCTGGGGCGGCCACGCGGGCCGGACCTTCGGCGAGGAGGAGCCGTACCGGCTGCTGGAGGACGTGGTGTCCGTATCAGTCGGGGAGACGGAATGTTCTGCCCTGTGCGCTGACGGGACGGTGTGGACCTGGGGCGCCCGGTCCGGAGTGTCCCTGGAGGAACATCAGGATGATCCCTACTATCCGCCCACCCAGGTACTGGACCAGGTGGTTCAGCTGTTTGGGGATTTGGCGGTGAAGGAGGATGGGACGCTGGTGCGGGTCTGGTTTGACGGGGATACCTGTACCGCGGCACCTTTGATGGAACATGTGGCCGCTGTGGGCAGTCTGTACTGCGGAATTCAGGACCCTGCCATGCTGGTCCAGGGGCAGGATGGTAGTCTCTGGCGTGTGCCCTGGGAGAATAATCTGTCGGATACAGTCCAGTGGCAGTCCCTGGGCCAGCCGGAAAAACTGCTGGAGGATGTGGTGCAGTTCACCAGATGTACCGCTGTGACGGCGGACGGAACTCTCTGGGCCTGGGGCAGCGACCGTCCGGCCATGCTGCGGGACGGTCTGGTGGACCCGGAGGACCCCTATAACACGGAGGCCTGTGACGGCATTGTGCGGATCACGAACGGTGTGGTTTGTGCCGTCCCCTGCAGCGACCGGACCCTGGCGGTGTTGGCGGACGGCTCCCTGTGGCAGTTCCCCAGCGCCGGGTTTCTCCCGGAGTGGGAGACGTCACCGGACCGGAGCCCCGCTGCGCCGGAAAAGCTGCTGGACCAGGTCCGGATGCCCTCCCCGTCCCCGGCCTGGGCAGCGGATGCCCCGCCGCCTGCTGTGTTGAAATCGGCCTCCCTTGAAGCTTGGGAGGCACGGCAGGCCGATGCGGCTGATGCGGAGATGGGACCAGATTCGCTGCCCGTTCAGGAAGAGTCCCCTGCTGAACGCACAGGGGGTCAGGAGATCCTGGAGCTGGGAGTCCTCGCGGCCTCCCTCCCGGGGCTGCTTCTGGCGGCCTGGATACGGGGCCGGAAGAAGTGAACGATGCCAAAGACGCGCCTGTGGAACTTCCATAGGCGCGTCTTTGTGATTATCCCTCCAGAGGACGGATTTCCAGATAGTAGTGAGGCTCCGCCAGATCCAGCGATACCTGGGTAACACCGTTTTCCAGATCAAAGCCCAGGTTCTGCCGGACGATCTCAATGGTGTCCGTGTTCACCAGGGCGGCGGTCTGGCCGGTGAACTCCAGCGTGGATCCCAGGGCCGTCACCAGATCATAGCCCTGGAGGCCCACGTTCTCCGAACCAGAGCAGCCGTAGTCATAGCTGGGTGCCTTCCAAAAAGAAGCCGCCACAGTAACACTGCCGCCTGCCGGGACGGTGACGGGGAAGGACAGGTACAGCACCCGCTCCTGGGACAGGGCTTCCATCAGGATCTCATCCAGTCGGCCGTCGCTGTACCGGTCCTTGGGGGTGCCGGAGAAGAGGCCGTACTGCTCCAGCAGCTGCCACACCAATCCCTGGTACTGCGCCTGAGAGAGATACCGGAAGGGGCTTTCCTGCCCGCGGCCCAGGCTGAACTGCTCAAATTCCGCCTGATAAGCCCGGCACAGCAGGTCCAGCACATCGGCCAAGGTGGTCTCCCGGCGGGTGACGGTGCAGGACACCCCATCGATCTCCTGGTCACAGCCGCCGTCGGCATACCCCTGGAGGACATAATCGCCGATGTCATCACCCAGGACGATCAGAATTTTTGTTTCCGTCTCTCTCCGGACACCGTCGGGAACGAAATAGCTGTACTGGCACCAGCCCCGGTCCGCATCCCGACTCATGCCGTTGAAGCCGTAGGAGAGGACTGTGGTGGCCTCTGGGTCGGTAGTGAAGGTCACCGCCTGGGTAGCGGCGTTGTATTCCTCATGGGGCGCGGCGAAATCCGTGAACTGATATACAGTCACCGGGACCTCCGGGGCAGCAGTTTCCTCCATCGCCCGGGACAGGTATTCTCCGTCTGCCAGAAGTGCCTGATAATCGGCCCATTCGTCCGGCGGGGCCAGGTTCCAGGTGGAGCCGTCCGGCTCCCCGGCGTCCTGAAAGCCTCCGGCGTAGCCGCCGGAGAGCACAGAGAAACCGGTCCCCCCGCTATCCACGGTGACAGCAGCGTTCAGCTCGGGAAAGTCCAGCCAGCTGGTGGAGACGGGGTAGAGGGCGTTGACCGTCACACTGCCGTCAGCAGGATTGGTCAGCGTGTAGCTGTCTGTCACCTGGGCCCCCCACTGTCGGGGGGATCCATCCTCATAGGAGCCGGGGGCAAAATCCCAGGTGACGGTCCGCCCTGCGGTCAGGCGGGTGTTCGTTTCCGCCGTGGTCAGCGGAAAGACCGGCCCGGCGTAGGACAGGAAGGTAGTGCCCGGGCTGTGGCCGTCACCGCCGGATTCTCCACCGGCCAGCGCGGCATCTCCGGGGCTGCCGGTGCCCGCTCCCAGATTCGATTGCCACAGTCCCCACGCCCCGGCGCAGATCACCGCGAGACATGCGGCCGCGGCCAAAAGCCGAACCCATGAGGGCCGCCGCTGTACAGCGGCGGGGGGGGAGGCGGACACCGCCTCCTCTATGAGGCTTTCGTCCACCAGACCCAGGATTTGAAACAACCGCTCCGCTTTCACAAAAACACCTCCTCCTGTTCCAGATAGGTCCGCAGGGCCTTCCGGGTGCGGAAGAGAGAGGACTTGACCTTCCCCTCTCCGCAGTTCATTCCGGCGGCAATATCCGCCACGCTCTGCCCGTACCAGTACCGCCGCAGGAAGATGATGCGGCTCTCCGGACTCTGCCGCCGCAGAAACGCGCTGATGAGCGACGCGATTTCCTGGTCCTCCATCGTCTTCTCGGTTCCGTGGGGCTCCGGCACACAGTCATCCAGCTCCCCCAACAGCACCTCCATGCCGTCCCCGCCCCGTTTGGCGGTGCGGCTCTGCTTCCAGCGGTCCAGAGAGAGGTTGCGGACGATGCGCCCCAGCCAGGCCCGGAAGGCGGAGGGGCGGGCCGGAGGAATGGCGTTCCAGGTGCGCAGATACGTGTCGTTGACGCACTCCTCCGCGTCGCTGTGACTGCGGAGGATGTTCCAGGCAATCCCCGCCAGGAAGCCGCCGTATTTGCCGTGGGTCTCGTCAATAGCCCGCTGATCCCGCTGCCAGTACAGGTCGATGATCTCCGTGTCCTCCATGTTATCCTCCTCTCTCCCGCAGCAGCTCGTTGGCAAAGCGGTTCAGCGCCTCGCAGGGCGCATAGGCGGTGCGCCAGCCGGTGCCGTCGATAATCAGAAACGGGTTGTAGGCCGTGACGTTCGCAGCTGTGCCGTCAGCCATGGTCACCGTGAACAGGACGGTCTGTCCGGCATACTCCGAATAGGACTGGTCCGGCCGCGTGATGCGGACATCTGCCAGCAGATCCGCCAGGGTCTCGATCTCCCCGGCATCCAGCTCCAGTGTCACATCCGGGGGGGCCACCAGGACGGTGGCTGCGGCGATGTCCGCCGCCTCCAGACCCCGGAAGGGCCTCCGGCCCCAGAACAGCAGTCCTGCCGCCAGCGTCAGCAGGATGGCCAGCACGGCTCCGCCCATCAATAAGTACCGCTTTTGCAGATTCATGGGATCCTCCTCCTGTCTCCAGCCCACGGCTGGAGGTTCTCTCACCAACATAGACGAGAAAACGTGATGCCGGTTGCAAAGAAGTGGAAATTTTCCAAAGGAAACCGCTCTGGAGCGCGGACGCTCCAGAGCGGTTTTGAAAGAGAGCGGGGATCAGGCCTCCAGCAGCCCCAGGCTCACCAGGAACTCCCGGGCCACCTCATCCACAGTGCGGCCCTCCACGTCCACCTGGTAGGTCAGCTCCGCCATCTGCTCGGTGGGGATCTTGCCCGCCAGTTGGTTCAGAATGTCCGCCACCTCCGGGTACTTCTCCAGCAGATCGTCCCGCACCAGAAAGACGCCGTTGTAGTCGGGGAAGAAGCTCTGGTCGTCCTCCAGGACCTTCAGCCCGACCTTTTTGTTCAGGCCGTCGGTGGAGTAGACCACCGCCACATCGAAGCTGCCGTTTTCAATGGCGGAGTACTTCAGGCCCATATCCACAGAGACCGCGTCCTGGAAATTCAGACCGTAGAACTTCACAAAGGGGTCATACTTCATGCTGCCCTCCAGGGTGAAGAACTCCTGCTCCGCGCCGAAGGTCAGCTGGTCCGCAATGGGGATGAGGTCGCTGATGGTCTCCAGGCCGTACTCGTCCGCCAGGGCCTGGGGCACGCCGATGGCGTAGGTGTTTTCAAAGCCCAGCTGCTCCAGCTGGGTGAGGCCGTAGCTGTCCAGCTCGCCCTGGACGTAGTCGTAGATCGTCATGCCCTCCGGAACGTCCACCGTGTCCTGGCCCAGAAAGGTGGTGAGGATCGTGCCGTCGTAGGAGATCATCAGGTCGCAGGTGTGGCTGTCATCCTTCAGGGAGTTCCAGTTGTTCACCTGGGACATCTGATCCTGAATGGTGACGGTCAGGTCCGTCTGGTCCTCCACCAGCATCTTTACCATGTGGTGCATCAGCTGGGTTTCGGAGTAGTCGCCGTCATAGAGAAGAATGTCGCCGGTGCCGCCGCGGCCATAGGGCAGCAGCAGGATGAACGCCAGTACGATGGCCGCCACCGGGATCCACATTTTCTTGGAGCCGCCCCGGCTCTTGCGCATCTGCCCCTCGAACCAGCTCATGATGAGGTCCAGCACCACGGCGATGACCATAAGGACGCCGGTGGCCGCCAGAATCAGGGACATATCGGAGATCCGGATGGCCTGGGTGATGACGCCGCCCAGACCGCCGCCGCCCACGAAAGCTGCGAATACCGCAGTGCCGATGGCGTTTACCACCGCGATGCGGATGCCGGTGAACACCGTGGGGAAGGCCAGGGGGAACTCCACCATCAGCACCCGGTAGGGCTTGCTCATGCCCATGCCCCGGGCGGCTTCCTTCACACCCGGGTCCACCTCCTGGAGTCCCAAGCAGGTGTTCCGCACGATGGGCAGCAGGGAGTACAGCGTGATGCCGGTGATGACCGTCAGCTTGCCGGGGTCCAGCACCACCATGATGATGCCCAGAAGGGCCAGGGAGGGAATGGTCTGCAGCAGGTCCACAATCCGCAGGATGACGGGCCGGGCGGTCTTGGAGACGTATGCCCAGATGCCCAAGGGCAGTCCCACGGCGATGGACAGCAGGCTGGCCGCCAGAACGATGAAGAGATGTTGAAAAATCAGGTCCCAGCTCATTTGCCCGCCTCCTTTCGCAGGCCGCGGGGCGTGACCCTTTTCTGCAGCAGGTCAATGACCAGTCCGAAGAGAACGGCCAGTATGGCCGCCGGGATGGCCCCCAGGAGAATCAGCGTGTTGTTGTTGGAGCTGGTGCCCCGGTACACAAAGTCGCCCAGGCCGCCCAGGCCGATCATGGAGGCCAGCACCGCCCAGGAGACGGTGTAGATGGCGGCCATCCGCAGCCCCGAGATGATGACCGGCATGGCCAGGGGCAGCTCCACCCGCACCAGCGTCTGGAAGGAGGACATGCCACAGCCCTTGGCGGCCTCGATGTATTTCGGCTCTACCTCCAGAATGCCGGTGTAGGTGTTTTTCAGCACTGGGAACATGGCGTACACACTGAGGGCCACGATCACCGTGGGATAGATATTCCCCCACCAGATGAACAGCACGCCGATGAACACCAGGCCGGGAATGGTCTGGAAGATGGAGAGAATGGGGATGATGATGCCCGACAGCCACCGCGGGATTCGGGAGAGGAGGATGCCGAACACCAGTCCCGCCGCAAAGCCGATGACCACCGAGATCAGCACATATATCGTGTGCAGTCCGATGGCCCGCAGCAGGTCGGCGCCGTAGTCCTGGATCAGCGTCATCATTTGGAATCACCCCACAGATTCTCCGCCACGCTGCGGGCCACGCTGGTCTTGGTGACGATACCGGCGATGGTGTCGTCCGCATTCAGCACCACCACGTAGTTGGCACCGGAGTCCAGCAGGTAGTCGAAGCTCTCCTTGGCCTCGTCCCCCACCCGGACGGTCCGGGCAGTCTGGCGGATCAGAGGCTCGATGCTGGTGAGTTCCCGGCCCCAGTGGCGGATGTCGCCGATGGAGATGGTGCCTAAGTACCGGTTCTGCTCGTCTGTGACCAGCAGGGTGTCCACGCTGCCTCGGGCCATGCGCTCGGCGCACTCCAACACGCCGCGATCCTTCCGGACGCTGAACACATTGGTGCGCATGAAGCTCTCTACTTTGGAGGGGGCGGTGTCCGGCGTGTGCTTGCCCATAAAGGTGCGGACCAGATCGTTGGCGGGGTGCTCCAGCATCTCCTCGGGGGAGGCCATCTGGACGATTTCTCCGGCGGCCATGAAGATGATGATGTCCGCCAGCTTCAGCGCCTCGCTCATGTCGTGGCTGACGAAGACGATGGTCTTGTTCAGCTTCTGCTGCAGGTTCTTCACCTCATCCTGCAGGGACTCGCGAGTCAAGGGATCGAGAGCGGAGAAGGGCTCATCCATCAGCACGATGGGGGGAGAAGCTGCCAGGGCCCGCAGCACGCCGATGCGCTGCTGCTGGCCGCCGGAGAGCTCGGAAGGATACTTGTTGGCAGACTGCTCCATGTGGACCAGCTGCAGCATCTCCTGGACGATCTCATCGCACCGGGCCTTGTCGTACTTCAGCAGCTTGGGGACCACGCAGATGTTCTGGGCCACGGTCATGTTGGGGAACAGGCCGATCTGCTGGATCACATAGCCGATATGCCGCCGCAGCTCCACCTTGTCCTGGGAGTGGATATCCTGCCCGTCGATGCGGATGGTGCCGGAATCGGGCTCCAGCAGGCGGTTGATCATCTTCATGGTGGTGGTCTTGCCGCAGCCGGAAGGGCCGATCAGGACCACGAACTGTCCGTCTGGAATGGTGAAATTCAGGTCCTTGAGGACCGGGGTCTTGCCATAGCTCTTGGAGACGTGTTCAAACTGGATCATATCGCTGCCTTCACTCCTTTGTCGTTACTAGCCGGTGGGCGGCCTCTGCGGCGCTGGGGCTTCCCACCAGGATGATGACGTCGCCGCTGTACAGTTCGGCATAGGGACCGGGGGAGAGGATCACCGTCTGGCCCCGCCGGATGGCCACGATGGTGCCGCCGGTGGACTGCCAGAATTTCAGCTCCCCGATGCTCTTGCCGATGAGAGGAGAGTCCTTGGGGACAGGGACCTCATAGTTGGGGAGGGGCTGACCGGCCGCAGCAAATGTGTCCTGCCCTTTTACCAGGGCCGACACGGTGTCCGCCATGCGCCGGTTCACCTCGGCGGACTCCGCCAGCAGCGCCTTCAGCTGGAGGCGCAGGGAATGGATGTCCGCATCCTCGGAGAAGTTTTCGATGTACCGGCGGGCGCTGTCGGCGGAGAGGACTACGGCCCCGCTCTGGGGCTTCACATCCACCACCTTCATGTCCGCCAGCAGCCGTAGGGCCTTGCGGATCGTCTCCGGGGATACCCCGTACTCCGACGCCAGCACCGACCGACCGTAAATCCGGCTGCCCTCCGTCAACTCACCTTGGGCGATGCGGGTAGCCAGATCCAAAGCGATCTGCAGATACTGGGACGGGACAACTGCCTGCCTCAAGCCATCACCTTCTGTTCTGCGATTGTATGGCCCCTATTATACACTGCCAACTTTGAAAAGTAAATAGAGATGGCAGTTAAAAAATTATAAAAATATAGGAACAATTTACGGAAAAAGAAAAAATCGGAAAGACGGCACAGAAAAACGCCCCTCCCGTGAAAACGGGAGGGGCGTTTGACCGGGAATGCTGATCAGCCGAAGTTCTCTACAATGTCCACCAATTCCGCGCCGATGCGTTTCTGAGCTTCTTTGGTGCCTGCGCCGATGTGGGGCGTGCAGGAGACAGCCGGGTGGGAGGCCAGGGCCCAGTTGGGATCCTTCTCGCTCAGCCACACGTCCAGACCGGCGGCCTTGACCTTGCCGGAGTTCAGAGCGTCCAGCAGGGCGGCCTCGTTCACGTTGGCACCCCGGGAGACGTTGATGATCACCACGCCATCCTTCATCTTCGCAAGGGACTCCGCATCCACCAGGGGCTTGTCGCCACTGGGGGCACAGAGGACGACGATGTCGGACTGGGAGAGCAGCTCGTCCATAGTGACAAAGTGCATGGTCTCGCACTCGCAGCCCTCCGGCTTGTTGCGGTGGACCACGGACAGCACATTCATGCCCAGGGCTTGACCCTTGGCGCCCACCAGCTGGCCGATCCGGCCATAGCCGATGACGCCCATAGTCTTGCCGGAGAGCTCAAAGCCCTTGGAGTAGGCTTTCTTCTCCCACTTGTTCTCCCGCATGGTGTGGCCCGCGATGGAGATGTTCCGGGCACAGGAGAACAACAGGGCCAGAGCCAGCTCCGCCACCGCGTTGGAGGAGGCGCGGGGCGTGTTCTTCACCTGGATGCCGTGTTCCTCTGCGTATTTGACTGCGATGTTGTCTACACCGACGCCGGCCCGGATGATGAGCTTCAGGCGGCTGCCTGCGGCGGCGTCGATCTGCGGCTCCTTGATCTTGGTGGCGCTGCGGATGATAACCACGTCGAAGTCCCGCAGGGCTGCGCCCAGCTGATCGGGCTCATAGAACTGCTCGATGACTTCATATCCATCCTTGCGCAGCTGTTCCATTGCGCCAGCATCCATCCCATCGGTAACCAAAACTCTTAATGCCATATATAATACCCCTTTTCATACATTTCCGGCACACCCCAGGGGTGCCAATGTCGGAAACCCCAAACGCCCATTGGGGGACAGGCGCCTCCGTGAGAGTGGAGTTCAGAGATAGGAGCTGCGCGTACGGCAGTCTGCCTGACGCTCCGGACTCCATCGCAGGAAGGGGGAAGGCGAAGCCTCTCTGGCTTCACCGGAGTGAAGATGTGGAGCGTGAAGAGTGGAGATACGCCTGGCGTGTTCCACTCGCTCTCCCACCCGCACAAAAGGAAGGGGGCTGGTAGAAATCGTGGGGGCTACACCGTTGCGGCATTGCGATTCCCGGCCCTTTTGGGCCGCCAATCGCGCCGCGGTCTCGAAATCGGCTCGCTTTCGAGACCGCTGGCGGCGCTTCGCCGGTTTCCCCAGTTCTTTTGCCGGAGGCAAAAGAAGAATTTTTAATCCTTTTCCGCAGGGCGTGTACCTGCCGAAAATTCCCCGACTCAGACGCCTTGGGCGGCGTTCACCAGTCTGCAGACTGACGGGGGGCCTCCATGGGGGAGCAGGTCCCCCATGGAAAGCCGTTACGCGTGCTCTGCCTCGTACTTCTTCAGGAACTCCACCAGGGCCTCCACGCCCTCCTTGGGCATGGCATTATAGATGGACGCCCGCAGGCCGCCCACGCTCTTGTGGCCCTTCAGGTTGTCGAAGCCGGCGGCCTTGGAGGCGGCCACCACATCGGCATCCTGCTCCTTGCTGGGGGTGACGAAGGGCACGTTCATCAGGGAACGGTCCTCCTTGCGGACAGCACCGGTGAAGAACTTGCTCTGGTCCAGGAAATCGTACAGCACCGCGGCCTTTTCCTCGTTGCGCTTGTTCATGGCCTCCAGTCCGCCGTTTGCCAACAGGTACTTGAAGACCTTGCCGCAGCAGTAGATGGCCCAGCAGTTGGGAGTGTTGTACAGGGAGTCATTGTCCGCATGGGTCTTGTAACTCATGTAAGTGGGCACGAACTGGGGCAGGTCCTCCCGCAACAGGTCCTCCCGGATGATGACGATAGCCATACCGGCAGTGGAGTGGAAGCCGGTAGCGTACAGCCGGTTGGGCTCACTGGTAATCATCATGGCATCCAGGCCGTACTCTCCCAGGCGGGCGGCGATCTTGTCAAATCTGCTCATTGTACTTTACCTCTCTTTTTTGCAACTGCTTTGAAGGGGCGCTGCAGCAGGTGCAGCACATGGTTCCATGGCCCCACCGGCCCTCCCAGCGGCTCCACCATCAGCGCCAGTATCCCGCTGCGCCGGGCGCCCAGCACATCAGTAAGGAGCTTGTCCCCTACCATAGCGGTGTGCTCCTCCGGGATGCCGGTACGCTCCATGGCCTCCCAGTAACCCCGTACCCGGGGCTTCCCCGCGTGGCCCACGTAGTGGATCCCCAGCTCGCTGCAGAAGGTCTCCACCCGGCGGCTGGAGCGGTTATTGGACAGGATCATCACCGTAACGCCTGCACTGCGGCAGTCCTCCAGCCAGGCGCGGAGGGTATCATCCGGCCGGGGTACAGACTTGGGGGCCAAGGTATAATCCAGGTCGCACAGCAGCAGCCTGATGCCCAGACGGTTCAGCATCTGGGGTGTTATCCGGGTGTAGCGGTCCAACACCAGGTGGGGAATCAGGGAAAATGGCATAGCGCTCTCCTCAGTCGCATAATTTAGTTCAGTATAACACGACGCTTTCACATCCACAAGGGGGAAGAGACCGTGCAGATCTATTTGACCGTTGCCCCAGACAACCTGCGGCAGGCCAGCCGGTATACCCGGCGGCTGGCCCATGCCGCCTATCGGATCAGCCCTGACGGGCGGCTCCTGCGGCAGAACCAGCTTTCCCAGGCCAGAGGCGGCCTCATGGTCCTGGACGACAGAGGCTGCGGCCCCATCCGCGACCGGGACGCCCTGTGCCGGGACGTGTGGCGGGAATGTGTCAGCCGAGGTTTTTCCGGCGCCGCGGCAGACTTTGAGCAGCCTGTCAGCGAGGACCGCCTTGCCTTTCTGGAAACTCTCTCCCAGATTTTTTCCCGCAGCAGCAAGCGTCTCTATGTGCCGGAATCCTATGGTCCCCGGCTCCCCCAGGCCTCCATCCTTATCTGCACCGCCCTCTCCGGCGGGATTTTCCAGCAGCGGCTGGAGGAAGCCGTCAGGCGCTATGGGTCCGGAAGGCTGGCCCTGGACCTGCAGCGCCTGCGGATGGACTTTCCGCTGCCCTGTCCCTCCGGAGAGGGGATTCCCCTCTCCCGGGAGGCTCTGGAGCACCTGATGGCGGAAAAATCCCCCACCGTTTTTTACTCAGCGGACCTGTGTGCCCGATATTTCACCTGTCTCCGGGAGGGAGACAGCCACTTTATTCTCTTTGACGACGCAGGCACCATCTCCCGGAAGATCCAGGCGGGGCAGGCCCTGGGCATCCCCACTGGTTTTCTCCTCTACCCGGAGGTGGAGGACCTGCTGCCCCAGCTCTTCGGCCGCAGCGGCCCCCGGGCTGATCAAAGCAGCGCCTCCATGGTGTAGCAGTCCCAGCGCTCCTCCCCGTGGGGAAAGCAGCGCTGTTCCAATCCTGTCTCCCGGAACCCAGCCTTTTTGTAGCAGGCCCTGGCGGCGGCG